>Ga0302325_10017217_pt1 | contig 15285 bp, 15 predicted proteins | sample Palsa_T0_2_FD_201948 | JGI IMG/M metagenome (GOLD analysis project Ga0302325, IMG submission 201948) | Peat permafrost microbial communities from Stordalen Mire near Abisko, Sweden - Palsa_T0_2 | ecosystem: Environmental > Terrestrial > Soil > Palsa > Peat permafrost | place: Sweden: Abisko... | reverse complement strand
ATCAAAAAAATTTAAGGATAGCTAATCATATTCTATTCATTATTCATTGATTAAAATAGAATATTAATTGATTAATATAAATAATCCTTTGACACACTGGTTTTGATTCATTGTTGATTGCAGGGTTCAACATCGACGAAAGGGGGGGTTTCTCTTCGAGAAACTCGAGAGGCTAATGTAGGGTCTTGGTAAATCGGGGTTTGATGAGTGCCTTAACCAATAATACACTAATCCAACCATAAAGACAATAGATCGTGTTATCTGGACCCCTGCGACGATTTTATGAAACGAGCTTGATATTGAGTCTCATTGGTTAGTGCAAATCTTCCTAGCCACCCACTGCGAACATACGACATTTCATAAAAAGGTTCTCGATGCTCGATCTCCTGGCCTTCCGTATACCCTACCTTCGGCCACTCTCCAGTGAATTTCCACCACCGAGCTGAAGCTTCCTTAAGCCAAGAAAGGGAAAGGCTGTCTTCCTAAAAAGCACCATCCCCATAATGAACTGAAGAAGAAACCGGTCAGTTGACCCAATTTAGTTGCGGCTTCTGTTTTGAAAATCTGGAAATATTGCCATTCTTCTTGGCTTGCAAATAACTTCTCCGTTGGTTCGGTGATAATGGAGGGGAGGAGCTACAAGATTTGTGCTTCTGCTCTGGGTTCTGGTTTCTTGAGTTTAGGAGGTAGCCGCCACATCGAGGTCTAATTTTTGGAAACAGAGACAGGATGACTTTGTCTTGTCACACTTTATTTTTCGTGTTCTAGGGAGCGGCATTAGGATTTATGCTGACTTAGAAGTAGGGGAACTTACTTCCATGTCAGACAACCAGAACGAACTTTGGGTCTACAGGCTCGCTTCCTGGTCTTCTCATGCGTAATCTGCTTTTGAGGGCCGTCGGCCGCCGCGTCCATTTTGTGCTGATGCCAAGCCGACCACACAAACTTGCTCTAAAGAAAGCTGCCCAATATAATGAGACTTGACCACAGTTGCAGACCGGAAGGTTCTCTGATACTGTGCCTAAGATTCGTCTTTACGTGGTGAAGTCGAAGTAAGCACTAGCGTCATATGCAGAGACTCTGTCATTTGGATATCCAGTCAATCACGTGATACCCTTTACTTGAAGCAAATACTGAGCTGGCATTTATCGAATATTCTATTTGTGGTACTATTAATACATTAAAAATACTGGGAGTATTGTCCCTTGCCCTTGTCGTGGTGAGAAAATAGGACTCGGAAGGAGAAAAGAAGGTTAATTTAACAGTGAAGCGAAGCAAGCGTGAGACAAGGTAGACACTATTATTCAGGGCTACTATATAATACATTTCATATAACCGATTAAGAGATCTTAGCTGCGCTCTAAGAATGTAGTTACAAGTTTAAAGCTATGTGGCCAGCCTCCAAAGGCCTTTCTTTCATTTAGTAACAAGCGGGCATTGAACTTCTCACGTGAATCACAGAGTAAGAAGAAAACCAAGATGCAGAGTCTCAGAGACTTCTATTCAGTCTAGTTTTGCCTATGATACATGTATCCGGAAAGACAGAGCCCGAAGTTGTCCAATCAAAGGTACATCTCGAAGTGTGCGCGATGGATCTAACTGCTCAATTCCCAAAAGAAAGTCTCTTCCCAAATCGTCATGTCAAAAGCAAAAATCAAACCCCCAGCACCAAAGCAAATGCCCAAAAGCACAACGCCAGTCCATGCAAAAGTGACAATGAAAGAGAACATCCCAAGCCCAGAAATGGAAAGCAAAACTACCAAGTCCTCAACATGTGGATATTTGTCAAGGGCAAACACTTAGCAAGAGTCGGACCGGACAATGATGTTGTAGTTATCCGTGTCAAACTCCTGACCGCCGGTGATGAAGAAGCCTCCAACATGGTGGCTGCAGTAATTTAGAATATCCTGCGCATAGCTGGCAAGATAAGGGGAGGCAGGGTCGATGGTGTTATCATTCTGCTCAAGTTTGTTAGCACAGCCCCACGTTATTAAAGTAAGAAAGCGAAAGTCAATGAGCAGAATGAGTACTCACGTCATTGCAAAGGTAGATAGCAGAGTTCGACGAGCAGGAGATACGACCACAAGATCTAGCGGTGATGCCGATGCGGATGTCGAGGTTAGTGAGATAGGAAACGCCATCCTCGATAGCGATGGACTCGGCGAAGTTCCAGTCTTGACCGGCGACGGGGATGCAGAGAGGGGGTTGCTCCTTAAGGCGTGTCAATCAACATTCGACAAAGGATTTGAGACATAAAAAGAGCTCACCTTATTGAGAACGGCACGAGTCTCAACGTCACGCTTCTCGAGCTCAATCTCGGGATAACGAGTCTTGAGCTTGGCCCAGACTTCCTGTTTTGGTGTCAGTAATTGGATCAACGGAAACTTAATGGATAGATATCTTACCTGAACGGTGCCGGTTTCCTCGAAGGTGCGGCCAGCAATCTCACCTCGGAAAGTGGCAGGTTGGATGTTGTCCATGGAACGGGATGGCAAGCCAAGGGAGAGAACCTAGTAAAGAAAAGTGTCAGTTGAGTTTAATGCGGTTGACCTCGGATGGGAATAATTTACCGTAGTGAAGAGAGCAACGACTGCCAGAACCTTGGTAATAGTGAACTGCATGACTGCGGTTTGACTTTGGGTTGTAAAGAGTTTGCACTTTTGATTGTGTGTGGAAGGTAGTTGTGCGAGAGTCTAAAGGAGACTAAGGTTGATCGAAGTTGTTGGAATGTTGGTGGAAGAAGTTGAAGTTGTGTGGGGGAAATTTTGGAAAGAAAGATGGAGGGCTAGGAGGGGAGACTTTATACTTGCCTATCCGTCTAGTACAGAGCTTTTGCAAATGTTCGCTTAGATATTCACCTTGTAATAAATGGAGAGACAGGGCCCAAAACGTGGTTAGGAGGCATGTTTGCACCACTTGCTCGATGGATTCGCCTGGCCGACATGGGCCGATCATGCACAGCCCATGCACAACATGGCAGTGAATCAGAGATAATGAAGATGAAAGAATTAGTTTGCTGGTCACCGGGTCATGAAATATCGTACAACTGAGGTTGATGACCTCACAGCCATTCTTGATTTTTCACCAACGCACCTCATGGTATCTCATTCTCCTACTCAGCGTATCAGACCTCCCAAGAACTCCCCCACTTTCGTACAGATCTAGTAATTTAAAGGAATTGGCGTCAACAAGCCAATGTGCTACTGTTGTGAGGAGAGAGGAGCAGATGTTGGCCTATGCCTTATGCCGAAAGGCCCCTCTTCTCACTTTCGGAGAAGAAAATCACCATTCGCCATAACTTCTTGACCAGAACCTCAGCCTCTTCATCCAATGCCTGTTACAATGTTAGCAAAATACTGTCCTGAGTAGATTATCGAATAACTCACCCCTTCCAATTGCTCCACCAACTCCTGTGGCTTGCCTCTCATCCTAACATGCTCCTCCACAACTTCCACTAGTAACTGCTCCTGAACACCCAGGTATTCCACAATCTTCTTCTCCACGAAGGGTCTCAGCTTCTCCACAATCACAGCATCATCCACAAACTCCCACTTAACATCCCAAGCCCAGAGACCTTCTTTGTCATTAGGAATCTCGGCAGCGAGTTGCCTGACGGCTTGATCTCTCTCCTCATCTGATAGGCCAGCGGAAGAAGCCGTGGTGGGATCGAACTTGATTGGGATGAGAGTACGCTTGGCAGTCTTGTCAGCCTCTTCTTCGTCCTCAAGCAGACCTTCGACTTCAGCAACCGTTCTACGTGGAGGAGCAGCCTTCTCTTTCTGGATCTTCTGTGCGGCAGCGCCGAGAGAAAGCTTGAATGGTTGCTGTGCACGGCCAGTGCTAGCTCTTGATTCAAGCTCTTCTGCCTGGCGATCGAGGAACGAATCAGCCATACCACGAGCTTGCTCCTTATCAGCAACATCTCGCTGTCGTTCCTTCTGCTCTGCTATACGATCCCGCTCATCAGCTGCCGATTCGCGAGCGCGGAATACAGCACGGTTGCGGATCCACATGCTTCGGTCGGAATAGTATTCCTCTATTTTTCTTGAAGCCTCAAGGTCATCGTCCCAAGCTCTGAGTCGCTGGGCCATCTTTTCTTTCTCGCCGTTTAGGTTGGCATCATCTTCGTCCTCTCGTTCCTTCTCACGCTGTACGGCAGCAGTCCGCGAACGCTCTCTATTCAGCCAGCGGCGCTCTTGGTCCAGGTATTGTTTTTCCTGTTCCAATTCCCGCTTGGCGTTTCGACGACGTTCAAGTTCTTCATCACTGGCAGAATCGTCTTCCTCTTCCCGGTTGATCCAAACATCTCCACTCGCAGCGCCATTGATACCACTGCCATTGACGAACGCGACTCCCTTTTGGTAATCTCGAGGAATCTGCGAACCTTGCAATTTCGGTCCTGAAGGTGCATTGGGCACGCCTCGAGGTCCAAGAGGAATGTTGTTGGTGCCAGCAGCCGGTCCATTAGGTATTTGTGGGGAAGGAGATGCAAGCCTTGAAGGCCGTGGAGCTCCGTTGCGTTGTCGTTCCAAAGCTTCCATTTCTTCTTCCCGCTTCAAGCGTTCCATATCTCTCCTATTACTGCGATCTCTGAAGGCCGTAATTTCTTGGGCGACAGTTTCTCGCATTTCGGCGGGAATGTCTGCAAGCTCGTCGTCGACAGCTAGGGGTATATTGACAACCTCGACATCGTCTCCCCTATCTGCATCCTGCATTGTGACGTCTTCGCTTCCCTCATCCATCTTGACAAACATGGGTGGGTGGAACAATTCATAGATAGCAGCTTTCAGACCAGATCGCGCAGCATCTAATCGGGCTTGCTCCGCAGCTGGTTCGTCGCCTCGATTCGACTGCCAGTTCTCAAGATAATTGAGCGAGTTATCGTCCACAAAAACAAGCAATTTGCTCTTCTCAATCTTCCGATCTTCATCTCCTTCCTTCTTGATACCATCACTAGGCGGCTGCCTCTTCGTAGGAATCTCAATATCCTTCAAGACCTCCACGGCAGTAGACAGACTCTCCGCATCATCGTATTGTGCAAATCCGAAAGAGCATTGCTTCCCATCCGCATCCACAGCTCTATCCCATCTTCGTAATCGTCCAGCTGTGCTCAACAGCCGTTCGATTCCATCATCTCCACCACAGCCTTCAGTGATACCCCCAATAAATATCGTGCGAACAATTTCTTCCTTCGTAGGTGGGACCAAGGACATCATGCTCTCCCTTAATGCTTGCCGCTGTGCCTCCATGCCTCTCTCCATCCCCAGACCCGCTCTGCCGCTTGCAGACATAGGATCCTGACTCTCTCTCCTACCACCAGCACCTCCGGCCATTGGTGTAAGAGGTTTCGAAGGCCCGGTGCCAAGCCGGATTACAGGAGCTGAGAAGTTGATGTTGGGCATATTTGGGGGACCTTGGAAGCTGGCTGGAAGTCCACTAGGTCGACTACCCTGTGTACTGTTGGCTTGCTGTACACCTGGAGGAGGAGCCGTACCTGGCGCTGACATGCCCGGCGGAGGACCTGGTTGCATTTAGCAAAGACAAAAAGACAGAGATCGTGATCTTACCCATTCCTGGAGGAGGGCCCATGCCAGGCGGCGTACCGCTCTGGCCTGGGAAAGCTCCGAATCCTGGAGGACGCCCATATGGCGATGCTGTTTGGCGTTAGTGGAGTCTAAAATAAAGTGAAGCTTCAACGACAGGCTTTGCCTACCTCCATAAGGATTGTACGCCATCTTCACCACTTCTTCGCGACCAACAGATCTTCGATATCGATACAGTGGTATCCCACAATCGTCACAATGGGCAGACTTCAAGGATCGAGAAGTTGTTGCAGTCGGCGCATCGAGGTTGTTGATACACACCAAAAGTTTCTCCAGTAGCGCAAGCAAGGCTAGTTCACTAGCGCGAAAGCTCTCCATGCCTGCACCCGAGAAATTCGAGAAGCACCAACGACACCTCGCATCCGCCGTTCATCGATCACCCAATGTAAGTCGCATCGCCTTCGCAGACTCTCACCTTCATATCCTGACCCCAGAAAAGGTCAATGGAGCTTCGACGGGCCGCCGACGCACTTCTGCGCTCGCAGGGCTCTCTGGCGTCGGTGCTCAACCCATCAATCACCGTACGATGGCTCCCAAGCAGACAATTGGGCTTCAGATGCTCCTCGAGATGTCAATCACAGCGGCACCTGAGTACAGCAACTAGAAGAAATGCATTAAGACCTTCAGTTACAACAACCTTAGCACCACCACCACCACCACCACCGGAGTCTGAACAACCCACCTCAGAATACAAGCCCAGCCCTCTCGACTCCGCCACAAAGCAAGAAGACACTGTCAAATCCATCACCGATGCCATGGGCTGGGCCAAGCGTGCCGCTCGCCCCTCCAGCATCCCCTCCAACAATCTACCACGGCCCTTTCAACCCCAAGCCTGGGCCGACGGCGCCCTCTCCACCTCCCGCGAATCGCGCCTCAACGGCGGCAGCACCGCCTCCGACCTGGTCGAACATTTCAAAAAGACACGCATGCGAGAGAAATTAGGTGTCCGCTCAAGCCCCGAGCTCGACCTCAGCCGGATGCTGGACCCAGCCCCCCCTGGCAGCGCCCCCCTATCCGCCACGTCCATGTTGTCAGACGTTCATGGGGTTTCTCGCACCCCGAAGCCGATTCGGGCGCCGATTAAGTTGGGGCCGAGTACGGGACGTAGTATCACTATTGGCGCGGGGATTGATGTGGGCAGGGGGTTCCGGTTGTTGGAGCAGAGCTGTGCGAGGAATAAGGTTAGGAAAGATGCGAATATGCAGCGGTTTCATGAGAGGGCTGGGTTGAAGAGGAAGCGGTTGAGGAGGGAGAGATGGAGGAGTAGGTTCTTGCAGGGGTTTAAGGCTACGGTTGCGAGGGTGAAGCAGTTGAAGAATCAGGGGTGGTGAGGGAGATGTGGAATAGAGAGTAGACAGGAGTATGATAGTTACTTGTTTGGAACTGTATTATACATGGAAAGGGGGAAAGGATTGTGTGAATATATAGACATTAGATGTCCGAATCTATTTATAAGTCATCCAGCGGTGCTCCTGCCGAATAGCCCCCGTCCCATCCACGGTCACACTTACCGTATATCCTTACCATTTTCTCAATAATTTAGGGTTATATCGATGCCTTTAGTTTACTAGATTCTATTATCGACTCCAACTCGAATATCTACAAATCTACTGCTGTCTGTCTCTGTCGTGGACTGTTATCTAAGCCAGCCTCATACTACAACCTGCTCATTCACGTGAAACATCAATTAAAACTTACTGCAAGAGCCCCCGTTCAATCCCCGGGCCTAGAAGTGAACGCCCACCCTCGACTAAATCCCTCAGACATTCATGCTAAACACACCTTTTCCTCTCTCAAATCATATTTCCAATCTCCTGGCCCAAGCCCCAGGACAAAGCCCGCCATTGGCCCGGATCTAAAATCCGTTCCTCTGAACCCACACCCTGCTGCCAGGAGATACCTCCGTCTAAACTTCAGATCGCCTTACATCTACGAGATCTCTAACCCCTGTCGGCTTTATGAGCCACCCACCCATTACCTCTCAACAATAAGACTAAGGAGATGCCTCCGCTCTCATCACAAATCCCTCACGCCCTCAAGCGCGAAATGCCCATCATCCTTCTGCACATCAAAACGCAGGGCTCCTGATCGGGCGAAGGAAATGCTGATCATGGCCTGATGTGCTGATCGGGCTTCTTGCGACAGGTAACGTCCGCTTGGTTTGGGTCGGTATGTTACGTCAACTGGCGGCTCAGCGACTAGCTGACTAGCTACCGGCTTGCTGATCCGATGAATACGGTACAGTCGACGCACATGACGCAGAATGATTTTCGCACACGAGCGACGAGAACCGAGAAGCTGAAAGTGCGATCAAAGATGCACTCCTAGCCGCAGGTAGCATTCGCTTAGGCTGCCAAGGCCCACGGAAACGCGATTCAGGGGAGCGATCGCGCTTAGAACCCCTTTCGAGCCTTTCCTGAGGAGATGTTCACTTGAGTAATCCACAACAAGAAAGATCACACGTGGTGCCAACGCAATCCCGCAAGTCACAAGGATCGGGATACTGGTAGACACTTTGTATCGGAGAAAATTAGGTCACTTTTTTCTTTCTCCTCTAATCGTCAATTAGACCCATTATTCCAGGCCTGTGCTATCACCGGATCTCCCATCCGACGACCAGTCCTCTTGACAGGCAGCAACAGCTCACCAAAAGCCGGCAATATCATGACATATCGGATATGTGTGCTCCAATACAAATGAAAGAGGAGAAGGTAGAGACGACTTCGGGTACCACCCAGACCCCCGTCCCTGTGACTGGTCCGGACTTTACTTCCGTTCCAAGAAGGGAAATAATTTATGATTGGTCGCTCTCAACGTCAAGTCCAACTTGGATACCTTTACAGGCTAGAACTCATCAATTTCGTCTTATGTGGTGAAAAAGTGATATCTAGAAGTTTTTTTAGCATCTCGGGAATTTTACGTGGCTGCACAAATGCAAGCCCCGCACATCAGGAGCTGCATATGACCTGTCAGCAACCCACGCTCGCTTTTCAGGGAGTCAGGGACTACTGCATACGTAGGTATTGCCCCAGCAGCGCAATGGGCACGTGACAAAGCTCAGATGCAAAGGCAGAGAGCGCGGTAACGGGGACAGGAGAAGGGTTCATGCTAAGAAAGGTACATTTCGCAGATGGACAGATTCTAGAATATACTCTGATAAACCTCGGAATCTCCTGTTGCGACACCAGCATAAGGTTCCCATAAAGTTGCGAATTTGGCTGGGTTGCTAGACTCGTTACGCTATTTTGCGGTAGATATCTTGAATTCAGGGCTCCATCGCCGGAGACGGGCATGGCTCCGGATCTCGATGGGAAAGAGAAAAAAACCACGCCATACAAAACACGTATCGGAGACTCTTCCGCTCACATCGTTTCGGAGAGATCTTGAATATATCGCTGCATCATAGTCTGGACCCCTGTAAGATTGTCGATGTGAACCGCATTGTCCGAAGGAATGGTTCGATAATCGTAGAACTTGGAAGCCTACAACTTGGCCTGATGACGGCCCTGCAGCCATGTTAATGCTGATGGTAGGATTGCCTGTTCTGAGTACGCTCCCCACAAACAGCTGAGCCCGAGGTGTGTCTGAAGTGTCGTTGGAGTTTGCTCCTCGACGGCACTTGCAGTTGGCGGGTAGTAGTCTGTTTTGCACGCTAACACGCCGACGCTGCAACCCGGTAATGGATCCGCGACGAATGGTGGGTTGTGGTATAGAATCGCTTTGTGCTTGCAGCTGTGATGCGAGTCTTTTGGGGGCATTTCAGGGCCGGAATCATCATCAAACGCATCGAACTTCGACCTCAGCCGCGCGGCTGACCTACATGTCGTTGATAGACAGTGTGCAAGCGCCAGCCTGACAAGGATTTCTGGAGACTAGAGGACATGGTCACTTGGGATATCCGTTCCAGCATGTTCCAAAGCCGAGATACCATACTGGGAATGGTTTGGTCGCCGGTAATCGATGGCTACGCCTAAAAGGTTTCCGTGCATCGTCCAGACTGCAGGACATCGAAACAGTTTTGTACCCTGCCAAGCTGACCTCTAGCACCTGAAGCGGTGACTTTCACTAGAGACTAATGATCACTTGCCAAACTGACGATGCTCTGCTCTACTTTGAGCAGGGGAGCGGTGGCGATATGCACTGAGGTCTCGATTGTCGAGTGGCCATGGTCCGAAGCGACCTGTGCCTTGCTCAGTAGTGCAGCCACGAGCACTTTGCTTCGTCTGGCGGCACACGGCACCCCGGTGAGCGCTCCGAGCGTTTCTGGGCTTATGAATCTTATCCATGATGCTGGATCTACTCCCTGTGGCTTTAGAGGCCCAGTATTATTTAGATACCTCGACAGCCCATCTGATGTCCAACGCCTTGTCGGTCTTGAAGCCTGCCCTCCGATCCTAGTAAAAAGTTGATGCTGGCTGGACTGAACCCTCATCGAAACTTCCTCGACGACGGCCTGGGGAGCACTACTCCGCTGAGAAGACAAACTTTGTAATTCAATGCACATCGCCAACGGGGGCTTTGTATGGAGTGCGAACTGTAGGAGATCCTTCCGACAGAGCTAGCCACTCGATCAGGCTGTCGCTACAGTCGACTTCAGTCGGAATTTCTTCCTAAATCCAGTCACGTACAGATGGGATCTCAATGGTGTTTTTCTGCACCTCTGCCAACAATCCCACGATCCCATCTTTCTCCACATCCAACCGTCAACCTTAAGAATAAACAACAAATTCCCCCTCGAAAGTGCTTGGCTTTAACACCAAGCATCCCTAATGGAGTTATAGCCCATCATTCTTTGATAATGTCATTCCGCAAGATACGTCCCTCGTTTGGAGACAGCAGCGCGTCCACCAGCAATCCAAGTCAATCCACATCTGAGAGTACGGGATCTGATCCACGCCGTGCCCGTGGAGAGAAGGAAATTGCTGACAGCAGTAACTCCTCTCTCTCTTCAAAACGTCGAAGGGTTCCTGAATCGGTAACCCGAAATGCTTGCCTCAACTGCAAGAAGGCTCGAGCAAAGGTTAGTATTCGTCTTTGCATGGCCTGATTTTGATGTGTTCACTGGCTTTAGCCCGCTCCAAGGCCACGAGGCTAGATGATGCCTCTATACTGACTGTCTGCAGTGTGATGGTAAGAAGCCGTGCAAGAGATGTGCGACCCGTGTAGAAACATCGGAATGCATCTACGAGATCCATATCAAGCATGCGAAGGAGGAGCTGGTTAAGCAGATCAAGGACCTCAGGGCCAAGGACCATATGACCGAACAGATCCTACACGCAATCTCGACCGACGAGAAGGTTCCCGAAATTCTCGAACGACTCAAGAGTGGCGAGACATACGAGAGCATCGTTGAATGGTTGGGTCGATCTCCAGTGGACGACTTCGAGACGCTTTCGCCGAAGGAGTCTCAACATTCTACATTTGAAGCATCGGATCACGAAATGGGCGGCGTCCCCTCCACGAGCTTCAAATGGACATCTGTGACATCGAATACAGCAGTTTTAGACCATCTCTTCCAGCTGTATTTTGCCTGGGTCCATCCAGTCCATACCTTGTTCAGCGAGGGCCATTTCGTAGACAGCTATAAACGACAATCCGACAACTACTGCTCATCCGACCTCGTTAATGCGATTTGCGCCATGGCTTGCCACCTACACTCCGTGGCAGATGGAGACGAGGTTGACTTCGAACAACTTGGCACCGAGTTCAGTGATGCAGTCCGCTCCGACATCAACGCAGATGACAAGAGCATCACAACGATACAAGCATTCGCCGTCATGTTTCTCGTTGACTGCGCCCGTGCTAACGGTTTACGCGCCTCGTCTTATCTGCGAGTGGCGAGTAGTAGTTTGTCAAGTGTCGATTACCACCAGAATGAAGGCTTCGCAGAAGTCTGGAAGACCACGGTTCGTGGGGTACGAAATTTGAACGTGTCAGTAAGAGGAAAACCCTTTTTACTGTTCCCACTAATGAACTCAGTGAATGGGCGCAGATGACCTTCCAAGTACCTCCCTCTCTCAACTCGGCTCTTTATGATGATATAGAAGAGGCCGACGACAAGATCGATGCCGCCAAATGGTACTACTATCGTTATGTCAATGATCAATGCCCAGCTTGGCCGGGTTTGCTGGCCACAACAAATCGAGAGAAGTCCAGATTGACAGCCATCATCCAAGACGTTGTTACTATGATGTATACCCAACACGGTCCCCAGATATCAGCACACCATCTTCTGCAGCAGTATGGCAGGCTGGTAGCTTGGCGGGATGACCTTCCGAGCGTCATTGGTAATATTGAGAATAACAACAGCCAAGCACTTCCTCATGTGCTCTCTTTGCTGTAAGTCCATGCATCCATATAGGCAAAGACCGTGCTGATAATCAAGAATCCTGTATTCGAACACAGTGATACATCTGCTTCGCCCTTTGCTCGACTTGGGAGGCTTCCCCTCACCGCTGATAGAGGAGATAGTCTGGGGCCATGCGCAACAAGGCTTGTTTCTCCTCGACGAACATTATCGAACTCAATACACCTGCCGATACCAGCCCGTCCTGCAAATGTTCTCGATTCTCCACCTCACTGACATCGTCGCCAGATTCTTCCCAGGTGGTGTTGAAGGGGGTAGCAAAGATGGCCCGGAGGCTATACAGTTTGGGATGGAAGCTTTGACTCAATCTCGAGCCGGCTTTGCAGTTGCTGGTCCTCTCCAAGAACTACTTCGAAAGACCGCACAAGAATGCTCAATGCGTCTTCCAACGAATGCGGCCGATATTATGGCCGCACCAGCACCGCCAAGGGCAATATATCGAATTGACGATCTGATAGACGCCTGTACCAGACCCTCGTATACCCAACCGATCAACGAGATCCATTCGAGGTACCTCCCGTCCTTATCTGCTGACTGGGTTGCTGAAGGTGCTGCTCTTGGGTTTCTTGAGCCTGGCTCCGGTGCGAGGAGGCTGAGGATTCCATCAGCTGAGGAAAGAGGCGCACAGAGTCTCATGCAGATCCGTAATCTGCTTAACACAAACTGAACTCTCATTGATTCGAGCTTTTGGTCCCGATTCGTACACTTTTGCGATTCCTCTCTCTACATCGAGTTCCGTTCGCGGGGGGATGAAGGTTGGGACATTCTCCTTCTGTTGGCAGAGGGATTTTCATCAACAGCAGGTCAACGTCCCCAAAATGCTTAGGGGGACAGGCGGAGAAATGCATATGTCTCCTCAATCCATGGGATCACCGTCCTCTAATCGTGCCGACATCAAACTTCCCACAACACAGCGCAAATACCGCTACATAGCTGCCAGAACTCTGCCAGACTTCCTCCATGTCTCCAATGGAAAGATTTTCGCTGGAGATCTTGCGCATGGTCTCAGAGTGAACCAGAGAAAGCCAGATCTCAAGTCAAGGAACCAAAATTCTGGTGATGTGTTGGCCGAGACCCGATTTTCGTTGTGGTGCCTTGGCGGATGGATTTTGGGTCGAGTTTGAGTGAGGACAATTCCTGGGGAGCATATAAATAGTGTCCGGTTGTTGTCGTCGAAGGCGATGTTCGCAGCGGAGACACCTCCGGTTGTTTATTGCCCCCAAGCATGCAGGACAGTTCTACCACTCGCGGCCAACCACGGTTCGGCATTCGACCTACTGGCATGAGCCTAGCTCTCCAATATCACGACCTTTGCCAATCGATTGCCACCATCGAGTGTTCTCCGGACCATCACCTCCTGACTTCAGACTTCGCTTGGTGGTTGAACCTCGAGACTTTTTTCCGGGGTTGCGATTATAGAGGACAATTTTGCGAAGTTGATGGTCGTGATGGATGGATGGATTTCGCGATGATATATTCGCTCTTGAGGACTCCTTCGATGGCTTTGCTGTCAAAAATGGCTACTCTTCCACTCCAACCAAGCAGAAAGATGCATCTCTAGCCTCGGGGTGGCGGACGGCGCGCCGAACACATGTGGAAGGGCCCCACTGTTTATGGATGCCGGGTTTTGATTGGTTCTCTTAGAGCCAACGACCTCGTCTCTCAACTCGATGGTCAGCGGGCAAATAAATCGAAAGGTTTGTGGTGTCTGATTTACAACATGAGGTGCTGGCTTACAAGAATTTCTGCCGTCCAGGGTACGCGATATTCGATGGTAGTCAAGAAGTTTGAGTTGGAAGAATGGTGAAATTCACGATGTTGAGAGAAGGGGTGGCTTCCTTGCAGGCTATACTAACGCAGTACTATGTGGCGGAATGATCCGACTTGGTTAATACTGATTCTAGAAGATGCCTTGTCAGTCGTTTCCTAGGTATGACTGCGGAATGTGTCCAAGTTTAGGCAAAACGGAGCTTGAACAACTTTGTTCGGAGCTGGGCTAAGATCCACACTGCATCTCTCTTGTTCCATTTTCAGGTTTCAGCAGATAAGCTTGCTCTCTCTTCTCTTGTTCGGTGAACTAAGATGCAGGGAAGAGAGGAGATGCAATACTGATTGCAGATTCCCATGGTAAATGCGAGCAAAAGCACATTTGCAGACTAGAGGAACATAGGAGTTGTACAGCGAGGTTGTTTCCTGCTCTAAATGACTACCAGAGCAGCTAGTGGTATTGCCCCCGTGCTCTAGCTACATCACTTGCACCTCGCATGGTAGAAAAGAAGGTGGAAGATAGGTGTTAACCATGGACAGAGTCAACAGAGATAGCTAAAGTACCTTTTCCAATTCTCTTAATGCGTTCATCTGCCTGAGCTTGATCGCAGATTCTCCTTTCTACTGCCTATTTTATCTGATGCTGGAGCAGTAGACGCCTGACCTGCTGTGGTTATGAAGCCGTGGGTTCACTCTCTCATGTTGCTGCGAAAAATGACTGTCGCGTATTTGAAGTGGTTTCAATGGGTCGGAAATGGGTATCTCGATGACGACAGTAGAGACTCGATGAGATTGACATGGGACGGATGACGGATGCAGAGGACTGGAAGGGAAGGAGTTTCAAGACGGGGCTGGGACAAAGCTCGCCGGAAAAGGGTAGTGCAAAGGGTAGTGTAAAGGGTGGTGTAAAGGGCAGTGCAAAAGGTAGTGTAAAGGGCAGTGTAAAGGGCAGTGTAAAAGGTAGTGTCGAAGCACTTGTCCCTTTTTTGGAAGAAACAGCCTCGTGAGTGGACATTAGCGAGGACTCTCTTTCAACTTTAGCCTCAATTCACGTCATTCAAGCAAACATCATAAACTCGTGAGCAAGTGTTCTCGAAGTGAAGTCTCCAAGTCTCCAAGTCTCCATTTTTGAGCTAATATACATATTCCCTACTCGTGTATCTCTCGAGGGATGAGTATGCCGTTCCCACCCTTGGTCCTGATCCTCATCCCGCTTAGCGAACCTCAGAAATTCATCTCAATCGATCATCAAACAGCAGATTCGAGAAGCTCAGAACAAATATGAACAATATCAAGCCATTCATTTATCTCCATTTTACGCTCCTAGCCTCTTCGAGAACATTTTTCTCTTCGCCGGTAGCCTGGTCTCCGAGAGATGCAGCAGAAATCAGACCCGAACGAAGCAGGTTAGCCAATGACCACTCTCTCCCACCCGTTCTTGCTCCTCGCCGTTCCCTAATAACTTCTTACCCTAAAACACATTGTAACTCCTCATCGTGTATCAAGCACAATGGGAACGTTTTCTATCGGCTATCACGAAATCTTTGA
>Ga0302325_10017216_pt1 | contig 15288 bp, 14 predicted proteins | sample Palsa_T0_2_FD_201948 | JGI IMG/M metagenome (GOLD analysis project Ga0302325, IMG submission 201948) | Peat permafrost microbial communities from Stordalen Mire near Abisko, Sweden - Palsa_T0_2 | ecosystem: Environmental > Terrestrial > Soil > Palsa > Peat permafrost | place: Sweden: Abisko... | reverse complement strand
GAACGATCCTGGTGACCGGTATCGCGCCCGTCATGGTGACCTCGCTCGGCGCCGCCTCGATTCCGATCATCTTCGTGATCACGTTCAGTGGTTACGTGCTGTGTCTGTTCCTGGCCGAACTGTCGGCGATGATGCCCGACCGATCGGGCGGATCACCGTCGTATGCGTATCCGGCCTACAAGGATCGCTGGCCCCGGCTGGCTGAGCACATCAACGGCTTCTGCGCCTGGGGCTACTGGCTCGGCTGGTTCCCGGTGGCGCCGCTGAACATGATCCTGGCGTCGTTCTACATCGTCGACCGCTTCCACCTCTCAACTGCCAGCTTCACCCCGCTGGACACGCCGATCGCCTATTGGACGCTGGGGATCTCGGTCGTCGGGATCCTGCTGCTGTTCATCCCCGCCCTGTTAGGCCTGCGGTTCGGCACCGTGTTCGCCACCACGCTGGCGTTCCTGTCGATGATTCCGCTGACGCTGCTGGCGATCGTCTGGATCTTCCATCCGTCGGTGGTGCATTTCGGCCAGCTGTTCCACTTCCGCCACACCGACGGCACCGGCTTCTTCGCCAGCCAGTTCCACCACGGGTGGCTGACGTTGGCGATCGCCTTCTCGTTCCTATTGACGTGGAACGTGATCGCCATGGAGGCGGCCGCCTGCTACATCGGCGAGACCCGCAATCCCGACCGTGACGCCAAGATCGCGATGAACCTGGAGGGCGCGTACGGCCTGTTCATCTACGTGATGATCCCGGTCGCGTTCGTGATCGTGCTCGGCACCAAGGCCCTCGGCAACGTGGCGCTGGTCGACCCCAAGACGATCTTCGTGCACTTCGCCTCCAAGGTGTTCGGCGCCGGAGCCGGCTCCAACATCCTGAACTGGCTGATCGCCATCATGCTGATCCTGGCCCTGGTCCTGTCGGCGCTGAACGCCATCACCGGCACCGCGCGCTCGCTGCACCAGATGTCGACCGACGGCCAGTTCCCGAAGTTCTTCCAGCATGTCAACCGGCACGGCGTGCCCGACTACTCGATGGTCTTCAACGTCATCTGCTCGATCCTGGTGGTGTTCGCCGGCGGCGCCGTCGAGATCTACACGTTCTCCAACGTCGGCTACCTGGCCTCGTTCATCCCGGTGCTGATCGGCTACTACCTGCTGCGCAAGCACCGGCCGAACGTCCGGCGGCCGTTCAAGCTGCCCGAGTGGATGAAGTACGTGGCGCTCTTCATGGCGGCGGTGTACGCGGTGATCTATTTCTACGGCGGTCCCGTCTACGCCAGTTGCTCGTGCAACGCAGCCGGACACAAGACACTGCCGTACTACTTCATCGGCATCGGCGTTCTCCTGTGCTACCTGCCGCTGTACTACTGGCGCAAATGGGGCGACCGCAAGAACGAGGCGGCTGCGGCCGTCACGGTGTCGGCCCCGGATCTGGCGGCGAGCCCATGAGCTCAGCGACCGCGGTGCGAGATCATGGGGCGGTGGCCAACCGGCGGTTCGAGCGGATCCTCCTCGCCTCGGAGGGGCGACCGATCAGCGACGCGGCGATTGCGCGCGTCGTCGAGCTCGCGACAGGGTCGGACGCCAGCGTCCGCGTGTTCTCCATCGCCCGCGTCCACGGGGTCTCGATGGGCATGCCGAACCCCGGCCTGCTTCCGACCAAGGCCGAGTGGAAGCAGCAACACGAGATCGTCGCCACGGCGGTCAAACGGCTGCGGCGCAAGGGACTCGATGCGGACGGTCATGTCGTCGGCACACGGAAATCGACCAAGCGCATCTGTGAAGAGGCGAAGCTGGCCGGGTGCGACGCGATCGTGATGGCAGCCGACCCGGACCGCACCCGGATCATCAGCGACATGATGTGGTCCCAGGAGCCCCAGCGGGTTCGCCGCAAGGCGAAGCTGCCGGTGTTCCTGGTGCTCGACGATTCCTGACGACCGCCCCCGGCGACCGGTGTCCGGGCGACCGTCAGCCGCCGGCGTCCGGCCGGCCGTGCAGCCGGGCCAGCTTGATCGCCAGTTCCAGTGACAGCAGGTCGTCCTCGTCCAGATCGAGGCTGGTCAGCTCCTCTATCCGGCCCAGACGCTGGCGCAGCGTGTTCGGATGGATGAACAGCGCGCGGGCGCTCTCGATCACGCTGCGCCGCTCGGACAGGTAGCGCTCCAGCGTGTCCAGCAGCGCGGTCCGGCGCCGCCGGTCGTAGTCGATCAGCAGATCCACGGCCGCGCGCATCCGATCCCGGGGGGCGTCGTCGGCACCGATCTGGACCAGGTACCGATACGCCCCGACCTCGGAATAGGCGATCGCTCCGCCGTCACGCAGCAGCGCGGCGGCGATGGTGGCGGCGTCACGCGCCTCCCGGTAGGCACCGGCCGCGTCGGCCGGCGACTCACGCAGCTCGCTGACCCCGATCACCGCCCCGGTGCGCTGACCGAGCTCCCGGGCGTCCCGCAGCAGCGAGTCGACCGCGCAGCGCCGGCCCGACCCGAATGCCAGCAGCGCCCGCACCGGGCCGGGACCGGCCTCAATCGCCGACCGCGGGGCCAGCTCCGCCAGACCCCGGCCAAGCGCCTCGGCGGCGTGGCGCCATTCGCCGGAGGACTGCCGGCGTGATCCGGCGGGCTCTGCGCGCAGCATCAGGTACGGATGCGTCAGCTCGCACCGGACCTCCGCCGCCTTGGCGGCCGCGAACTCCGTGGCGCCCGCGGCCAGCGCCTCGAACAGGTCCTTGATCGTGTTGGCCTTGGTCAGCCCCTCAATCAGCTCTGCGCGTTTGATCGCCACCGCCGCCAGATGAGCCACCGCGCGGGCCAGCTCCGTGTCCTCCTCGCCGAACGTCCGGGCGGCCTTGGTGGCCACGCACAGCACCCCCACCCGCTCGCCGCCGGCGGCCAGCGGCGTCACCAGCAGATCGGCCAGTGTCTCGTCGGGCCACAGCGCCTGGGCGGCCGGCCGCCGGGATGAGCGTCCGCGGGCCTCCAGACCGGCCAGCATCACCTCCGCCGCCGAGGTCATCGCCGGCGCCGCCAGCGTCTCCGGGAACGAGGCCAGCGGCACCACGGTCTCGCCGTCTGACTCCAGCCGCAGCAGCTGGCAGACGTCGGCGTCCAGCAGGGCGGCCGTCCCGCGCACCAGCACCGTACCGAGCTGGGCCGCGCCGTTGGCGGCCGCCACCTGCGCAGCCAGCTCCGACAGGGCGGTGAGCGCGTCGACGCGCCGGCGCTCGCGCTCATAGAGCTGGGCGTTCTCGATCGCGCCGCTGACCAGCGAGGCGATGTGGATCAGCAGCTTGGGGGTGTCCTCGCCGAACTCGTGCGGCGCCCGGGTGTGCAGCACGATCACTCCGATCGTCTCCCCCGCCCGGGACAGGATGGGCACCGCCGCCATCGACTGAAAGTGCTCCTCCTCCAGTTCCGCCACATACTTCATCCGCGGATCACGCATCGCCTGGTCACGGATGAACTCAGGCCGGCGGTGGCGGGCGACCCAGCCGGTCAATCCCTCCTGAACCGAGAACGAGACGGTGCCGACGGCCTCGCCGAACACCGGGGAGGCGGCGCGGATCGTCAGCCGGCCGTCGTTGAGCAGGTAGATGAAGCAGGCGTGGCACCCGGTGGCCTCGGTGGCGAGATCGACGACCCCCTGGAGCATCGGAGCCAGCTCCAGCGACGACGAGACCAGCTTGATGACCCCGTACAGGGTGCGGTTCTCCTCACGGAGACCGTGGAGCTCGGTGCCGATCGGAGCCGGCGATTCTGCGCGCAGTGACACTGGTGTGGAGGGTCTCCTATGTGCGGGGGGAACATGCCCCGGCCTGGTTCAGGGGTGCCTTAGACCATTGTGCAGCACCGCCGCCGCCGGATATACCTCCGGCATGACCGACGCCCCTCAGAACGAAGACGACGTCCGGCGAATCGTCAAGGACTCAGGGATCGAGTTCCTGTTCGCCCAGTTCGTCGACATGCACGGCAAGCCCAGCGCGAAGCTGGTCCCCGCCCACCACCTTGACGACCTGCTGACCGAAGGCGCCGGATTTGCCGGCTTCGCCGCCGGCGACATCGGACAGGGACCAGACGATCCGGACATGATCGCCATGCCTGATCCGACGACGCTGACGATCCTGCCGTGGCGCCCGACCGTCGCGCGGTTCGCCTGCGACGTGACCGTCGAGGGCGAGGAGTGGCCGTACTGCCCGCGCACCATCCTGCGCCGCGCCCTGGCCCGGGCCGCCGAGCAGGGCTACGAGCTCAAGGTCGGCGCCGAGCTGGAGTACTTCCTGCTGCGCCGGGCCGCCGACGGCTCGCTGGAGCTCGCCGACCCGCTGGACACCCTGGAGCAGCCCTGCTACGACATGCGCGCGCTGACCCGCAACCTGGACTTCGTGTCGGAGGTGTCCCGCGCGGTGACCGGCCTCGGGTGGGACAACTACGCCACCGACCACGAGGACGCCAACGGGCAGTTCGAGCAGAACTTCCAGTTCGCCGATGCGCTGACCACCTGTGACCGGGCCATCTTCTTCCGGTACATGGTCGAATCGCTGGCGCAGCAGCGGGGCCTGATCGCGACCTTCATGCCCAAGCCGTTCGCGCATCTGACCGGAAACGGCTGCCACTTCCATGTCAGCCTGTGGAAGGACGGCGAGAACGTGTTCGAGCGTGATCCGGCCGACGATCCGCGCGGGCTCGGACTCAGCGAGCTGGGTTACAACTTCATCGGCGGCCTGAAGGCCAATGCGAAGGCCTACATCGCCATCACCGCCCCCACCGTCAACTCCTACAAGCGGCTGGTCGTGGGCGCGCCCACCAGCGGGGCCACCTGGGCCCCGGCGTACATCAGCTACGGGTACAACAACCGCACCCAGATGCTCCGGGTGCCGGCGCCGGGACGGATCGAGGATCGGACCGTCGACGGCTCCTGTAACCCCTACCTGGCCGCCACCGCGATGCTCACCGCCGGGCTGGACGGGATCGCCCGCGGACTGGACGCCGGGGATCCGAACGGCGCCAACCTGTACAAGCTGAGCGCCGCCGAGCGCGAGGCCGCGGGCATCGACACGCTCCCCGCCAACCTGCTGGACGCCACCCGTGAGCTGGAGCGCAACGACGCCCTGCGCGCCGGCCTCGGCACCACCCGGGACGGCGACTACCTGGACTACTTCATCGAGTGCAAGCGCCGGGAGGTGCAGTCCGCCCACGAGCAGATCACGCAGTGGGAGCTGGAGCGCTACCTGCAGCTGTTCTGAGCCTAGTGCCCCGGACCGAAGCGCCCCGCGCCGCCCAGGCGCAGGGACTGCTCGGCGAGCTGCAGCGACCCCACCGACTGCGGCGAGGTCGCGTCCAGGTGGCTGGCCAGGGCGATGAACGCCTTGGCCGTCGTCAGCGCATCGCCGAGCGCATGGTGCGGATCCTCGGCGGGCTGACCGAGGACCGCCGCCAGGCGCGCCAGGGACAGCCCGGCCGGTGACATGCCGTCGCGCTGGCGCAGCCACACCCGCCCCAGCACCTCGGTGTCGGCATCGGCCGGCAGCCGCAGACGCCGCTGACGCAGCTCCCGCCCCAGGAACGTCCGCTCGACCATCGCCGTGTGGAACACCGGCACCCGGCCGGCCAGCGAGTCCAGCAAGCGGTCGATTGCCTCGTCGAGCGCCGGTGCGTGGCGCAGATCGGCCGACCGCAGCTTGTGGACCAGGACGGCAGCCTGCGTCGGCGGCCGCTCCGGCCGGGCCAGCGTGTACATCGCCTCGCCGAGGATCAGCGCCCCATCGCGGATCGGCACCGCACCGATGGCGATGATCTCGTCCGAACGGCTCAGACCCGTCAGCTCCAGATCGATGGCGCACCATTCGGCTTGACGCCACGGGGTGTCGGCTGGCGCCCGTGGCGTATCGGCGAAGTGCGCGGCGGCAGCGCTGCGGCGGAGCGTCAGCCTCACGGCGCCAGCTCCCGCGCCACAGCGGTGATGGCGTGAAAGACGTCTCGCAGGTGTCCGCGCGTGAGGGAGCTCATCGCCGAGGCATCCAGCAGGTCGTCCGGCGTCTCGCCGGCGGCGATCTGGTCCAGCTGGTGGACGATTCGCAGCTCCAGGGCCAGCTCAAACGCCTCAGTCAGCGTCTGCGCCTGAGCCGGGCGCAGGGCACCCGCGCCGGCCGCGCTGCGCAGCCGCTCCGGGGTCGAGCCCTCGCCGGCATCGGCGGTGGCGGCGGCCCAGCTGGCGATCAGCGCGATCGGGACGATCGCCGCCTCGCGCACGTTGAGCCGGCGGTGGCGGCCGTCGCTGGTGAGCACCGCCTCGGCGTCAAAGCCGGTCGGCAGTGTGCGCGTGAACGCGCGGGTCGCCAGCGCTCGCAGCAGAGCCACCCGGGGCTCGCCTTCGGCCAGCGGCAACGGCTCGGTCGGCGTTCCCCACAGGACCCGCCGGTCGGCGAGGACCGACAGTGCCAGCTCGTCCCGCTCGGCCCGGGCGATCCACTCGCTGGCGTCGTGGGCCACCAGCGGCCCGTGCACCCCGCAGCGTGCCAGGCCGGCGGCGAGCGCCGCGGCCCAGTCAGGTGACGGCGGCGATCCGGCGGCGTGGATCAGCGCACCCCGACGGGTCGAGCCCGGCGTCAGCTCGTGTCGCGCCTGGCTGCCGATCGACACCCAGACGACACCCGGGTGATCGCCTTCGCCGTTGACCGAGACCAGTTCGATCGTGCGCCGCGTGAGCGCGTCGACCAGTGCCGACAGCACCGGGGCCAACTCCAGCGCGGGCACGCTCGAATGGTGCAGATCGAGCATCAGCGCGGGCAGTCGCGCCGCGGCGGCCGACAGCGCGTCCAGGTTGCGGGCCCGCTCGATCGCCCGCCGCGCCCCGAACCAGGAGCGCGGCTGCGCGGCGAACAGGTCGGCGTCCTCCAGCACGCCGATCAGGCGACCCCGCTCGGACACCACGGGAGCGTGGCGGATGCCGCGCTCCAGCATCTCGTACAGCACCTCGCCGGCCAGGCGGTCGGGCGCAACCACGAACGCCGGTGCGGTCATCGCCGAGTCCACCCGGACGGCGCCCGAGCGGCCCACGGCGAGCACCCGGGTGCGCAGGTCCCGGTCGGTGAGGATCCCGATCCGGCCATCCTCCAGCTCCACCACCGCGGCGCCCACCCCCGCCGCGGTCATCCGTTCGGCGACGAAGCCGATGCTGTCAGAGGGCTTGCAGATGACCGTCGCCGCGCGGATCAGCTTGGCCACCGGCTGGTAGGCCGGGTCGGTCCGGCTCACCTGAAGCTCGCGGCGCCGGGCACGGTCCAGCAGCGGCCGCGCCACCTCGACGGGGATCCGGTAGCAGAGCGTGTCCTCGGCGGCCCGGGCCTCGAACCCCGGAGGGAGCCCGGACAGCATCGCGGCGTGACCGAACGAGTCGCCGGGGCTGAGCAGGTCCAGCAGCCGGCCCTCGTGGGTGATGTCGACGCCGCCGCTGTGGATGACCCGCAGGAAGGTGACCGGCCCGCCGTCCTCGGACAGGATGACCGCCCCGCTCAGGTAGAACTCGATCGCCGCCTGGGCGGCCACTGCGGCCAACTCGTCGGGCGCCAGCGCGTCGAACGGCGGGCGCTGCGCCAGAAACCGGGCGATCTCGCTCAGGCCGGCGTCCAGCTCGCCCTCCGATGGCGCTCGATCCTCATGGTCTGACTTTAGGGCAGACGTGAGAGCCTTTGACTCCCGCTGGCCGCCCGTCAGGGTCGCGCGCGAGCCCTCAGCTCAAGCGCAGGAGCCCCAGCCGCTGGGCGCGCTGCACCGCTTCGGTGCGGTTGCGCACGCTGAGCTTGCGATACACGGAGCTGGAGTGCTCCTTGACGGTGTGGCGTGACAGATGCAGCGCCTCGCCGATCTCCGGATTGGTGGCGCCGGACGCCATCAGCTCCAGCACCGCTCGCTCACGATCCGACAGGCCCAGGGCCCCCTGCCGGTCCTGGTGCTCAAACACCGTCTTACCCAGTCCGACGAGGCGCACCGCGCCGGCGATCTTGCGCGCCGGCCAGTCCTTGTAGGCAAAGCCGGAGGCGCCGGCGGCGCGGGCCGCCTGGGGGGAGATCTCGCCGGCGCCGGAGAACAGCAGCACCCGGGTGGCCGGCTCAGCGGCGAGCAGCCGCTCGCACACCTCGGCGCCCGACTCCTCACCGATGAACAGGTCGACGAGCGCCACGTGCGGGCGGTAGCGGCTGACCATCGCCAGCGCCTCGGGACCGGTGTGGGCGCTCACGCACCGCTCCACCCAGGACTGCTGGGTCAGCATCAGGCGAAAGCCCCAGTGCACGACGTCGTGGTCGTCGACGACCAGCACGCGCAGCCGCTCGGGGCTGCGCTCGCCGTCATCCACCGTCGTCATGGGGCACCACCAGCCGGACCTGCCAGGTCCCCGGCTCGCGCTCGCCGAACTCGACGACCCCGTTTGAGTGCAGCGCCTCCAGCGCCGCCAACCGCAGTCCCATTCCCGTGTGCCGCCGCGACGGCTCCACACCGTCGTTGACGACGTCCATCCAGAACGCCCCGTCGGCGCGGCCCAGCCGGACGGACACCCGCGTCGGATGGGAGTGCTTGTCGGCGTTGCGCACGGCCTCTATCAGCACCGACTGCGCCAGCGGCTCCAGCGACGTCGGCACGTCCCGCGCCTCGCCCTCCTCCAGCAGCAGTCCCAGGTGCGGGTGGGCCCCGGACAGCCGCCGCACCTCGGCGGCCAGCGTCGTGCGCGTCGCCCGAGGGGCCCGCCCCAGCGGGCGCTGGAGCGCGGCACGCAGGTCGGTGAGCGCCGCCTGGGTTTCTTCGGCGCAGCGCTGGCGCGCCGAGGCGGGGAGCTGGCCGTCGCCGTCGAGCGCCATCGAGACGCCGAACAGTCGCTGGACCACGCCCTCGTGGATCTCACGCGCCAGATCAATGCGCTGTTCCAGCTGGCTCGCCTTCTCGAACTGCGTCGACACGATGCGGGCCACCGAGGCCAGCGCGGCCGCCTTGCCCAGCGTCCACAGCAGGCTGCGGTCGGCGTCGTCCAGCGGCGGCTCGGTCATCAGGCGGTCGGCCATGATCACCCCGAACGCCCGGTCCGCCGCCGCCATCGGCGCGCACACCAGCCGCGCCGGCTCAGACACCAGCGCCGCGAACTCGTCCGGCACCTGACCGCTGAGATCGCCGACCACCTCCACCACCCGGTCCTCCCGCAGCGCCCGGGCGGCGATCGGCGCCGAGTCCACGGTGACGTACGCACCGGCGAACTGCTCGATGTCCATCCGGTGCGAGCCGGCGGCCCGCACCCGCCGGTCGGCCGAGTCGTAGCGGAAGATGATCGCGCGGCGCATCCGGGCCAGCCGGCACACCGCTTCACACAACCGGTCATAGAAGCCATCGACCGCCGCCGCCGGGTCTGACTGCGAGAGGACCTCCACGAACAGCTCCAGCGCCTCGATGCCGACGCCGGTGCCGCCACCCTGGGAGACGTCGACGCTCATGGCCGGGGCGGCCGGGTTGGATTCGTCACTGGCCGTGCCGAGACCGCGGGTGGCTCCGCGACCACTACCCGGCGTGGGCGTGCATCAGCCCGACGCGCAGCGCCTGCTGGGGCGCCAGGTACACGCGCCACCGGGCCTGACAAGAAGGGCAACCGCATTGGACAGACGGATCGTAGTCCTCCAGGCTGTCCTCCCACTGCACGTCGTCGGCGCGCAGACAGAACGGGCAGGCGAGCGCCGCCGACACGAGCGCGTCGGGGTCATCGGGGCGAAACCGGGCGGTGTCGGTCAGGGTGACGATGTGGTCAATATCGCGGGGCTGCTCGCCGCTGGCAACTCACTGCCCGGGGGAACCCCCCAGGTGGGGGGCGCGGCTCAGCCTGGATCCACCGACGCTGGGGTCGTCTCGCCGCCCACGATCGGCGGCTCCAGGCTCGGCGATGCGGTGCCCGTCAGGAGGCGGCGCGCAGTGGATATGCCGCGGGTGTGAACGCGTCGACCCGCGTGATCGGGCGCTTGCCCCAGCGGCTGCGCGTGGCGAAGTCCAGCAGGCGATCCAGGTAGTCCCGCAGCGGTGCCGTGGTGATCCCGTGGGGCTCCAGGCGGGCCCGGGTCTGAGCGTCCTCGAACACGCCATCCATGCAGAAATACGGGAAGTACTCGCTGCCGGCGTTCAGCGCGGAGCGCTCCGCGGCGCCGAGCGTCAGCTCGGCGAACTCGGCCGGCGGCAGGACCTGTGGCAGCGGCCGGCGGAAGTAGCGACTGGCCAGCCCGGCGATCTCGGCGATCGTGGAGGCGTGCTCTCCAGCGGTGAGGTGATAGGTGGCGCCGGTTCCGCAACCGGACTCGCACAGCGCGAACGTGGCATCGGCGACGTAGTCGATGGAGACGACGTCCACCGGTGCCGACGGAATCGCGGGGACGGCCGTGAACAACCCGCGGGCGAACGCCCGCAAGGGCCAGTACAGGACGTTGAACGCGGCGGTCCAACCGTTGTTGCGATCGCCGACGACGATGCTGGGCCGCAGGATCGTGTACGGCAGCTGCGACTGCGCGCGCACCAGCTGCTCGGCCTCGAACTTGGACTGCTCGTAGGAATTGTGGAATGCCTGTCCCAGATCGAGATCGCACTCGGCGAACCCTCCGGGGTGGGTGCCGGCGACGAAGGCGGTGGACACATGGCCGTAGCAGTCAAGTCCTCCCCGCTGGCGAGCCAGCTCAGCGAGCTCCAGCATCCGGCGGGTCCCGGCCAGGTTGATCTCCCGCGCCTCCTCGAGCCCGAGCGTGAACGAGACCGACGCGGCGCTGTGGACGATCGTCGTCACCCGGTCGGCGATCCGCTCGCGTTCATAGTCGGACAATCCGAGGCCGGGCGAGGTCATGTCGGCGGCGACGGCCTGCACGCGGTGGCGATGCTCCCGGGCCCGAGCCCCGAACAGATTCTCCAGCACCGCGTCGACCCGCGCCCGCGCGCCGTCGGCGCTGTCGGCCCGCACCAGTGCGATCACGTTGCGCCGGCTGCGCTCCAGATAGCGCTCCAGGAGCTCCATGCCGACGAACCCGGTCGTGCCGGTCAGCAGCACGTCGCCGGAGCTCATCACGCCCCCGTCAGCGAGTTGAAGGCCCAGATCAGCCGGGCGCGGGTGTCCTGCGGGGCGATCATCTCATCCACGAACCCGCGGGCCGCGGCGACCTCGGGGCGCAGCTGGGTCTCGGCGTAGTGCCGGGCCAGCCGGTCGCGCTCGGCCTCAGGATCCTCGGCGGCAGCCAGCGCCCGCCGATGCATCACGCCGACCGCGGGACGGGCACCCATGACCCCGATCTCGGCGCCCGGCCACGCGAACACGTAGTCGGCCCCGAGGTCCTTGGAGTTCATCGTGATGAACGCGCCGCCGAAGGCCTTGCGCAGGATCAGGGTGATCCGCGGCACCGTCGCCTGCGCGAACGCGTGCACGAAGGTGGCGCCCAGCCGGATCACGCCGGCGGCCTCCTGGCGCTTGCCCGGCATGTAGCCGGGCGTGTCGACCAACACCAGCAGCGGAATTCCGAACGAATCGCACTTGGCGACGAACCGCGCACCCTTCTCGGAGCTGGCCGCGTCCAGGACTCCGCCGAGGTAGCGCGGTTGGTTGGCGATCACGGCCACCGTCTGGCCGTCGATCCGGGCCAGGCCCGTGACCAGGTTGCGCGCCCAGCCGGCGGAGATCTCCAACAGCTCGCCCCCGTCGACTAGCGCTCCGATCACATCCCGCACGTCGTACACGCGTCGTGACTCGGCCGGCACCAACGTGGCGGCGTCCACCCCGCTGGCCGGACGGCGCTCCAGCACCGGAGCCTTGGCGTCACGGTGACTGGGGAGGTAACCCAGCAGCTCCCGGGCCAGTCCCGACGCGTCGAGATCGTCCGCGGCGACGAAGTGGCAGACCCCGTTGCGGGCGTGGACCCGAGTGCCGCCCAGCTGCTCGGCGTTGACCGTCTCGCCCAGGGCCTCCCGGACCACCCCCGGGCCGGTGAGGAACATGCTGGACTCCTCGGTCATGACGACCCAGTCGGTCAGCGCCGGCGAGTAGGCCCCACCACCCGCCGACAGACCGGTGACGATCGAGATCTGCGGTACCTGACCGGACAGCGCCACTGTGCGCTTGAAGATCCGCCCATACCCTCCGAGAGCGGCGATGCCCTCCTGCATCCGGGCGCCGCCGGAGGAGACGAATCCGACGACCGGCGCGCGGCTGCGACCGGCGAGCTCCAGCACCCGGGCGATGGTGTCGGCGTGGGCCTCCCCCAGCGACCCGCCGGCATAGCTTGGATCCTGCGCGTAGCAGAACACGCGCCGGCCCTCGACCATCCCGGACCCACCGAGCACGCCGTCACCGGTGCGGGCCTTGTCGCCCATCGCCGATGAGACCACATCGCTGCGAATCAGCTGCAGCGAACCAGGATCGCACAGCGCCTCCAGCCGCTCCATCGGCGACAGCGGCTCGCTGGCCGCGCCCGCCGCGCCCGTCGCCGAACGGGCGAAGGGGGCGGCGCCGGCGGGGCGTACTGCCAGGGCACTCACGCGCGCCCCCACTCGATCACGGTTGCGCCCCAGGTAAACCCGGCGCCGAATGCTCCGAGCAGCACCCGGTCACCGGCAGCCAACATCCCTTCCCTTTCACTGAAGGCCAGGGCCAGCGGCAACGTCGCCGCCGATGTGTTGCCGTACTGGGCGATGCAGTCGACCACGCGACCGGGCGGGAGCCCGAGCCGCTCGCCGACCGCCGACAGAATCCGGCCGTTGGCCTGGTGGTAGACGAACAGATCGATGTCATCCAGCCCGACGCCGGCCGCGTTCACCGCCTGATGGGTGCACAGGGTCAGGCGAGCGACCGCCTCACGGAACGTCTCGTGGCCGCGCATCCGGATCTTGCCGTCCGAGCGCTCGACCCGGATGTGGCCGGCCCCAGACCCGTCGGAGCCGAGTACGACCGGCCCGATCCGGCTCGGGCCCAGCGACTGCTCCAGCACCACCGCTCCGGCGCCGTCGGCGAACACGGAGGCCGTGGCCCGGTCAAGCGGGTCGGTGATCCGGGACATGAAGTCGGCCCCGATCACCACTGCACAGCGGGCACGGCCGGCCTCCACCTGGGCGGCGCCGATCGCCAGCGCCGACAGGAAGCCCGTGCAGGCCGAGCCGACATCGAACGCGCCCGCGTCGATCGCCCCGAGGGCGTGGGCCACCAGCGGAGCGGCCCCCGGCATCACCTCGTCGGGCGTGGTGGTGGCGACGATCACCAGATCGACGTCCCGCGGATCGACCTCGGCGCGGGCCAGCGCAGCGCGGGCGCACGCAGTGGCGTGCGCCTCCAGGCGCTCGTCGGGCCGCGCCACCCGGCGCTCATGGATTCCCGTGCGCCGGGTGATCCAGTCGGCGTCGACGCCCAGCCGGGCACCGATCTCGGCGTTGGCCACGACCGTCTCCGGCACGCTGACCGCCACCGAGGCGGCGACCGCGCCGCCGCGTTGCAGGATCATGGGGGCTGGGACCAGCTCCTGCTCCAGGGGAAGGATCGTACTCATCCGGACAGAAGCTGAACGATCCGCACGCCGGCCACCAGCCGCGTTGGCGCAAGACCCGACAACCGGGGGGTGGTGCAAGACGGCACCCGTTCTGCCCGGACGGCGCTCAGTCGTCGGGACCGGCGCTGAGATCGTCGATCAGCGCGGCCAGTCGGACCAGCAGATCGGACACCAGCTCACGCTCGCCCGCCGGCAGGCCCGCGAAGAAGGTCAGCTTGCGCTCCCGCATCCATTCATCCTGATCACACAGGGTCCGGCGGCCGGCGTCGGTCAGCGTCACCATCACGCCGCGCCGGTCCTCCAGCGAGCGCGTCCGCCGGACGATGGCGCGTCGCTCCAGCGCGTCCAGGATGCGCGTCGCCGTCGACGGCGCGATGCCGGCCTCGGTCGCCAGATCCGACACCCGCGCAGTCTCGGCGCCCGCCAGTGGCAGCACGAGCGAGTACTGCGACAGGGTCAGTCGTCCGGGCCGGTCTGACGGAGCGGCCCCGCGCGCCCGTCGCACCGCCTGGGCGAGCGCCTCGAACGAGACCAGGAACTCCTCCTCGGACGCGACCTCGCCGCCCGCCTCGGCGGCGACCTCGCCGGTCTCGCTCACCTCGGATGGGACCCTGCCGCCCTCTGCGGAGGCGACCGCGCCGGTCCGGCTCACCACGTTCACATCGCCAGCATAACAACCGTTGCCATGCTAATCTTTGGCATGCCAATAACTTCTCAGAGGGTGGTTGTCATGTTTCGCAACATCCTGGTCTGCGTTGACGGCTCGGCTCACGCCGAGCGGGCGCTGACCGAGGCGATCGACCTCGCCGACGCCGAGCGTTCTCGGCTGACGATCCTCACCGCCATCCCCCGCCCGCCCTACTGGGCGTGCACCCCCACGACCGCCGCCGGGATCGAGTCCCTGACGGCGGACCTCGCCGCCGAGGCCACCGCGGCCCTGCGCACCGCCGTAGATCGCGTCCCGGCATCGATCCCGGTGACCAAGATCCTCACCGAGGAGCCGATCCGTGAGGCCCTGATGGATCGTCTCAAGACCGGCGAGCACGATCTGGTGGTGATGGGCTCACGCGGTCGCGGCGCCCTGTCCGCATCGTTCCTGGGCAGCGTCAGCCATTACGCGCTCAACCACTGCCACGTGCCGGTGCTGATCGTGCATACCGACGGCGGCAATCCGACCGCCAGGGCGGAGGAGATCAACGCGGAAGCGGCCGAGCTCACCGCGGCGTGAGCCCGGCCGGCTCGATCGGGATCGCCTCGGATCGCGTGTCGTCGAAGCGGGCAGCGCAGTGCTCTGAGCACACGACCGGCCCGGTGCACATCAGACTGTGGATCACATTCCAACCCGCCGACGGCCCAGTCGGGACACTCGGCCTGTACGACCTGACCCTCTGACGCCAGGCCCGGCGCCGCGGGCGGCACTGGAGCGGACCGGCGAAGTCCCCACGCAAACCATGCCGCCGATCGACTGGGGAGTTAACCAGCCACCAGATGGCGAAGTCCCCAGGCCATACTTGCCGCTGATCGACTGGGGAGTTAGCCAGCCACCAGATGGCGAAGTCCCCACGCGCCTTCAGGCGCGGCGCCGGTTGGGAAGTTCGCGGGTCCGCGGAGACCGCCGGCTCCCAACACACCGCCGGTCACACCGCCGGCTCCCAACACACCGCCGGTCACACCGCCGGCTCCCAACACACCGCCGGCGCCGACCCGACCCTCCCCTCGACGGTCGGCGTCAATCCTGCCCTGGAGCCATTACCA
>Ga0302325_10017214_pt1 | contig 15289 bp, 7 predicted proteins | sample Palsa_T0_2_FD_201948 | JGI IMG/M metagenome (GOLD analysis project Ga0302325, IMG submission 201948) | Peat permafrost microbial communities from Stordalen Mire near Abisko, Sweden - Palsa_T0_2 | ecosystem: Environmental > Terrestrial > Soil > Palsa > Peat permafrost | place: Sweden: Abisko... | reverse complement strand
CGACAACAGCGCCCGGAAGATCGCGGAACAGGCCCTCGCCAAGGCCGGGGCCCTGCAGAGCGCGATATTCAACAGCGCGAACTTCTCCAGCATCGCCACCGACGAGAAGGGCGTGATCCAGATCTTCAACGTGGGTGCCGAGCGCATGCTCGGCTACGCGGCCGCGGACGTCGTGAACAAGGTCACCCCCGCCGAGATCTCGGACCCTCAGGAGCTGGTGGCGCGGGCCAAGGCGCTGAGCGTCGAGATAGGACTGACCATCACGCCGGGCTTTGAGGCCCTCGCGTTCAAGGCGTCCCGCGGGATAGAGGACATCTACGAACTGACCTATGTCCGCAGCGACGGCAGCCGGTTTCCCGCCATCGTCTCGGTCACGGCGCTTCGCGGCGACGATGGCGAGATCATCGGCTACCTGCTGATCGGCACCGACAACACGGCGCGCAAGCATATCGAGGAGGACCGCAAGAAGCTCGACCAGCGCCTGCGCGACCAGCAGTTCTACACGCGCTCGCTGATCGAGTCCAACGCCGACGCGCTGATGACCACCGACCCCCTCGGCATCATCTCCGACGTCAACAAGCAGATGGAGTCGCTCACCGGCTGCACGCGCGACGAGCTCATCGGCGCGCCGTTCAAGGGGTATTTCACCGATCCGGACCGCGCCGAGGCGGGCATCAGGCTGGTGCTGGCCGAGAAGAAGGTCTCCGATTATGAGCTCACGGCCCGCGGACGGGACGGGAAGGAGACCGTTGTGTCGTACAATGCGACGACCTTCTACGACCGGGAACGCCGACTCCAGGGCGTGTTCGCCGCCGCGCGCGACGTCACGGAGCGCAAGAGGTTCGAGCGGGCGCTCCAGGAATCGAACACCGAGCTTGAAAGGGCGAAGTTCGCCGCCGAAAAGGCCAGTCTCGCCAAGTCGGAGTTCCTCTCGAGCATGAGCCACGAGCTGAGGAGCCCGCTCAACGCCATCCTGGGCTTCGCCCAGCTGATGGAGTCGGCCACGCCGGAGCCCACGGCGGCGCAGAGGGCCAGGATCGCGCAGATCCTCACGGCGGGCTGGCACCTGCTGAAGCTGATAAATGAGATACTGGACCTCGCGGTGATCGAGTCAGGGCCCGTGTCGCTCTCCAAGGAATCGGTCTCGCTGGCGGAGGTCATGTCCGTATGCGAGGGCATGATGGGCCCGCAGGCGCTGGAGCGGGGCATCCGCATGATCTTCCCGAGGTGCGACAGCTCCCTCTATGTCCAAGCCGACATGACGCGCCTGAAGCAGGTCGTCATCAACCTGCTTTCCAATGCGATCAAGTACAACAGGGAGCGCGGGACGGTGACCGTCGCCTGCGCCGAGAGCGGCCCCCAGCGGATCCGCATAAGCGTGAGGGACACCGGCGCCGGCCTTACCCCCGAGAAGCTGGCCCAGCTTTTCCAGCCCTTTAACCGGCTGGGCCAGGAATCCGGCGCCGTGGCGGGCACGGGCATCGGGCTCGTCGTGACAAAGAGGCTGGCCGAGCTCATGGGCGGCTCGGTCGGCGTGGAAAGCAGGCCGGGAGCGGGAAGCGTGTTCTGGTGCGAACTCAATGCGGCCTCGGCCCCGGGACTCAGGATGAACGAGACGGATGACGGTGTCGGGACCCTCGTGCGACCGGCGCCGCAGCCCAGGGGGCCGCAGCGGACCCTCCTCTATGTGGAGGACAACCCCGCCAACCTGGAGCTTGTCTCGCAGCTCATGGAAAGGAGGCCCGACATCAGGCTCCTGACCGCGGTGACCGGCGCCCTTGGCGTCGCGGTCGCCCGCGAGGCGCTGCCCCTGGTGATCCTCATGGACATCAACCTGCCCGGCATGAGCGGTGTCGGGGCCCTGAAGATACTCGGCGGCGATCCGGCCACGGCGCATATCCCTGTCATCGCCCTCAGCGCGAACGCGATGCCGCGCGACGTCGCGACGGGCCTGGAGCTGGGTTTCTTCCGCTACTTGACAAAGCCCATCAAGGTCCCGGAGCTCATGGACACGCTGGACGTCGCGTTTGAGGCGGCCGAGAAACGCCCGGCGCCGGCCCCGGGCGAGGGGCGGCCCGCATGATCGACGCGCCGGCAATCCGCGGGGCCAGCATCCTGATCGTGGACGACGAGGCGGCGAGCGTGCGCCTTCTCGAGGAGATGCTGCAGGGCGACGGGTACACGGCGTTCTCCTCCACGATGGACCCCCGCCAGGTCTGCGAGCTGCACAGGAAGCATCGATATGACCTGATCCTGCTCGACCTGCAGATGCCGGGAATGGACGGATTCGAGGTCATGGAGGAGCTGAAGAAGATCGAGGTGGGCAGCTACCTTCCCGTGCTCGTGATCACCGCGCAGCCCGGGCACAAGCTGCGCGCGCTGAGAGCCGGGGCGAGGGACTTCATCAGCAAGCCGTTTGACCTGGCCGAGGTCCTCGCACGCGTGCACAACATGATCGAGGTCCGCCTCATGCACCAGAACGGGACGGTCCTCAACGTTGCCCGCCTTGAGAACGCGCAGCGCATCGCTCTCCTCGGCGACTGGGAGTATGACTTCACGAGACACCACCGCCTGCGCTGGTCCGACGAGGTCTACCACATCCTCGGCATTGCGCGGGGCGCAGTTCCGCCCACCTCCGAGACCTTCTATCAGCGGGTTCACCCGGATGACATCGCCGAAGTCAGGCGGAAAAAGCAGATCGCCGCAAAGGGCCGCAGGCGCGCCGAATTCGAGCACAGGATCATCCGCCCGGACGGCGAGGTGCGGCACGTCCGCCAGATCGCCGAGATGACCTTTGGCGACGATGGCGAGCCGCTGATGGAATCCGGAACGATCCAGGACATCACGGAGCGAAAGGCGTCCGAGGCGGCGCTCCGCGACAACGAGGAGCGTTACCGGAAGATGCTGACGCACTCCCCCGACGCGCTCTTCGTCCATGTCGACGGCCTCGTGACCTTCGTCAACCAGGCCTTCTGCCAGATGATGGGGGCCTCCGACCCGTCGGAATTGATGGGCCTGCGGGCCGCGGCCCTGCTGCATCCGGCCCACATCGGGCTGATGTTGGAAGCGGGGCAGACGAATCCCGGCGGCCAGTCGGGCGCGCCGTTCGAGACCAAGTTCATCCGCCCGGACGAGACGACCGTTGACGCCGAGGCGACATCCGTCGCGTTCGACTTCATGGGGCGCAAGGAGGTGCAGGTGATCGCGCGGGACATCTCAGCCCGCAAGCTGGCGGAAAAGGCGCTTCGCGACAGCGAGGAGAGGTTCAAGTACGCCGCACGCGCCGTGAGCGACGTGGTCTGGGACTGGGACCTCGCGGCCCACACGCTCTGGTGGAACGACGGCTTCCTCGCCACCTTCGGCTTCGTCGCCGGCGAAATCGACCCGAGCCCGGAAAGCTGGACAGGGCGCATCCATCCCGAGGAGCGCAGCCGCGTGGTCGCCGGCATCCGGAGCGCGATCGGGGCCGACAAGCATTCCTGGACCGAGGAATACCGCTTTCAGCGCAAGGACGGCACCTATGCCTTCGTGCACGACCGCGGGTTCATCCTGCGCGACGCCGCCGGCAACGCCGTCCGCATGGTGGGCGGCATGCGCGACCTGACGGAAAAGAGGAAAATGGAGGAGCAGTACCTGCGGTCCCAGCGCATGGAAAGCATAGGGACCCTTGCCGGGGGCATTGCGCACGACCTGAACAACGTCCTCGCCCCAATCATGATGGCCATCGAGCTCCTCAGGGGGGGCGACGGAGGCGAGGCGCGCCGCGCCAAGATCCTGGAAACCATCTATGCCAGCTGCCGCCGGGGGGCCGACCTGGTGCGGCAGGTGCTTTCGTTCGCCAGGGGTCTCGATCACCAGCGCGTGCCGATCCGGCTCGACGTGCTGGTCGAAGAGCTCACGGGAATCCTCAAACAGACCTTCCCCCGCAACATCCGGATAGCGACCAAGCTCGCCAAGGACCTCTGGCCGATCACGGGCGACCCGAGCCAGCTCCACCAGATCCTCCTCAATCTCGCCGTCAACGCTCGGGATTCGATGCCCCACGGCGGAAAGCTCACCGTCACGGCGACCAACGTCGCCATTGACGCCCAGTTCGCGGCGACGAGCCAGGGCGCGGTCCCGGGAGCCTACGTCCTGCTCAAGGTGTCCGACACCGGCTGCGGGATTCCCCCCGAGGTCCGGGACCGCATCTTCGAGCCGTTCTTCACGACCAAGGAGGTGGGGAAGGGCACGGGCCTCGGCCTCGCGACGGTGCACACCGTGGTCAAGAACCACGGGGGGTTCCTGACCCTCGACAGCGAGATCGGCGAGGGCTCCGCGTTCAAGGTCTACCTGCCTGCCGACCTGGCCACCCGGACGATCGAGACCACCCACCCCTTCGGGGGCCAGTTGCCGCGCGGGCGCGACGAGCTCGTGCTTGTGATCGACGACGAGTTCTCGATCCTCGAGATCACGCGGCAGACGCTCGAGTCGTTCGGATACCGCATCGTCACCGCCAGCAACGGCGCCGAGGCGGTCGCCCTCTACGCCAAGCAGGCGCAAGCGATCGCGCTCGTGATCACCGACATGATGATGCCGATCATGGACGGCGTGGCCACGATCCACGTGCTCGCGTGCATGAATCCCGCGGTCAGGATCATTGCCGCCAGCGGCCTCGAGCTCACCGAGAACATCGCGAAGGCAAACGGCGCGGGCGTTCACGATTTCCTCCAGAAGCCCTACACGGCCGAGACGCTCATCCGGAAAGTCCGCGAGGTGATCGACAGGCCGGTCGCCGACGACGAGTTCCGGGCAATGGTGCTCGCCGACGCTGGCGCGACCTGACCCTCGCCGCCGTCAGCGCCCGACGACCACCTGCAGGGGCGATTCCAAGCGCTCCGCGAAGCGGCCCACATACCGGGTCCACGAGTCCGCGCCCGGGAAGTCGCCGCTCCTGCTCCATCCGGCGCCAATATAATAGACGAGGGGCTTGCCGGCGCCGACCTGCGAGAGGGCGAGCCAGTTGCCGACGGGCGGCAGCCCCTCGATCCCCGGCTTCACCTGCCTGTCCGCCGGGACTGCCGGAACACTCGCATTTTCCATGACGAATTCCCGAACAGCGCCCGCGGGCAGGACGACCGCGCATCCGATGCTTCCCCGGTCGCGGTCCGGCGCCTGCCAGTAGGTCATCCAGCCCGCCGCCCTGTCTCCCGTTGCGATATTCCCGCTGCCGGCCCTCTGCGCGATCCCGATCCCGACCTGTATCGGGGAGGAATCCCCGCTCGCAAAGAGGCTTTCCGCGCGGCTCATGTTGGAGCCCGCGTCGATGCTGATCCGCTTGCGCTCCGAGATCCTTCGGCCGCCCGCGTCCCACGAATCATAGTCCAATTCGAACTCGGAGCGGATGGGTCCCGTCGCGATGATCCGCGCGCCCCGGAAATTGCTGGAGACATAGAGCCTGCCGCCGCTCCACACGCCGAGCCCCCCGCAGCCGCGGCTGCGGCCCACCTGGTAGTCGTCCAGGCCGTCGCCGTCGTCCTCGTGGTAGTGGATCCTCTTGTACCACTCGTCCACGACCAGGGCGCGGGTGCGCTTGGCCCATACATCGATCCCGCTGCTTATCGTGCCTTCGCCCTTGATGAGGTCCTGGTGGTACATCCGGTGCGCGATGCGGTCGCTCTCCCAGGCCACGTCATTGTACCGCTCGGCGACCTGCCGGACGTAGGTCCTGATGATCGGCGCGGGCACGGCGGGCGGAAACGCGCGGGAACCCAGCACGAGGAACCGACGCGTCTCGCCGGGCGCGAGGTCGACCTGGAAAAGCAGCCTGTCCGCCGCCCGCCCGGGTTCGGACGCATAGACCTGGCTTTGCAGAATCCGGGACGAGACGCCGTCCATCACCGCAATGCTTCCGCCGGGACCGAGCTTGCCCGGATCGACCTCCACCGTCTCCTCCTGCCGGTAAAATCCGGCGCCATTGGTGACCCTGACGACGACGCATCCGGGCGGCACGTCGCCGCCTTCCGCCGGCGTCCCCATGGCGAGCCTGAAGACTTCGCTTCCGGCCAGTAGGAAGGCGCCGACGCCGTAGGCCTCGGTTGAATCCTCGGAAAACCTCTTCGGGTCGGCGCCAATGGGCTGAACGTGGGCCAGCCGGCCGTCCGGGCCCACGCAGCCGAGAAGGGCGTTCCACGCGTTGAAAACCGCGGGGGTGTACCGCGCCCGGTCGAGCAGGCCCTGGTTGAGTCCCCAGGCCAGGGCGTAGGTGAAAAACCCCGACCCGCTGGCTTCCCGAAGGGGATAGCTGCCCGGATCAAGGAGGCTGGCCCGCCACAGTCCATCGGGCTGCTGGCAGGAGAGTATCCTCGCGGACATGTCCCGGAACAGGCGCTCGAAGCGGGGTCGGTCCGGGTGATTCATGGGAAGGCCCTGCAGAACGCGCACGAGCCCCGCCATCACCCAGCCGTTGCCCCGGCTCCAGAACACCTTCCGCCCGTTGGCCTCCCTCTTCTTGAAGTAGCTGCTGTCGCGGAAAAACAGGCCCTCGTCCCTGTCGTAGAGAAAATCGGTTGTTTTCCACCAGTTCCTGACGGCGAAGTCCATGTAGCGCGTGTCGCCCGTGACCTCATAGAGGCGCATCCAGGTCGGCGGCCCCATGAAGAGCGCGTCGCACCAGGACCACAGCTCCGTCGCCTGGTTTTTGGGCTGGCCAAAATCCATGCTCCGGACCGCCGAGGGAGCCTCAAGGACGCCGTCGAGGCGCGCCCTGAGGCCGGCGATCATCCTCGGCTCGCGGTACAGGCGGTACAGCTCGGCGTAGGTCTGTCCCACGCAATGGTCGTCCGCATGGTAGAACCTCGGGCCGGGCTGCCACTGGGTCTGCTCGCCGACCGCCAGCATCGCGTCGCGGTAGCGGGGATGGGCCGATATCCCGGCGAGCGCCATGAACCCGGCATCGCCCGCGCCCTGCGTCCAGTCCGTGAGGGGATGCTGGCTTGGGTTTGCCAGTTGCCAGTCGGCGACGCGCTCCATGACGCCCAGGACCGAGGCCGGGGCGCTGTCCGGGATTGGCGACTGCGAAAACAGCGCCGCGCAAGACAGCAGGAACGCCGCTGCGGCGCCGAGCCCGGCGGCCCCGCGCCGAGAACGCAGCCGGACTGCCCTTCTCTCGGGGACGGAAGCGGCCGGGGTTAAGCTTTCTCTCATCCGGGGGCCGATCCTTGCGATTCCCGACGCCGGCCTCAATGCGCAAAAAGCAGCGACAGCACGCGGTCCCCCGCCTTGTCTCCTTCCCGGATAGAATCAGCGTCCGGACACTACTGGCTGATCAGGACGATCGGACCCTCCGGCGAGGGCGAGCCGCCCTTGCGCTCGAGGCTCACCGCGAACTTGGCAATGGACCGGACCGGCTTGTCGGCCTTGAACAATATATGGGCCTCCCCCGAAACGGGATCGACGACGAAGACCCCGGCGCTCACGGGGGCAGGATACTGCTTGTCGATCACCCAGAGCTGATAGTCCTTTTGCGAAGCGAGGGCGGGGAGCTTCGATACCGAAAGCACCCCCTGCTCGCGCGAAGGATCCCAGACGGCGACGGCGATCGCCGCCGGCGTGTTGCCCAGCATGGACGCCAGCGTGGCGATCTTGAAATGCGCAATGTCGCCCTCGTCCTTCAGCTTTGCCGAAAGCTCGGCGATCTGGAGGCTCGACTCGGTGACAAGGCGCCTCGCGTCCTCCAGCTGGCCCCGCACCTGCTGGAGGGCCTGGTCCGCGATTCCCCGCTGCTCGCTGAGCGCGGCATTCGCCGAGCGCACGGCGGAATATTGGCGTCCGGTCCATGCGACCGCAAGGGCGAGGCAGGCGGCGAGGGCCCAGGGGATCCAAGTCGGGAATCGAATCACGGGGGCCACGGGAACGCTCGACCCGCGGGAGGCCGCCGAGGCGAGCACGCGGGCCTTGAGCGACTCGGGCGGCTCGGCATCCGGGGCAACGTGGGCAAGCGCGGTGGCCGCCACCCGCAGCTCGGCGACGCGCACCCGCAGCTCAGGGTTCCGGCCCAGCTCCGCGACGAATTGATCCCGCTCCGCCCCCTCGAGAAGGCCGAGTGCGTGCAGGGAGGCGAGCTCCTCCTGGCGTTCGTCGATCATATGCGGTCCGCGAGGGTGTCGCGAAGTTTGATGAGCCCGCGCCGGATGCGGGCCTTGATTGTGCCGATGGGCTCGCTCAGCTTTTCCGCGATCTCCTTCTGCGTCAGGCCCGAGAAGAAGGCGAGCTCGAGGGCCCGCTGCTGTTCGGCGGGAAGGTCCGCCATGGCTGAGCGGACGGCGACCGCCCTGTCTCCGAGTTCGGCGCGCTCGCCGCCGGCCAGGCCCGCGGTATCGGAGCCGTAGCCCAGGTCGTCCGGAATGGAGTTCCCAAGGAGGCGGGCGCGATTGGCCCTCGTCCGGAGGCGATCAATGGAACGGTTGCGCGTCAGCGTTACCGCCCAGGAGAACGCCGCCCCCCGGCCGCTGTCAAAGGACGAGGCGTTCTCCCAGAGCGACAGGAATACATCATGCACAACGTCCTGGGCCTCCGCCGCATCGTTAAGGATGTGCCTCGCCGTGGCATAGAGGGGCCGGGACAATTTGTCGTACAACTCCGCGAGCGCATCGCGGTCGCCCCCGGCCATGCGTCGCAGCAGCGCCGCATTCTCGCTCGCGCGGCGCTCCGGCGAATCGAGTTCTTCCGGGGAGGTCATTCGGACAAGAAGGCCAGACCACCTATGAAGCGCGTCCGGCTCCCTCCAAGCATAAGACAGGCGGAAGATAGGCGGAGCGAACGACATATTTCTATCTTAACCATACGCGCGTGGGCGACAAGGGGATGCAGCTCACTGGCAGTTGGCGAGAAAAAATCCACGCCGGCGGCCTTGTGCGTCCCGGGGCACGGGTGCCGACGACCCTACAGCTGAACCGGCAGTCCGATCTCGATGATCTGCGAAGGCGTTATGTTATAGTAATCCTTGGCGGGACGGGCGTTTCGGATCAGGAAACTGTAGAAGCTCTTTTCCCATTCCCACATTCCCGTGTTGCCGCCCGTCATGACCATTTCGCGGCTGAAGAAATAAGTGGCGGACTGCGGATTGATCTTGATGCCCGCCTCCTTGACGTGGCCGATGAGGTCGCTCACGTCCGGCGATTCCATGTACCCGTAGTGGCCGGTGGCGCGCCACACTCCCTCCCCGATGTCGCGCAGCATAAGCCGATGCGCCTTGGACACCGTGGGCCTGTCCTCGGTCACAATGCTGAGGAGCACGATCGTCTTGTGCAGGCAGCGGTTCGCCTTCACATGGTGGAGCAGGGCGAGGGGCGTCCCGCGGGGGGAGCCGACCATGAAGACCGCCGCCCCCGACACGCGGACCACATATTGGCTCCTTGCAATCGTGGTCAGTTCCTCCTCGGTCACGTTGCCGCCGTAGACGCGCTCAAACACCACATTTCGCCCCGTCTTCCACGTGTGCATGACCGCGAGGATTCCCCCGGCAATCATCAGCGGGTACCAGCCCCCGTCGGCCAGCTTGCGCGCGTTGGCACCAAAAAAGCCGAGGTCAATGACGAGGAACAGGCCACAGATTGAGCCCGCCTGCCAGAGGGGCCACTTCCAGTTGCGGCGGGCCACGAGGAAATACGCCCCGCTCGTGATCGCCATGGTGCCGGTGACAGCGATGCCATAGGCGGAAGCGAGCCGCGCGGTGGATCCGAAAAGGATCACCGTCACGATGCATCCGATTGCGAGGAGCATGTTCACGAATGGCACATAGATCTGCCCCGAGTGGCCGGCGCTCGTGTGGTTTATCTTCAGGCGCGGAAAGTATCCCAGCTGTATCGCCTGCCTCGAAAGCGAGTAGGCGCCCGAAATCAGCGCCTGGCTTGCGATGACGGCGGCGATGATCGACAACCCCGTGAGGCACGCGCGCGCCAAGCCGTCCGGAGCCATGGCAAAAAACGGGTTCTCAACCGACTTCGGATGCAGCGAAAGAAAGGCGACCTGGCCGAAGTAGTTGAGCACAAGGCCCGGAAAAGCCACGCCATACCAGGCAAGCGTGATCGATTTCCTGCCAAAGTGCCCCATATCGGCGTAGAGAGCCTCCGCGCCCGTGATCGCGAGGACGACCGAGCCCAGAAGCGCCGCGACCTCGGCGGGGGGGTTGTGCAGGAGGGCGAGGCCGTACGCCGGGTTGAGCGCCCAAAGGACGGCTGGCGCGCGAATGACATAGTAGGCCCCGAGTATCCCGAGCGTGGCAAACCAGACCAACATGATTGGGCCAAACACCGCACCTATGCTCATCGTGCCCTTCTTCTGGAACCAGAACAACCCGGCCAGGATCACGCAGGCAATCCAAGGGACATAGGGCATGAATGTCGTGCTGATAGCGTTGAGTCCCTCCGCGGCTCCGAGGACGGAGATCGCAGGGGTGATGATGCCATCGCCGAAGAGAAGCGCCGCACCGATTAGGATAATGACCACGGCGACGCCCAGTCCCCGCTTGAAAGGATCCTTGGTCGCGGAGCCCTCGCGATGGGCGTGAATGAGCGCCAGCAGGGCGAATATTCCGCCCTCACCGTGGTTGTCGGCCTTCGTAATGAATCCGAGGTACTTGATGCTCACCACGAGAACGAGCGACCAGAAGATGAGCGAAAGGATGCCCAGCATGCCGTCCTCGCGCGATCCGGCCGGAAGGGCCGCGATGCATGCGTTCATCGTGTAGAGGGGGCTCGTCCCTATGTCTCCAAACACCACCCCGAGCGCGCCCAGGCACAGTGCCGCCTTTGCCGCAGGGCTTATGCTGGAGGACGGGGAGTGGGGCATCTTTCGAAATATTGCTCTGAACTAGGCCCCGAAAGCAATTTTGCGGCCAAGCGCGCGGCTTCGAGACTCGCTGGGTGCCTGAGCGAATATCGCGCGGCCATTTCCTGATTTGATGTTCACGGAGCCATTCAGAAGGAGAGGCAGAAGCGGCAATGGCAAGCCCGTCGGCTGGAGGGAAAGGCGCCTCAGCGCCTGATGGAACGCTCCGCAATAACCGGCAATGGGCCGAAACTTTCGAGAATTTTAAATTATTTCTGAAATTAGACTTGTCTTATCAACAGTGTTAGTGAGGCTCGCGACACGATGAAAACGAAGACCTCAATCTTGTATTTTCTTCGGGCGTTTATTGCGGTGCTTTTTGTCCCCTCGCTGTCCAGCGCGCAAAGCCGAGAATTTATATCCGAGATTCTTGGGCAAAAGGTTGAGGACTTTGGGGTCCAGGGGCAGGAGGCCCGAATTGTTCTTGAAGGAATAGGGGCCGCATATCGTTTTCCCGTCGTGATCGATCCGGATGTGCAAGGGTCTGTCACCTTCGAGGTTCACAACGCAACGGTAGGGACGGTCATCGACGCGATCTGCCAGCCCAAAGGCTGGAGCTGCGAAATATCTACGCGTGGATATCTGCTTGTCAGACGATTTGTGACTCGAATTTATCCGGTCGACTACCTACAGATGACCCAGACGGGTTCTAGTTCTGCGAGTATCAACCTTAGTGAGAGCGCAGGGGGAGGCCTCACGGGCTCCGTGGGAACGCCCAGCGGCTTAAGCGGAACGACGGTCGCCGGTCTCGTAGCTGGCCAAACTGGCGTGACTGGATCAGTGAGTGGCGGAAGTTCAACGCTTAGCGTTTCTCAGCAGAACGATTCGGATTTCTGGGGCAGGCTGGAAACAGATCTCAAGGGCATGGTGGGCGAAGGGGAGACTCTCGTCGTCAATCGATTTGCCGGGCTTGTGCAGCTTCGGGGTTCATTACGCACGCATGCGGTCATGGAGACCTACCTGCGACGAGTCCTGCAAAGGGTGGGCCGCCAGGCGCGAATTTCCGTCAAGGTTGTCGAGGTCGACCTCAATAATCAGTCTAAAGCTGGGATCGATTGGAGCGTCGCGGGGGCTTCAATTGGGCACTTTGCGAATACTGCAGTGAGTATCGTTGGCGCGGCGACAGCAACTGGGGGCGCTGCGCAAATCGGATCGATCATATTGAATCCGGACACGTTCACCGGGACTATCAGCGCCGGCGGAGTTCAGGCCGCAATAAAGGCACTCTCCGAACAGGGCACCGTGCACGTTGAATCGAAGCCGGAGGTGTCGGCTCTAAATAACCAGACGGCATTCGTCCAGGTAAGCGAGGATCAGCCGTTTTTCAGCCGCACGAGCACGACGACTATCAATGCGGGCGGGGTCACGCAGGCCGGCACCCAGCCAATCGTGAACACAAACTATTCCGAAAGTACCGTGTCATTTGGCAATGTGCTCGAAATCACGGTCCAGATCTCAGACGACCTGACTACGAAGCTTTCGCTGTCGCCTGCTATGACAGAGCTGAAGGGGACCGTCACTTCGCCCGATGGGCAGGAAACGGCGCCAATAACGGACACTAAACGCGCGCGGACGACCGTTACCCTTAGAAATCACGAAACGGCGGTTGTCGGCGGATTCATCACGGAGACCGTTGCGAACGACAAACGGGGAATCCCCGTGCTATCAACCGTGCCCATCCTCGGCAACGCATTCACTACAGCGGAAAAGGCTAGGACGCGGACTGAGTTAGTTTTTCTTGTCACGGTAAATGCGGAGGAACCGCCGGCCTTAGTTCCGCTCGACGCCGATGATCCAGCAACCGGGAATGCCGCCATTCGGGTTCCTTCGACCCCGGTTCCTGAGGAACGCACCCGCCGGACCGAGCGCATTGACATATTGGGATTCTTGTCATGACTCGCGAAAAGCCAGAAACGGAAGGCAAAGGCGAACAGCTTGACTCCTTCCTGATCGAGATGGTTTTGGGTACCGGTGTTTCCGAGCGACAAATCGCGTCGGCGCAGACCTATCATCGCGAGGTCGAAGGGCGCCAGCCCATAAGCCGGACGCTTGTGGAACTTGGCCTGGCCTCGGACGAAGCAGTTGCGCGCTGGGTCGCAGAGTTCCATGGATTGAGTTACCTTCCGAGAGAGCAACTGCGCGTTATTCGAGACGCCCACAAGGCGCTGCCGGAAGCCATTGCAAGGAACCGCCATGCGATAGTCATAGCGCGCGATGGAACAAAGTTGGTAGTGGCAATAGCTGATCCGTCGTGGCCGCAGTTCGCTCAGGTAAGGTATGCGCTTGGCGAATCCGAAGTCGAATGGGTCATCTCTCCCCAAGCAGATATCGCGGCATGTGTCGCCGATACGTATTCCGCGAGTCTAGACCTGCACGATAACGAGCTCGAGCGGTTCGTCGAAGACATGATACGCGAAGCTGCGCATACTCGCGGTCTATCGGATATTCACTGCATACCGGAGGATCGAAGCTGCGACATCAGGTGGCGCATCGATGGCGATCTTGTCCCGTGGGGAACCCTTCCTGGTTCGATGAAAGAAACCATATCTGCGCAAATCAAGCTCTCATCGACCCGAGGCGCGGATGGACGGTCCCGCAACGGGCTCGCATCGGGTGGACTCGACGTAGCCAACCGCCTTGATGCCCAGGACGCCTCCGCGATCCGGGAATATGGGAGCAAGCGGGTTTCGCTTCGGTATTCCGTTATTCCGGCAATAAACGGGGAAAGCATCGTCATTCGAATTCTGGATCAGAGCGCCCAAATTGGCTCCCTAGAGGACCTCGGGATGCTTGAGGACACCGCGATGAGATTCAGGACAGAACTCAAGAAACCCAACGGGATTTTGCTAGTCACGGGACCGACGGGTCATGGAAAAAGCACCACGCTGGCCGCTGCCGTTCCATGGCTGGATTCCCGAAACAAGCGCGTTCTGAGCGTGGAAGATCCCGTAGAATATCGGCTGCGGACGGTAACGCAGGCGCCGGTGAGCCCGCGAATGCCTTTTGCATCCGCTCTTCGGGCATTCTTGCGGCACAATCCGGATATCGTCATCGTAGGGGAGATACGCGATGGCGAGACCGCAGCTCTCGCAATCCGGCTCGCACTCACAGGGCATCTCATCCTGACCACGGTTCACGCCAACACCGCGATCCAGGCGATTTGCCGCCTACTCGATCTCGGAATCGAAGCTTCGATGATCGCGGCGACAACCCGTTTCCTCTTGGGCCAGCGCCTGGTGAAGCGACTCTGTCCGCAGTGCCGTCGACCCCACCGGAAGACTTCCGCACTAATCGAGCGTTACGGGCACATCGTCGAGGCGGCGACAATCGCCGGGGCCATACGCAGAAACGAAAACGGAAACGGATGCTTTTTCGAGGCAGGAGGAGGATGTGAAGCATGCAATCGAAGCGGTTTCGCCGGGCGATCGGGAATCTTCGAGTTCAGAGATATTCGAAGCTCGGTGGCCGACATGCTCCTTCGCCAGAGGACCCGCTTTGACCCAGCGTCTGCCGAGTCTATTTTTTCCGCGGCGGTTCTCGCTGGAGATGTCGGTGCGAGAAGCATGCGGGAAGACGGGATATTGAAGGCGTTCTTCGGCCTGACGACACCAGAAGAAGTGTTTGGGGCTACGATGGCGCGTATCGAGGAACATTGAATTTTCACCACACATGAATACAACAGTCCAAATAAAGGTTCGTCTCAGCCGCAGCCTTCGGGTCTCCGGCTTTTCATTGATAGAAATCCTGGTCGTCGTCGCCATTATAGGAGTTTTGGCGGCCATTCTACTCCCTGCGCTTAACAAAGCGCTTTCAGCCGCTCACGTCAATCGGACCATCGCCGATCTCAAACAGCTAAAGGGCTTCGCTGCAGATGCGGCCAATCAGCTCGGGGGAACCCTTCCGCAGACCAAGGGTTACACCTCACTATCTGGGGTAGTTAACGCTGCGACTAGCCCAAATCTTTCCGGCTCGGCGACGACCGATTTCAACAACGCGCTTAGACTCGATGAAGTGCTTCTGTCGGTCCCGAATCCCAAACTGGAACAGTATTTTGCGCCCGCTTGCGGCTCGCAGGTGTTCCTACCCACAGGGGGCTCAGCAATCGTGGATCCCCGATTCAATGCCTCGACCGGAACCTTCTATAACCTGCCGGATTCAAGAATCGTGACGGGTTACGGATATTCGAGCGTTTCCCGGCTGGAGTGCGCAACTGTCGATACGACGCAGATTCCGGGGACTGTCGATATAAATGGAGGTACCAATTTCAGGATCGACGGCGTCAATAACCTGGCCGCCGGTCGCGTCGCCTATGCAATCATCAAGGGCGTATCCGGACCCGAGGCTTCGCAGATCGCCACGGCTATCGATACGCCCGCGTTCATGGATGACACTACCGGTTCCGCGGCCACCGCTCAATTGC
>Ga0302325_10017213_pt1 | contig 15290 bp, 3 predicted proteins | sample Palsa_T0_2_FD_201948 | JGI IMG/M metagenome (GOLD analysis project Ga0302325, IMG submission 201948) | Peat permafrost microbial communities from Stordalen Mire near Abisko, Sweden - Palsa_T0_2 | ecosystem: Environmental > Terrestrial > Soil > Palsa > Peat permafrost | place: Sweden: Abisko... | reverse complement strand
CGACAGTCATTTCACGCTCGATCAGGTACCACTGGAGCAGCTGGCACATCGCCTCGACCCCGAGCGAACCGGGCTGGACCGGGTCCTGGAAGAAGTGTGCCCGGAAGAACCACTCGCCCGGGTCGACGTCCTTTTCTGCGCGCAGCCGGCCGAGCCCCGCCGCACCGCCGTCCGGCCAGTAACCGGTGATGCGGTCCAGCATGAGCAGCATGGGGCCGGCCAGCCGGGCCAGGCCAGGTCCTGCCTGCCCCGTGCCCATCTTCGGCCCCGTGCCCGCCTTCCGCCCTGCGTCGGCCGGCTGGCTGGCATCCGCCGGCTGTGCCGCGCCTTCCCTTTGCTCTGGCCCGGCCCGCAGGTCAGCGGCCCGCCCGGACGGTTCCGCGAGCCGCTCGCGCTCGGCGGCGGAGGCCGGCAGGCCGGCCTGCTGCGCCATCATGGCGGCCGGGAAAAACCCGAAGACGGTGTCCATGGCAAAGACCCGCACCCCGTGGGCGGGACCGCCCGCCACCGAGCACTCGACGGCGAAGGTCTCGATGATCATTCCGCCGGACCCGGAGATGTGCCGCAGTTCGGCGCGGGTGCGCAGGGCCCCGGAGCCGGGCCGTACCTCACCCTGGACAGTCCCGGTCCCGTCGAGATTACGGAACACCAGGTCGGCCGGCGATCCCAGCACGCTGCCCGCGTACATGGCCAGCCAGCCGCATGGCTGGAGCGCTACCTCCATCAGCACCGCGAACGGCATCGCACCCGACGCGTTCTGCTCGAAGTACCAGGCCTGGTCCGGTACGTCGTACTCGGCGGTGACCGTGCTGCCCTCCTGCATCCCGCCGAGCGGCCCGTCCACCGCGATCACTCTGGTCATGAAATGGTAAGGCGGCCCGGGCAGCCGGGGCGCCCGGCGGCCCTGGTCGAAATCGGCGAACAGCGGCCCGATCGCCGTCCTGAACCGGCCCCATGCGTAGGACAGCAGCGCGGCGTAGTCCTGCCGGATCCCGCCCGCGAGCGCGGCGTGGTCAGGACCTCGGCCGGCCTCCAGCCCAGCCTGGCGGTCCGGGCCGCGTAGCCCGCCCAGCGCGGGCAGCGGTACCGGCTGACCCGAAGGCTGGACCATCGGAGGGCCGAGCTGGCGCCAGTACTCCAGCGGCCAGTCGGGCACGAGCCGCAGCCCGGCCCGCCGGGCGTGGAACGCCTTGACCCCGTCCACTGTGCCCAGCACGTCCGCGTACAGCGTGGGGTACGGGGCCGCGGACAGCTCCGAGACGAACACCTCGTAGACCACCCTGTGCGACGAGGGACTCACCTGTCCCCGGCAGCGCAACAGGCACTCCTGCCCCGTGACCGGCTCGAACCGCCAGCCGTCGTGGTCGAGCGTGAAACCGAGTGCGGCCAGGTAGAACGCCATCGCCTGCAGGCCGCCCTCGAACATCAGCGTCCCGGGCATGCACGGATCGTTCTTGAAGTGGCCGCCGAAGAACCAGTCGCCGGCGTTCACCGCCGTCTCAGCCCGCAGGTAGCCGCGCTGCCACGGGCCGCCTCCGGGGTCGACGGCGGTCACCTCGCCGAGGAGCAGCAGCCGGCCATCGCTGATTCGCGGGGTGCGGACATGCGCCCGGGCCGCCCGCCAGCCGTCGCCGAAGCAGTCGGCGGGACGGCCGGACGCGTAGGCACGGACCGCGTCGGGGCCGAATCGCCGGGCGGCGGGCGGTTGCCTCGGCGGGGCGATCTGCGCGTCCCCGGGATGCTCCTGGGCCGGGTCCCACTGCACCCCCTTGGTCTGGCTGAGCTCATCGTCGGTGAAGAAGCCCGCCTGCCCGTTACGGACACTCATCCGCAGATCGTCACCGACGTAGCAGTCGTAACTGAAGAAGAACAGCCGGACGCCGCCCTGCTCGGCGTGCCGGTCGATGCGTATCTCGTACCGCAGCGTCTGGCCCGCCTGGGCCGGGCTGCCGTGGTAGGTCAGCTCGCAGCCGAGCAGCCGGTACACCCGGTCGCCGCGGGTGTGCAGGTCCACGCCGAGCCAGCTGATCAGGAGCAGGTCCGCCTGCCCGGCTTCGACCATCAGCCCGGCTGGGATGCGCCCGCTGCCGTCGAGGTACCAGCCGTCCAGCGTGACATCGGTCTCGGTCCAGATCGTGCCGGTGCCCATCGAGGCGGCAGTGCCATCGATGCCGGTCACCCGGTCCACCAGCAGCATGGGTGGTTCGGGCAGCCGGGTCTGGCGGTGACGGCCGTCCTGGGCAGCGAACCGCGGGCCGAACAGGTCGGAGATCTTGCCCCCCGCCAGGTGCTCGAGCTCGTCCCGGCCGAACTTCGGGCCGGGACGCGAGCCCGGCGCCGGAGCCGCCCGCTCGCGTGAGTCCGCGCGGCTCGCTGCCCGGGTGAGGGCCGCGTTCATCTGCTGGCGGCTGGAGAGGAACTGCGTGTGGGCCTGGGCCTGCCGGGCTAGGAAATCCTGATGCAGCGCGCTGGCCTGCTGAAACTGCGCGGCCACCAGCCGGGCGGTCGCCGGCGTGGCTGGTATGCAGGGCACCGCCGGTGGCCCGGAGACCGGACCGGTCCCGGCGGGGACAGGGCCGGCGGCGGGGACAGGGCCGGCCGCGCGGATATTGCGGTCTGGGGGGACATGGGCGTCCGCCGGCCCATGGCCGTCGGCTGGAGCGTAGCCGTCCAGCACGGGCGGCAGCATGGGCGCCCGCGGCATCGCGGTCACCGCTGGCTGTGGGCTGGTCACGGCATCGGCGGCTGCCTCGGCCTGGGCCGCAGCGGCGGCCGGCCGGGCCAGCTGCAGTCTGGGCGGATGCGCGGGCAGCCGGATGACCGGCCCGGGATCCTCCGTCCCCCGCCGGCCCGCCGCCGGGTCGAGCTGGGCGGCCAGCGCCGTGGAATCGACCGGCACGCCCGCGGCGGCCAGCTCCGCGACGGCCTGGTACATCTGGCGCAGTGCCCGGCCGCCTGCCGCGTCCAGCGCGACCGCCACGTGCGGACGCGAGCCCAGAATGCGGCGGATCCACCCGGTGCACTGGCCTTGCGGCCCGTGTTCGACGAAGACCCGCACCCCGTCGGCCCAGGCGCGCTCGATGACCCGGACGAAGTCGACGGTGCCGAGAGCCTGCGCCACGATGGCGTCGGCCGCGCGGTCGGCGGAGACGGCGTAGGGCTCACCGGTGGCGCCGCTGTAGAACCGGACGCCCGGCACGTCCCGGGTCGGCCGCAGGTGCAGCCGCCGGTACTCATCCCGCACGTCGGCCAGCTCGGGAGCGTGCGCCGCGATCGCGTAGTCGATGGGGTAGCTGTCCGCGCCGAGGCGCCGCAGGGCCGCCTGGCAGGCGGCGGCCTCGCCGCCGACCACGCAGGCATCAGGGGCGGTGACGGCCATCAGGTGGACGGCCGCTTCCCCGGCGAGCATGGCGCGGACCCGGTCCGGGGTGGCGCTGACCAGGTAAGTGGCCCAGCGGTCGCCGGGCACGCCGAGTCGCTGCCAGACTCGCCGGACGGCACGGAAATCGCCGGTCAAGCCGGTCCTGAACAGCTCGCTGGCCCGCAGGTCGGCGTACAGCGCACGGGTGTCGGGCCACGCACCCAGCGCCGCGAGCGCGGCCGACTCCCCGGAGGAGTAGCCGATGGCGGCCGTCGGCCGCAGGCCGAGGATGCCGCGGCTGATCTCCGCGTGCTGGCCGGCGAGCAGCGCCGCGCCCAGGATCTGGCCGAGAATATCGATCGTCCCGAACGGGCCCTGGTGCACCTCGTCACCCGCGCGCAGCAGGGCCGCGCTGGTCCCGAAGGCGTCGGCGACCGCCGGGAAGGCCAGGTTCAGTTCGGTTCCCATGCCGGGATAGGCGGCCGAGCCGTTGGTGAAGACGAAGGCCACCTCGCCTCCGACCGGCGCGTCCCGGTAGGCGATCCCGGCTGGGCGCGGCCCGCCGGAGGTCAGCCACTGGCGCGCGGTCTCCCCCTGGGCAGGCAGCGGCTGAGCGTCGTTCGCGACGAGGACCAGCCGGGCGGGGCCGGCCGCCGATTCCTGGCCCGCCGCGAGGGCCCGCAGCACGGCATCACGATCGGTCCCCGAGTATACGTGCCAGGACGGTGCCGGGCCGGCCGCCCACGGCTCCGCCGGGCCCGCAGGGCGGAGCGCCACGCTCAGCGGCGGTCCGCCCAGCGGCCGGACGGTGGCCAGCGCGGTCAGGCCCCGGGCCACGGTGGGGCCTGGACCGTTCACGTGCGGCCGTACCTGATGGCGCACGGCGGTGGCGGCCGCGGCCACCGCGACGAGCCCGTACGCGGCGTGCGCCACACCGAACAGCCGGGCAGGGTCGAGCCGGTCCGGGCCGCCGAACGGATATCCGTCGCCCACGACCAACTCGGGTTGCGCCGGGCCGGCGGAGCCGCCGTCCAGCACAGCGATCACCCGGTCACCAAGGCGGCGAGCGTCCGCCAGCCGCCTGAGCACCAGCACGACGGCCGCATCACCGGGGGACTGTTCGAGGCCGAGAGCCCGCGCGGCGGTCTCATGGATCGGTTCGCAGGACAGATCGACCGCTCCGGCCAGGGCGGCGTCGGCCTCGCTGGTCCGCAGCGCCCGGGCGGCGATGGCCAGGGCGACCAGGCCGGAGCCTTCCTCAGCGGACACCGTGCAGCCGGGACCGGTCAGGTCGAGCTGCATGTTGATCCGGTTGGCCACAAGGTTCGGCATCGTGCCGAGGACGCCGGCCGCGGTCAGCGGCGGGATCTCCGGGGCCGGCACTGGCCCGCCCGCTGTCCGCCGCAGCGCCGCATAGCGGGCCACTTCCGGGTCGGTACCCATGCCGATGACGACCATGGTCCGCTCGCGCGGCAGCTGGACGCCACGCACGGCCTCCCGGGCCGCTTCCAGCACGAGGACGTGCTGCGCGTGTGCGCTTTGCAGGTCCACGGGCGGGAAGCGCAGGCCAGCCAGGGCGACGTCTATGGAGGTCCGCCGTCCCGGCCGCGGTTCACCGAGCAGCACAGCCTGGCGGAAGTCCTCCGCGTCGGCGCCGTCCGCGACGCGGGCGCCGATCGCGACGATCGCGACTGGCTCGCTCGTCTCTTTCGGCGGCGGGGCTGGGGCCGGCCGGGCGGGGGCAGCAGCCGGACGGGGGGGCGAAGCGCCCGCGGGTCTTTCCCAGGCATCGACGATCAGATGCGCGTTGGCACCGCCGAAGCCGAACGCGCTGACCGCGGCGCGCCGCGGCCCCGGCCAGTCTTCCGGTTCGGCCAGCAGGCGCAGCGGGGAGCCGTCCAGCTCCCCGATCGGGTCGTCCGCGCTCAGGGTCGCGGGGCGCACCCCGGCCTGCATCGCGCCGAGAACCTTGAGCAGCCCGGCGCCCCCCGCGACGGCCAGCAGGTGGCCGACGTTGGACTTGACCGAGCCGATAGGGAGATCCGGGCACGCCGCGAAGACCTGGCCCGCGCTGCGTGCCTCTACGCCGTCTCCCACCGGAGTGCCGGTGGCGTGGCATTCGAGCAGCGAAACGGTTTCGGGCGGCACCCCGGCCGCCTCGTAGGCCTGCCGCATCGCACGGGCTTGCCCGGCCTCGGCCGGCGCGAGCAGGCCGCCGTCCTGGCCGTCGTTGGACAACCCCACGGCCCGGATCACCCCGAAGATGGGTGCGCCGGCCCGGATCGCGTCACCGAGCCGCATGAGCGCCATCAGGACGGCTCCCTCGCCCGGCACCAGCCCGTCGGCGCCCCGGTGGAATGGGCGACTGCGCCCGGTGCGGCTCAGCGCGGCCAGCGCCCGGAATCCGCTGTGGATCAGCAGATCGTCCGGGGCGGTCACCGCCCCGGCGAGCATCAGGTCCACGGTGCCATCGTGCAGCCGGTCGCAGCCGAGCTTGACCGCGTACAGCGACGACGCGCAGGCCGCGTCGAGCGCGAAGCTGCCCGCGCCGAGGCCGAGGGCCCGGGCCGCGAAGTGCGCCGGCAGGCCGGAGCAGAACCGGTCCCGCAGGTCGGTGCCCGCGGCGGGCCGGCCATCCCGCCAGACCTGCTCCGCGAGGCGCGTCAGCCCGGCGGACGGGTAGCACAGGTTGCCGAGGACCAGGCCCGCACGGCCAGCCAGGTCGGCCTCTATTCCGGCCGGTATTCCGGCCGGAAAGCCTGTCTCCCGCAGCGCCTGCCGTCCCGCATGCAGCACCCAGCGGTACAGCGGGTCGAGCCGCATGATCTCCGCGGCGCCGACCGAGAAGCCGTCCGGGTCGAACACCTCGTCAAGTCCGTCTACGTACCCGCCAACCTCGGCCCAGCCCGCGCCGCCGGGGTCCTGCTGACCAGGCTGCGCCCCCGGTAGCCGCCAGCGCCCCTCCGGCACGGGGGACAGACTAGAGCGGCCGGCGGCGATATTTCGCCAGAACGCGTCCGGATGCAGCGCGCCGGGCAGCACGCAGCCGCGCCCGACGATCGCGATCGGCTCCTGCGCCACGATGGCTCAGCCGGGCCGGCGCACGAGCTGTACGCCCAGTAGCTCGACCCGGATAGTCCCGTCCGGGTCGATGAGCGCGACATCGCACTCGGCCCCGGTCTCGCCGACCTGCTGGGCCCGGACGACGCACCGGGCGGTGTCATCGATCGCACCGTCCCGGTACAGCCGGCATTCGCGTACGGCCATCGGGAGCGTGCCACCCGACCCGGCCTGCTGGGCCCACAGCACGGCGAGCTGCAGGGCGCCGTCAATCGCGGCCGGGTCCATCCGGCAGGCCGATCCGGGCCAGCCGAGGGCGCGCATCCCGATGACGGTGCCCTCCGCCCCGGCAGCCGAGATCCCGGGAGCGGCCGCGCGCAGGGCGTGGAACCTGGGACCGTGGAAGAGGGTCACGCCATCGTAGGGCTGCGGCAGCGGCGCCAGCCCAGTCGGCGTGTCCCAGGGGCCCGGGCGCGGCGGCGGGGCCAGGCTGGCGTTGGAGCGGTACTTGGGCCGTTCGCCGTCACCGTACAGATCGAGGTGGAGGACCGGGCCGTCCCGGCCGGCGGTCTCCCGGCCGCGCAGCACCAGCTGGTGCCCGCGGCCAGACAGCCGCGGGAGGGTGATCTTGCTGAGCACCTGCAGGTCCCGCAGGACGAGAGCGCCGGCCTCCGGCCGCCACGCACGCGCCGCCCGGGCGAACCAGTCGAGCACGCTGGCGACCGGTACGACGGGTACGCCACCCACCTGGTGATCGGCCAGGTAGGCGTACTCCGGCGCGGCCACGGTCAGCTGTCCCGCGACGGTCCCCGCTTCCTGGGACATCAGTCCGGCGGAAAGAATGACCTCCGTATGAGCGTCGTCCGTGCCGAGTTCGGCGAGGAAGGCACGGGCGCCGTCCGGGGGATCGATCAGCGGCACCCCCCGGCGACGGAACCGTTCGGCGATGAGGGGGGTGACCATGCCGCCTTGCCAAGGACCCCAGGCGATCGAGCGAACGAGACAGCCGGGGCGGCGGGCCTGCTCGGCGGCCAGGACCTGGTTCATGACCTCGTTGGCCATCGCGTAGTCGCTCTGCCCCGGGTTCCCGGCGTAGGCGGCGATCGAGGAGAAGGCGCACAGCAGGTCGAGCGGATCGTCGGCGGTGGCGTCGAGCAGGGCCCGCAGGCCGTCCACCTTGGGGCTGAAGACGCTGGTGAACTGCTCGTCGGTCTTGCTCCCGATCATGCTGTCGGCCAGCAGGCCCGCGCCGTGTACGACGCCGGTGACCGGGCCCCAGCTCCGGCGGACCTCCTCCAGCGCCACGGCCAGCGCGGCGCGGTCCCGGATGTCGGCTGGCAGGTACCGGACGACCGCCCCCGCCTGCTCGATCGCGGCGAGCGACGCCGCGGCCTCGCGGACGGCGAGGATGCCGCGGGCGGCGGCCGCGATCTCGGCCGGGCTGCCCGGCTGCCGCCCGGCGAGCGCCCGGATGAGGGACGCCTCATCCGGCGCGTCGGCCAGGCCGTCCGGCTCGGCGGTCAGCGGCCTGCGGCCGAGCAGCAGCAGCCGGGGTCGGTACGCACGGGCCAGAGCCTGCGTGGCAACGGCGGTGACGCCCCGGGCACCACCGGTGGCCACGATCACCGAGGATCCGTTGATCCGAGCGCGCCCGGGGCGGGCCGGGGCGGCCTCCAGCCGGACGGTGATCCGGGTGCCGTCGCCTCGCAGGCCGACCGCGACGGCCGGGCCGCCTTCGATCAGCTCGTCGGCGATCGCCGCCGCGATCACGTCTGGTGCGCGGCCCGCCCGGGCGCAGTCGATGGCCCGGACGGCCGCGTGCGGCCACTCGAGCGCGGCCGTACGGGCCAGGCCGGCGAGCCCGCCGAGCCAGGCACGGCGGGGGTCGGTTCCCGCACCGTCCCGGTCGTATCCGGTGAGCCCGAAGTCGCCGCCGGTGTCCTGCACTGTGACGAAGACACCCGCTGCCGACTGCAGCTGGCTCGCGGCCTGGCGAGCGGCGCGGAACGCGGCCTGGTTCACGGCGACGGCGTCGCCGGCCGAGGAGATCTGGCGCAGGCCGTCCAGGAGGATGACGCTTCCCGCACCGGCGGGCACCTCGGTCACGATCTCGGCGCTGATACCGCGGGCGCCGAGCTGGTTCGCCAGCAGCGGCGCGACACCCGTCCCGTCATCGGTGATGATCAGCGGTCCGTCGTTGAGGCCGGGCAGGGCCAGGCCGCTCGGCGGCGTGGCCACGGCCCGGACCGTGTGGCGGCTCAGGGCACGGTCGCCCAGTTCTTCCGGCTCGCCCGGTGCGGGAAGCGGCTGCGGCGCGGCGACAGGCCCGATTTCGCCCGGCTGCGGCGCAACGGAGGTGGCCACGGCGGCGGCCGGTGGCACAGCGGGTAGGGGGATGGCCTGGGCGGCGGCGGGGACGGACGGGGGGGTGGCCACGGACGGGGGGGTGGCCTGGGAGGCGGCGGGAGCGGCGGGAACGGTCGCGCCACTGAGCTGACTGGTTTTCTCGGCGATCGCACGCAGGGTCCGCAGGCTGGTGAAGGCGCCCAGGTCGACACCGGACATGTCACCGGCCTGTTCCCTGATGGCGGACAGGATTTCGACCTTCTTGATGGAGTCGATCCCGAGGTCGGCTTCCAGGTCCATGTCCACATTCAGCATCTCGGCTGGGTAACCGGTGCGCTCCGCGACGACGGAGAGCAACAGCGAACCGAGGCTTTCGGCGTCCAGCGGCCGAGGGGCGGCTGACCCACCGGAGCCGTTCACCGGCGCAGCCGCCGGCGCGGCGGCTTGCGGCGTAGGGACAGGGACTTCCGGCAGCCCGGCCGGGGCCGGGGGGGCGGTTGGGACTGGCGGGAGGTCCAGAGCCGGCCGGAGGTCCAGAGCCGGCCGGCCGGACGGCGGCGCGGACGGCATCGGCGGGACCGGCGCAGGCGGGAGTTGCAGGGCCGGCGCGGGCGAGAGCTCCGGCGCAGCGGCAGCCGGCTCGCCGGTGGCCATCCCCAGCAGTCCCGCGAACGTCGCCTGGGTCATCCGCAGGTAGGCGAGATGGCTGTCCGTCATGGCCCGCTGGAACGCCGCGTGGGCTTCGGCGCTCTGCCGCTGGGCCGCCTCGATGACCTGCAGCCAACTGTCGTCGCCGCGGGCCGCGGCAGGCGGTCCGGCGACTGCGGCGGGGGGCTGCAGGGCCTGAAGCGCCAGTTCCCCCGGCAGCGGCCCTGAGGCGTTGCTTACCGGGACTGTCCCGGCCGACGGTGTGCCGCCCGGCGCAGCTCCGTTCGGGGCGGCTGCCTCCCGCGGCGCTCCGCCCGGCGCGGCTCCGGTCCCTGCGGCTGCCTCCCGCGGCGCTCGGCCCGGCGCGGCTCCGTGCTGCGCGGCTCCGGTTGCGGGAATTCCCTCCGGCGGGGCTCCCTCCTGCGGGGGGCCATTCGGTGCGAATCCGTCCAGCGGGGCTCCCCTTGGTGTGGCTCCCTGCGGCGGCGGTTCCTTCTCCTGCGTGGCTCCGTCTGGCAGAGTTTCCTCCTGAGGGGTTTTCTTCGGGACGGCAACGTCCGGCGCCGCTCCGTCCGGTGGCGGGTAGAGGCGCCCGTAGTTTCCGCCGTCGATCCTGACCGTCATTCGCGGCCGGTCCTTCTCTGCTGTCCCGGCTCCCCGCGCTGTCGCGGCGCAGGCGGCGCCGAGCGCGGCGGCGTCCATCGCGACGCCGCGCACGGCCAGTCGCCCGAGCCCGTCCAGCAGGACGGCCAGACCGGCCCGGCGGCGGCGATCGAGGCAGACGGCCGTGTGCTCGCGATCGCCCAGGATCTGGCCGGCCAGGCCGGTGAGGACCGCGCCGGGACCGACCTCCACGAAGGTGCGCACGCCGTCGGCGTACATGGCGTTGATGACATCCAGGAACCTCACCGGCGCGGTGAGCTGGTCAGCGAGGCGCCGGCGCAGCTCATCCTGGTCGTCCGGATAGACGGTGGCGTCGGCTCCGGCGTAGACCTTGACCGAGGGCGCGCGCACGTCCGCCGCGCGAAGGAAATCGAGCAGCGGGCCTGCTGCCGCCGCGACCAGCGGGCTGTGAAACGCGGCCGCCGCGTTCAGCCACATCGTATCGATCCCCTGCCCGGAGAGCCGGGCCGCGGCCGCTTCGAGCGCCTCCCGGGTTCCGGCCAGTACGACCTGGCGGGGCGCGTTGTCGTTAGCGAGCCAGACGCCGGGAACCTGCTCGATGGCCCCCGCGGCCTGCTCCCAGGAGGCGGTGACGGCCAGCATCGCGCTGGGTTCCGCTGCCGCTTCTCGCATCAGCTCGCCGCGACGGCGAGCCAGTCTCAGCAGGGTGTCCGGGCCAACGGCCCCGGCCGCGTACAGGGCGGTCAGCTCGCCGAAGCTGTGCCCGGCGACGCAGTCCGGCATGAGCTTCAGGTCGCTGAGGACGCTGAGCAGCGCCATGCTGTGAGCCGCCAGGGCGGGCTGCGCCCACTCGGTCGCCGTCAGCCGCACCTCCTGGCCGAGCCGGCCGGCGTCGCTGAAGGCCGGAGCCGGGAACACCACCGTGTGCAGCGGGACCTCACCGAGGCCGAGGCTGGCGGTACGGTCCCAGCTGGCCTGGGCCTGCGGCATCGCCATGGCCACGTCGGCGCCCATGCCGACGTACTGCGAACCTTGCCCGGGAAACAGGAAACCCACCCGGCCGGGCTCTGCACCGCCGGTGGCGAGATGTATCCCGGGCGCGGCCGTGGCGCCCCCCTCGATCAGCATCTCCGCGGCCGTGAGCTTCGCCGCCAGGTCAGCCGGACTGGTGACGGTCACCGCCAGCCGCACGTCGTCGTCGGCCCGGAAATCCTGCCGGGTCTGGCTGGCGACAACGGACAGCGATCGGCCGGAGCCGAGCTGTCGAAGCCGCCGGAGCAGTTCGTCCCGTGATCCGGCGCTCAGCAGCACCAGCTCGGGCGCGGCGGCGAACCGGGCGGCGGGACGGGCCCGGGATCCGGCAGGCGGCCGGTACTCCTCCAGCGTGACGTGAAAGTTGGTGCCGCCGAATCCGAAGCTGGACACCGATGCGCGGCGCGGGTGGTCGGCGGCCCGCGTCCAGGGGCGCGCCTGCGTGTTCAGGTAGAACGGGCTGCCGTCGATCCCGAGCGCGCCACTGGGCTGGTCCACCTTGATCGTGGGCGGCAGCGTCTGGTGCGCCACGGCGAGTACGGCCTTGAGCAGGCCTGCCGCGCCCGCGGCGGCCTTGGTGTGCCCGATCTGCGATTTGACCGAGCCCAGGGCACACCACGCCGAGCCAGCGTGGCTGGCGGCGAAGACCTCGCGCAGGGCGGCGAACTCGGCAGCGTCGCCGGCCCGGGTGCCGGTGCCGTGCGCTTCCACCAGCTCAACCGTGCCAGGCCCGTAGCCGGCGGACTCGTACGCCCGCCGCAGCGCCCGCACCTGCCCTTCGGGTCGGGGCGCGTAGATGGCTGCGCCCCGCCCGTCCGAGGAAGTGCCGACACCGCGGATGACGGCGTACACGTGGTCGCCGTCGCGCTCGGCGTCGGCCAGCCGCTTGAGCGCGAACATGGCGATGCCTTCGCCGAGCATCGTCCCGTCGGCAGCGTCGGAGAAGGGACGGCAGTCCCCGCTGAGGGACAGCGCTGGGGTCCGGGAGAAGCAGGTGAACATGGTGATGTCGTTCATGGTGTCCACGCCGCCGGTGAGGACCAGGTCGGCCCGGCCGAGAGCCAGCTCGGCGACGGCCGTGTAGACGGCGGCCAGGGAACTGGCGCAGGCCGCGTCGGTCGTGTGGTTCGTGCCGTGCAGGTCGAACTTGTTCGCGATCCGGCCGCTGATGACGTTGGTGAGGAGCCCGGGGAACGTCTCCTCCGTCCACGGCACGTAGTTCGCCGCGATGGCGTCGCAGGCCGCCTGAGCGTCGGCCTCGGACATGCCCCGGTCCCGCAGTCCCTTGAGCCAGAGGGGACGCTGTAGCCGCCCCGACACCTCGACCATCAGCTGCAGAGCGGAAGCCCCGATCAGCACGCTGACCCGCTCGCGGTCGGCGGGCGGCCCGGACGCGCAGTCGGCGAGGACCTGTTCAGCGACCATCAGCGCCAGGAGCTGGCTGGTGTCGGTGGCCGGCAGGGCGTTCGGCGGTATGCCGTACCGCATCGGGTCGAAGTCGACCTCGGGCAGGAAGGCGCCGCGCCGGCCGTAGGTCCCATCGGGGACGGCCGGATCCGCGTCGTAGTAGTCCCCGATGAGCCACCGGCCGGGCGGGACGTCCGTCATCAGGTCCCGGCCGGCCACGACGTTCCGCCAGAAGTCCGCGGTATCGAGCGCGTCCGGCATCAGGGCCCCGACCCCGACCACGGCGATGGGCACCTGCGGGGCAGCTGTTCCGGTCGGCATGCGTCCTCCTGGGCACGGTGGGTTATCGTCGGCGCCATCTCGGGTCAGCGTGTGGGGCCGTGAGCGTGGCTCGCTAGCCGGACGGCCCGGCGAGCGGACGGGGGCGGAAGGCGAACGCTTCCGCAGGAACGGGGACGCCGGCCGTACGCGCCTGATGCGAGCGCGTGATCACGGCCGCGCCCTCCAGCAGGTTCAGCGCGATCTGGGTGGCGGTACGCTCCCTCGGGTCGGCGAGGAAGCTGCCAGCGGTCCAGCGGTTGAACGCGCCGACCGCGGGACCGGCCCAGAGCTGGTAGTCGGTGCGCCGGCTGGTCTCGCCGTCTATCGCCCAGCGGCTGGACTTGCCGAGGTACCAGCGGAAGACCAGGGCCATCTGATGCCGGGGATCCTCCTCGGCGCGGTGAACTTCAGCCGGGTCCCGTTCGGTCCAGAATGCCCGGGTCTCCGCCCAAATCTCGTCGAGCGAGGCGTGCAGCACATCGCGTTCGAGTCGGGAGCGGACGTCGCCGGGGATCTCGGCCAGCGAGGGGTAGCTGCGGTACGTCTCGTACAGCCGGCTGGCGCGGGCGGCGAACAGGGTGCCGCGCCGTAGCACCTGGACCTTGACCCCCTGCTCGAACATGTCGGCCGCCGGCGCCATCGTCACATCGGCGAGGTCGGCCTGGGCGAGCAGCGCCCGCGCGTCGTCCGACACCCCGGACTCCACCGCGAGCTGGTTGACCGAGCCGGTCAGCACGTAGGCCGCGCCGAGTGCGAACGCGGCGGCGGCGCCCTGCGGGCTGCCCAGGCCGCCGGCTGCTCCCACCCTGACCGGGCGCGGGTACCGGTGCCGGGCCACGGCGTCGTCCCGCATCGCGAGGATGGCGGGCAGCACGGCGCCCAGCGGGCGGTTGTCGGTGTGCCCGCCGCTGTCCGCCTCGACCGTGATGTCCTCGGCGACCGGGACCCGGCCCGCGAGCCGGGCCTCCTCTTCGGTCAGCTGGCCGCGGTCCACCAGTACCGACAGCAGATCCGCCGGGGCCGGGGCCATGAACGACGCGGCGACCTCGGGGCGGGAGACCTTGGCGAACAAGCGCGTCCGCCGGACGATCCGGCCGGCCCGGTCCACCGTCAGCCCGGTGGCGGCACACCGCACGACGGCGGGCGTGAGGCGCATGAACGCCGACGCCGAGACCGCCGTCACCCCATGCTTCAGGAGCAGGCCGGCGACATTTTCCTCCAGGGCCGGCTCGTTCGGCGAGTGGATCAGGTTGACGCCCCAGTTGGGCCGGCCGCCGAGCGTCGCGGACAGGCTGACGACGGCCCGCTCGACGGCCGCGGGACCGAGCCCGGCCGCGCCGAAGAACCCTAGCATCTCAGCCTGGGCGAGCGCGGTGACCAGGCGCGTGGTGGCGATCCCGTTGGCCATCTCGCCGGCCACGTAGGGGAACCGTACGCCGTGGGCCTCGCAGAACCCCCGGTCCCCCAGCCATTCGGGGTAGATCGGCGGCAGGGCGCCGATCAGCGAAAAGTCCGCCCCGCTGGCGGCTATCTCGCCGCCGGTCCCCAGGCCGCGCACGCTACCCGGACCAGTCGTCACCACGTGGACCAGCTCGCGGATCCGGTGCAGCCGGGACGTGATCGGGCCCGGTGCGAACGCCGGCGGCTCAGCGCCGGGGCGCCAGCCCGGCCCGCGTACGGAAGCTGGCCGGGGCGCGACAGATGTCATCGTGAGTCAGCGAGATCCGGCCAGCGGCAAGCCGCTGTCCCGGTCAGGCCCAGCCGGCCGCACCCACCGCGCCGTCATTAAAACCCCGTGCCCCATATCAGCCGAATATACCCAATTTGCCGTTCGCGCAGCAGACGATCAGGGGTGCCTAAACTAGTGTTCACCTGCGCACGCCGGGGTGTGATGGCTCAGCTCTTCGGCCGGGCGGCCGAGGTGTCGCGTGCGTGCACCCGCTCGTCGATCACCCGCCCAAAGTGGCCATCTCCGCGCTGGTAAACAGCCCCAAGAGCGGGCCGGCCCGGCGGCCGCGAACACAGTTCACCGGCCAGCTGAACCGGCACATCACGCACGGGCACTACTGGTCCCCGTCCTCCGTCGCCACATCCTGCGGCGGCGCCCCGCCGGGCATCATCCGGCAGCACATCGACCAGCAAAGGCACCCGGTCAACGCGACTTCCGGGCCTACCCCGCCCTGAACTGAAGGACGGGGCCCGCGCCCGGCCATTACGGTCACGGCCATCCTCCCCGGCGGCCGGTCGGACGCGCGGGCTCGATCGCGGTGGGTCAATCCTGGAGCTTGCGGAGGATGCGGGCGAGGTCAGCGCGGTCGGCCGGGCTGAGCTGGCCGAACACCCGTTCGGCCTCGGTCCCGCGGGCGGCGCGGATCGCCTCCAGCATGCCCGCGCCGGCCGCGGTCACCTCGACCAGGGTGGCCCGCCGGTCACCGGGATCGGGCCGCCGCTCCACCAGACCGCGCGATTCGAGCCCGTCGACAACTTCGGT
>Ga0302325_10017211_pt1 | contig 15291 bp, 8 predicted proteins | sample Palsa_T0_2_FD_201948 | JGI IMG/M metagenome (GOLD analysis project Ga0302325, IMG submission 201948) | Peat permafrost microbial communities from Stordalen Mire near Abisko, Sweden - Palsa_T0_2 | ecosystem: Environmental > Terrestrial > Soil > Palsa > Peat permafrost | place: Sweden: Abisko... | reverse complement strand
CGCCGGCCTGCGCGGCCGGAAAGAACTTGAACGCCGCGAGCCCGGCGGCCATCCCGGCCATCAGCTCGCTGGCGGTGGCGACACCCGGCAGGAACGGCAGGCCCGACCCGATCGCCGCATCCCGCAGCGCCGGCGTCATGCCCGGCGAGACGATGAACTTCGCCCCCGCGTCGAGCGCCGCCAGCACATCGGCCGCGGTGATCGCGGTGCCGACGCCGGGGATAGCCTCCGGCACGTCGCGGGCGATCGCCTCGATCGCGTCGAGCGCCGCGCCGGTGCGCAGGGTGATCTCGATTGCTCGGATGCCGCCAGCGACCAGCGCCCGGGCCAGCGGGACCGCGTGCGCCGCATCGTCGATCACCACCACCGGCATCACCGGGCCGGCCTGCAGGATTTCGTCGATCGTCACGGGCGTCTCCGAAGGATTAGAACCGGCGCGGCGGCGGGGCGTTAGGCCCCCAACTACCGCAGCGACGAATAGGACGGCCATGGCGTCCCCGAAACTAGCGAAATACCGCGCCAAGCGGGACTTTACCCGCACCGCCGAGCCGAGCGGCGACAAGGCGACGCCCGCAGCGGCCCGCCTGCGCTACGTGATCCAGAAACACGCCGCCAGCCGGCTGCACTACGACCTGCGGCTGGAGGCGGACGGCGTCTTCAAGTCGTGGGCGGTGACGCGCGGCCCGTCGCTCGACCCAGCCGACAAGCGTCTGGCGGTCGAGGTGGAGGACCATCCGCTGGACTATGGCGACTTCGAAGGGACCATCCCCAAGGGCCAGTACGGCGGCGGCGTGGTCGAGCTGTGGGACCGCGGCTATTGGGCGCCGGAGGACGGCGCCGATCCGCTGAAGGCGCTGAAAAACGGCGAGCTGAAGTTCGTGCTGGAGGGCGAGAAGCTGCATGGCGGCTGGGTGCTGGTGCGGATCAAGGACCGCGCGCGCGACAAGCATCACAACTGGCTGCTGATCAAGCACCGCGACCAGGCCGCCCGTTCGCACGAGCAGGAAGACGTGCTGGACGAGGATCGTTCGGTAGCGTCCGGTCGCGGGATGGACGAGATCGCCGCCGGCAAGGGCGAGGCGCCGAAGCCCTTCATCCGCGCCAACACAAAAGGGGGGCCGAAGGCGGCGATGGCGAAGGCGGACGCGATCTGGAAGTCCGACCGGGGCGCAGCCGAGATGCCGGGGTTCGTCGAGCCGGCGCTGGCGCGCCTGGTCGAGCGACCACCAGCCGGCGCGGGCTGGGCGCACGAGGTGAAGTTTGACGGCTACCGCCTGCAGCTGCGCGTCCTTGCCGGCAAGGCGCGGCTTCGCACTCGAAAGGGCCTCGACTGGACCGAGCGGTTCACAGAAATCGCCAAGGCGGGCGAAGGATTGCCCGACTGCCTGCTCGACGGCGAGATCGTCGCGCTGGACGACGATGGCGCGCCCGACTTCCCGGCGCTGCAGGCGGCGCTCTCGGCCAAGGACACCGGCCGGCTGGTCTTCTTCGTGTTCGACGCCCTGTTCGCCGAGGGCCAGGACCTGCGAACCCTGCAGCTGAAGGACCGCAAGGCCCGCCTGGAGCAGCTGCTCGGCGCGCTGAAAGGCGCGGCGGCGCAGCGAATCCGCTTCGTCGAGCACTTCGAGACCGGAGGCGACGCTGTGCTGCGCTCGGCCTGCCGCATGTCGCTGGAGGGGATCGTCTCCAAGCGGCTCGACGCGCCCTACCGCTCCGGCCGCGTCGACGCGTGGACCAAGTCGAAGTGCCGCGCCGGCCACGAGGTGGTGATCGGCGGTTGGACCACCACCGGCCCGGCGTTCCGCTCGCTGATCGTCGGCGCCTATCGAGACGGCAAGTTGATCCACCTGGGCCGCGTCGGGTCGGGCTACAGCAAGGACAAGGTCGATCGGTTGCTGCCGGCGCTGAAAGCCGCCGAGACCGACGCCTCGCCGTTCGCCGAAGCACCCGGGGGCCCAAGTGCGCCGAAGAAGGCGGCGGGCGTCCACTGGGTCAAGCCGCAGCTGGTGGCCGAGATCGAATACGCCGGCTTCACCGGCGACGGCCTGGTGCGGCAGGCCAGCTTCAAGGGCCTGCGCGAGGACAAGCCGGCCGACGAGGTGACGCCCGAGCAGCCCGCGCCGCTGGGCGAACCACTCGCGACGCCAAAACCGGTTGCGGCTAAGCCCGCGGCGAAATCCAATGTGGTGATGGGCGTCACCATCTCGCACCCGGACAAGCCGCTGTGGCCCGACGACGGCGCGGGCGCGCCGGTCACCAAGCTCGACCTGGCGCGCTACTACGAGGCCGTCGGCGACTGGATGCTGCCGCACATCAAGGGCCGGCCCTGTTCGATCATCCGCGCGCCGGACGGCATCGGCGGCGAGCGGTTCTTCCAGCGCCACGCCGGCAAGGGGACCTCGTCGCTGTTGGAGATCGTCACCGTCTCCGGCGACCGCCAGCCCTACCTGCAGATCGACCGCAAGGAGGGTCTGGGCGCCGTCGCCCAGCAGGCGGGGGTCGAGTTGCATCCGTGGAATAACTGGCCGGGTGAGCCGGACCTGCCCGGCCGCCTGGTGTTCGACCTCGACCCGTCCGAGGGTCTCGGCTTCGATGCCGTGATCGACGCCGCCAAGGCGGTGAAAGCGCGGCTGGAGGCGCTGGGCCTCAACACCTTCTGCAAGACCACCGGCGGCAAGGGCTTGCACGTGGTGACGCCGCTGACGCGCGACGCAAAGATCGACTGGCCGACTGCCAAAGCGTTCGCCCGCGAGGTCTGCGCCCGTCTCGCCGCCGACCAGCCGGACCGCTATCTGATCAACATGGCCAAGGCCAAGCGCGGCGGGAAGATCTTCCTCGACTATTTGCGCAACGACCGCATGTCGACCGCCGTCGCCCCGCTCTCGCCGCGCGGCCGCCCCGGAGCCCCGGTCTCGATGCCGCTGACCTGGTCGCAGGTGAAGCAGGGATTGGATCCAAAGAAATACACGCTGCGCAGCGCGCCGGCGCTGATTGCGAAGTCGAAAGCGTGGGCGGGCTACGACGACGCGGCGCGGCCACTGAAGAACGCGATCAAGAAGCTCGCGTCTCAGTAGCCTCGCCCCACGAGCAAACCCGGCCTTAACCGCACTGCCGGCAAAATGCCGTCGAGCAGGAGGCCCAAAGATGCAGCTTTCGCAAAGAGTGCGTGTGGTCGCCGGCGCGATGGTCGCCGCCGCGTTGCTGGCGGGGCCGGCGGCGTGGGCGGGGACCGGGTTCCTGACCTACGACGGCTGGGACTCGGTGCAGCAGGGTCAAGGCGGCGAGAAGAAGGTGGTCGGCGGCGTCGACTTCTGGATGACCGGCTCGCCGCCGCGCCGGTTCAAGATTCTGGGCTCGATCGACGGCGCGCGCCGCAGGGGCGGACTGGTCGGGATGGTCAGCTTCTCCAGCCCGGACGACGGCGTCGCCAAGCAGACACTGGCGGTCGGCGGCGATGCGGTGATTCTCACCGACGCGCGGGCCGCGAACTACCTGGTGGTGAAATACCTGCCAGACGCGCCGGACACGCCGCCCTACGAGCCGCCGCCCAAACCTGTCCTCACTGTCCGCTACTGAGTCCGCCCGGCGGCGCCTTTGGGCTGGCCTGATGCGCCCACCAGCGCCAGGAAATTGCCCAGGAACCGCACCAACGCCTCGCCGACCAAGGTCCGCGGCGACGGACTCGGCGGCATGATGAAGTGCTCGAGCCGGATGTAGGTGAGCCCGGCCATGAACAGGCGGGCGGTCTCGCTGGGGTTCGGCGCGGTGATGCGGCCGGCAAGCTGGAATTCACGGAAGCGGTCCGCGACCAGGGCGGCCTCATCGGCAAACAGAGTGTCGAGGTAGTGTGCGCGCTCGGCCGGCAGCAGGTTGCGCTCGGCCAGCAGCATTTCCTGGAACTTCTGCTCGCGCGGATCGCACCACAGCTCAAGCAGGTCGGCGGCGTAGGTGGCGCAGAAGCCCGCCGGGTTGTCCTTGAGTGCTCTGTACCTGGGCCCGCGCAGCCGTTCGGCCCAGTTCGCCGGACCCCAGGCGCCCACCAGGGCGTGGAGGATCGCCTCCTTGCCGGCGAAGTGATTGTAGAGGCTGCTTTCGCGCAGGCCGACGGCACGGGCCAGCTCGCGGACCGAGGTCGCCGCGTACCCCTGCCGGGCGAACAGTTCGAGCGCCGCGTCGAGGATGCGTTGGCGCGTCGGGGTGTCTTCCGTGGCGGCGCAGGCCGAGGTCATGCCCGACGTCTAACGAACGATCGTTCATACTTCAATCGCCTCGGTTGGCAGATGCCGCGGCGGTCAGGACTTCCGAACCAGGTTGGCGGCGGCGGCGCCCAGCAGGCCGCTGAGCAACCATCCGGCGCCAATGTCCACCCACCGCAACACCCGCACGACCCAGACGGCCGGGGCCAGGCCGATGGCCGCGAGCGGCGGGCCCTCGCACAGGAGGCCGCCGGGCGCAGCCACTGGCGCCATCGCGTCCTTGTCGCTGGCGACCGGGTGCCACTGGCTGCGTTGGCCCAGGTCGATGATCGGGACGAACACGTCGGTGGCGTAGGTCAGGGCGCAGAAGCTCTCGTAGGACGCGGACGGCGCGCGCCGCTTGAGCGCTGTCAGCGCCTCGTCAGTGGTCGGTACGATCTCGCCTGACTGCCACGCCGCGCCAAAGATCAGATAGCTCGCAAGAATGAAGCCGGCGATGCACCAGATCGCCCGCGACGGCCTGTAGCCGTAGCCGGTGGTGAACTTCAGGACGGCCAGGCCGACTCGCGCCGGCCAGCCCAGCCCGCCATACCGCCGCCGGTCGTCCTGCAGACCGACCAGCACGTCGGTCGCATCGTCGTAGCCTTGTTCGCCGAGCACCTTGGCGATCTGCTGATAAGGCTGCAGGCGCAGGCTGTCGCCGCGCGTCGCCCCGGGGGGGATCTGCAACCGAAGCCACTTCAGCCGTCCTTCAGCGTCGAACGGCGCGGCCAGCAGGCGATCGTAGGTGAAGCCGTCAAGGTTCAGCTTGCCAGGCGCCGGCCAGTGCGACGGCTCGTCCTCGAGCGCGCCGGCGTAAGTCGCGGACAACTTCAGTTCGGCCGCGGCCAGGTCGGCGCCCGAAATGCTCAGCATCGTCCCAATGTTCGCCAGCTCGATATCGACGACTCCGACGGGCCGAAAGCCCTGGCCGAGCGACAGATTGCCCTGGATGCCGATGCCCTGCAGCAGCAGGGCGTCGCCGGCGGGGCACGCGAGTTCGCTGCCGTTGCAGGTGAAATGCAGCTCGATCTTGGCGCTGTGGAACCGGACGGTCCCTTCGGCGACGACCGTCGGCCCAATGCTGACGCTGCCGGCGATCCTGGCGGCGTCGGCGCCCAGCGCCACGCCTTCCGGATGGATCAGCCGCGCCCCGTGGATGCTGAGGTCGCCGCCGATCCTGGCCGCGACCAGCCTGACCGTACCGAAGCTCTCGAAGCCGTCTCCCAGCACGACCTGTCCGCCGACCGTCGCCGAGGCCAGGCTCAGCGCGTCGTCGCCATCGTCGGCACGGAAACTGCCGACGCAGGTGACGCTGACGCCGATGGTCGCCGCCGTGAAGGAGACGCCGCCTTCCGAGGCGAAGTCAGGGCCCAGCGTGAGCACCCCGCCGATCTTCGCGCCGTCGGCCGCCAGCGCGCGGCCGGCCGGGCGTTTCAGCGAGGCTCCCTCGCAATCGAGGTTGCCGTCTATCTGGGCCAGCAGCAGATGCACGCCGCCGGTCGCGACGAACCCCTGTCGTAGAAAAACGCTGCCGCTGACGCGCAACCCTTCCGCCAGCAGCGCCTCGCCCTTGCCATTGTCGAGGGTCGCGCCATCGCATTCGAGATTGCCGCCGACCGCCAGTCCCAGCAGGTTGACCTGGCCTTCGATCTGCAGCTTGCGGGTCGAGTCCGGCGCGCGCCGCAACAACACGTGTCCGCTCACCTTGGCCCGCTCGAGCCAGAGGGCGTTGGTCCAGCGGGGCTGCGGCGCGACGATCCTCGCGTCGCCGCATTCGAAGTTGCCGCCGATGCTGGCGTTCATGAAGTCGACGCAGCCCACCACGGTGGCGGTCCTGAGGGTGGCGTTGCCGCCGACCGAGGCGTTCTCCGCCCAGACCGCCGGCCCGCCTGGCTTGTCGGCCGGGGTGGGCGCCGCCGAAAGGTTGGCGTCGTCCAAGTCCAGATTTCCGCCGACGTGCGCGTTGCGCAGGTCGACGCCGCGCGCCGCATGAATCCCCCGCATCAGCAGGTCGTCCGTGACGCTGAGCCCGACCGCATCGACCCGGCCGACGTCGGACTTACCGAGGCTGACGGCCTTGAGCTCGGCGTAGCGTAGCTGGATTCCGGGCAGGCTGCATTCGATCAAGGCGAGCGGAAAGCCTATCCGCCCGAACGACAGGTCCAGCGCGCCACTGACGGTGGCTGAGCTCAGCAGGATTCCGCCCGGCGCCAGCAGGCCAGCCGCCTTCGGCTCGAGGCAGAGCCAGCGGACGATCTCCGCGCGAATCTCCCCGGCGAGCTGCTTGCAGTCGACCTCATCGCCCGTCGGCGCGAGATCGATCAGCCGTTCCTCGGCTGCGGAGAGCGGTTCGAACCGGACCGCCAGCGCGCGCAGCGGCGAGACGCTCGCATTGGCCACGGCATTTCCCCCGGCGACGGACAGGCCATTGGCGCTGCTCGGCGAGAGAAAATCAACCGTTGCGGCAGGTGTGCGCCGGGTCGGCTCGCTACGACGCCCGCTTCCGCGTCGCCGACTTGCGCCGGGGATGGGCTGCGGCCTTCTTCGCCGGCCCCCGCCGCTCGCCGCCCTGCCCGAGGCTCTTGCGCAGGACGGCCATCAGGTCGACGACCTTGGTGTCTTCCTGCGCTTCGACCTCGACCGTGCCCGCCTTGCCCTTTTCCTTCTGGGCGATCAGCTCCTTCAGCGCGTCCTCGTAGCGGTCGGTGAATTTCGAGGGATCGAACGCGCCGCTCAGCTGGGCGATGATCTTCTCGGCGATCTCGACCATGGCGGGGTCGGCCTTGGTCGCCGGGATGTCGTCGAACGCCTCGTCCGGGTCGCGCACCTCGTCGTGCGAGCGCAGCGAGTAGGCCAGCATACCCTCGTCGCGCGGCTCGATCGCCAGCAGCCGCTCGCGGGTGTGCATCACTACGCGGCCAAGCGCGATCTTGTCGGTGCGCTGCATCGCCTCGCGGATCACCGCAAAGGCCTCCAGCGCCAGCTTGCCGTCCGGGACCAGGAAATAGGGCTCGTCCCAGTACAGGCGGTCGATGTCGCTAGCGTCCACGAAGCGGTCGATGTCGATCGTGCGGGTGCTGTCCAGCCGCACGGCGGCGATCTCGTCGTCGGTGACGATGACGTAGCGGTCCTTGTCGACCTCGTAGCCCTTGACGATGTCGTCGCGCTCGATCGGCCCGGTCTCGGGGTCGGTCGGGATCATGCGGATGCGGTTGTGGGTCTTGGCCGACAGCAGGTTGAAGTGCACGTCGCCGGTCCGCGCTGTCGCCGTGTAGAGGGCCACCGGGCAGGTCACCAGCGAGAGCTTCAGATGCCCCTGCCAGGTCGGTCGTCCGCGCATGCTCGTTTCTCCCGGCGCCACTCTCCGAGAGCCTGAACGCCGCGGCAAGCGCGATGTTCAACCCTTCCCGCTCCACCGCGAGGGCGGGGCTGGCCGGAGCTACGAGGCCGCCGCGCGCGGCAGGGTGTCGGGGGTGGCTTCGACCTGGTTCATCGCCGCCAGGCGTAGCTTGAGCGCTTCGACCGGTTCGGGCCGGGCGAACAGATAGCCCTGCATGGCGTGGACGCCGGCGACCTTGAGGAACTTGCGCTGGGCCTCGGTCTCCACCCCTTCGGCGACCACCTTCATGCCCAGGGCCCGGCCGATCGAAACCACGGCGTGGACCAGGGTGGCGGACTGCACGTTTTCGGCGCAGCCGGTGACGAAGGCGCGGTCGATCTTCAGCTTGTCGAATGGGAACAGCCGCAAATGGCTGAGCGAGGAGTAGCCGACGCCGAAGTCGTCGAGGGCGATCTTCAGGCCGATCTCGTGCAGGCGCGCCATGTTGCGGCGCACCTCGTCCTCCTCGGCCAGCACCGCGGTCTCGGTGACCTCGATCTCCAGCCGATGCGGGGAGAAGCCGCAGCGGGCGATCAGCACCGACAGCTCGTCGACGAACGACGGATCGGCGAACTCGACCGCCGAGGCGTTGAAGCTGATGGTGAAATCGCCGAGGTCGCGGGTCTCGGTCATCGCCCGGTTGAGCACCCAGTGGGTGACGCGGCCGATCATGCCGTAGCGCTCGGCGATCGGGATGAAGAAGGCGGGGCTGACGAAGCCGCGGACCGGGTGGGTCCACCGCACCAGGGTCTCGATCCCGGTGATGGTCTCGCCCTCGCGGTCGTATTGCGGCTGGTAGACCAGGGTGAGCTGGTCGTTGTCGATCGCCTCGGACAGGTCGGCCAGCAGGGCCTCCTCGTCGGGCGGCGCGCCGGAGCCGGACGACGCGCGCAGGTCCGGCGGATAGCCCTCCAGCACGTCGAGCGTCGCCAGCAGCTGGCGGTGGAGCACCTGGGCCTGGTCGACGTTGACGACCGAGAGGTCGCGGGCCTGGGCCTCGAGCCGCGCGGCGGTCTCGGCCACCACCCGGGCGCCCATGTTGAGGCTCATCGACTTCAGGGCGTGCGCGGCCCTGGCCGCGCCGTCGACATCGCCGGCGACGCAGGCCGCGATCAGCTGTTTCACCGCCTCGGGGGCGTTCTCGCGGTACAGCCGGCGCACGCGGGCGACGAAGTCGCTCTTGCCGGAAGCGGCCAGGCGGGCAAGTTCGCCAGTCACCTGCGGATCGAGCAGGTCCGCGGCCGATTGCGCGGTCATGGCGACGGGCTGCTGACGCGGCTCGGGGATCGGGGCTGGTTCGGCTTCGTGGGCGACGTGGGCCGATGGCGGCAGGAATTCCGCCAGCTTGGCGGCCAGCGAGGCAAGGGTGAAGGGCTTGGACAGCATGCCGTCCATGCCCGCCTCGCGCCAACGGTCGGCGGCGGATCCGACGACGTGGGCGGTCAGGGCGACGATCGGCAGCCGTTCCGCGCCGGCGTTTTTCTCCGTCTTGCGGATGTCGATGGTCGCCTCGTAGCCGTCCAACTCCGGCATGCTGGCGTCCATCAGCACCAGATCGAAGCTTTCCGTCGCCACCGCCTCGACCGCCTGGCGGCCGTCATTGACCAGGGTGACATGGCAGCCGAGGCGCGAGAGGGCCTCGATCGCGACCTCGCGGTTGACCGCACTGTCGTCGGCGACCAGCAGCCGGCGGCCGGCGAAGCTGGGCAGCGCCTCGCTTTCGGGCCGGGACGACTCAGCCAGGGCCTGGCTGACCGGGCCGCCGGAGGCCACCTGGGTCAGGGCGGCGAACAGCTCGCGCCGGCGCAGCGGCTGCACCAGCACCAGGTCGACCATGCCGGCGTCCAACAGCGCCTGCGGCGCGCTCTCGCCGTATTCGGCGATGCAGACCACCGGCGCGGGGCTGCGTGGCGCCCCTTTCAAGGCGGCGGCGTCGGCGATCACCAAGCCTGGCGTTATGGCTTCGCCTGGTCCGACCACCGTAAGGCCGGCGGAGCGCAGATAGCGGTGCAGCGCGGCCCTGGTCGCCGGCGCGGTGACGCCGAGCACGGCGGTCTCGCCTTCGAGGTAGGGCCAGTCCGGCGAGGGGGCGACGACCTTCATCGGCAGGTCGAGCGCGAACACCGAGCCGCGGCCGGGCTCGCTGCTGGCGGTGAGTTTGCCACCCATCGCCTCGGCCAGGCGCCGGCTGATGGCGAGACCCAGGCCGGTGCCGCCAAAGCGACGAGTGGTGGACTGGTCGGCCTGGGTGAAGGCGTCGAACAGGCCGGGGATCTTGTCGCGGGCGATGCCGATGCCGGTATCGCGCACGGCGATGCGCAACACCTCGCCGCGCACCTGGGCCTGCACCATCACCGCGCCGGTCTCGGTGAACTTGATCGCGTTGTTGACCAGGTTGCCGATCACCTGGCGCAGACGGGTCGGGTCGGCCTCGATCAGCGCGGGCAGGGCCGGGTCGATATGGGCCGACAGATCGAGGCCCTTGGCCCTTGCGCGCTCCCAGAACAGCGCCAGGCAGTCTTCGATCAGCTCGGCCGGATCGGCCGGCACGGCTTCAAGATCCAGCTTGCCAGCCTCGATCTTCGAGAAGTCGAGGATGTCGTTGATGATCGCGAGCAGGCTCGCGCCGGACTTGGCGATCACCTCGGCGAAGCGCCGCTGCTTGGGCGGCAGCTCGCCCGCGGCCAGCATTTCGGCCATCACCATCACGCCGTTCATCGGCGTGCGGATTTCGTGGCTCATGGTGGCCAGGAAGTCGCTCTTGGCCCCGCTGGCGGCCTCGGCGAGGTCCTTGGCGACCTTCAGGTCGGCGGTGCGCTCGGTGACGGTGCGCTCCAGGCCGGCCATGTGCGCGGCCAGCGCCTCGTCGCGGCTGCGGATCTCGGCCAGCATGTCGTTGAAGCCGGCCACCAGGTCGCCGACCTCGTCGTCGGCCTCGACCTGGGCGTGGCGGTCGTAGTCGTGGCTGTCGCGGACCTCCTGCATCGCCGCGGTGAGGGCGACGACCGGGCCGGCGATCCGGCGCTGCATCCGCGCGGCGACGGCGAGCCCGACCAGCGCCGCGGCGAGGCCGGCGCCGAGACTGAGGATCAGGCTGGAGATCAGCCGGGCGAGGCCGTCGTCAAGCCGGCCCAGCATCACCACGCGGCCGACCGTGCGGCCGGCGTAGACGATCGGCGCGCGCACCTCGGCGGTGTGGGAGCCGATCACGGTGGCGATCGAGGTGCTGGAGCCGGCGTCGGCGGCAAGGTCGCGGTTCAGGCGCACGGCGGCGCCGGTCTCGGCGATCAGCGCCCCGTCGGGGCGCTCGACGCGGGCGTAGGTGATCTCCGGGATGTCGCGGATGGCGCGCAGTGCGGCGAAAGCGCGCTGACGGTCGCCGGCGGCCGCGGCCTCCTCGCTCATCGCGGCGGTGACCTTGGCGATCGAGGTGAATCGGTCGAGCGCGGCGTGGGTTTCGCGATCGCCGTCGCGCCAGGCCAGCACGCCGGTGACGAGGGTCACGGCGACGCCAACCGAGGCGAGCACCAGCAGGGTCAGCTTGCCCCTGATGGATCGCCGTCGCACGCCCCCCGTCCGTCCGCCGCTGGCCTCGGAACCGGTTGTTTTCGATACTGCCTGCAAGACGAGCCGACCCCACCGACGCTACCCTTAGGGGGTTACGCGGGATTAATGACTCCTGGCTTAATGACGGGGTTCACCAGAGCGTAAAGCGTCCCTCTCCATGGCGGTACATCCAGATAACGCCGGTCCGTTCTTCTACGTGCTTCGCGAGGCTGTGCGGATTCTGTTCGTCGACGACGACCCCATCCTGCGCGAGTTCGCCGTGGTGAATCTGGCAAGCGAACACGCCATCGTCGATACCGCCAAGGACGGCGTCGCGGCGCTGGCGGCGATCGAGGCCAACACCCCCGATATCGTGTTGCTCGACCTGGAGATGCCGACGCTCGACGGCTTCGGCGTGCTCAAGGCCCTGCGGGCCGACGCGCGCTGGCGCGACTTGCCGGTGATTGTGGTGACCGGCCGCGAGGACGTCGACGCGGTGGACCGCGCGTTCGGCGCCGGCGCCACCTCCTTCGTGGTCAAGCCGCTGAACTGGCGCCTGCTCAGCCACCAGCTGCGCTACGTGCACCGCATGGCCACCAACGAGCGGCTGCTGTCGGAAAGTCGCGAGGCGACGGCGACCCAGCTGATGCGGCTGGCCTCTCACGGCGCCCACTTCATCGCCCAGGCGCTGACGCGCGATCCCTCGCTGCGACCCCAGGCCGTGCGCTTCGCCCAGGCCGCCGACGCGGCGCTCAAACGGGAAGAGACGCCCGCCGGCCAAGCCGAGGCCGCTAAGGCCGCAGCCGACGAGGCTTGGGCCAAAGAGGGCGATCACGTCCCTGAATCGTTCGGCCCAGACGTCGATGAGACCGTTCAGGCTGCGTGAGATCCTCCGCACCTTCCTGCGGGAGGCGCGAGGGGGCACGGCGGTGATCTTCGCCCTCGGCGCCCCCGCGCTCGCCTTGCTGGCGTGCGGCGCGATCGACCTCGCCGGCGTCAACAGCGACCGCACCGCCATGCAGGACTCCGCCGACGCGACGGCGCTGGCGATGGCCAAGCAGCTTGGCGTCGCCACCGCCGCCGGCATCACCGCCCGGTCCCAGGCCTATGCGCTGAGCCAGCTGAGCCAGATCGCGACCCGGGACGGGGTCAGCGTCACCACCAGCATCGCCGCCGACAATTCCAGCGTCACCGTCAGCATCGACGGCGCGCGACCATCATTCTTCGGCAATCTGCTTCCGCCCGGCGGCTGGAAGATGCATGCTCAGGCCACCGCTTCGACCCTGGGCGAGCTGCCGCTGTGCGTGCTGAGCTCCGGGACCGGCGGGACGGACAACCTGCTGGTCCAGAACAGCTCGCTGCTGACCGCCGCGAACTGCCTGGTGCAGTCGGACCAGAACATCGCGGCCGACAGCGGCGCGAAGCTGACCGCCGGCCTGGCCCAGGCCGCCGGGACAGCGAGCGGCCCGATCACGCCGTCGCCGCAGGCCGGCGCGCCGACCATCCCCGACCCGTTCGCTTCGATGGACATCCCGCCGCCATCGCCGCTGGGATGCCTCACCAGCGTGCTGGACCTGACACAGGTCCTACTCGTCGTTCTCCCTGGCACTCACTGCGGGACCATCACCATCGGCCAAGGTCAGACGATGGAACTGCTGCCGGGGACGCACTATTTTAAGGGCGGCACACTGACGATCAAGGACAACGCGGTGCTGGAAGGCTCGAACGTCACCTTGATTTTCGACCAAGACGCGACTTTCAACTTCACGGATAGCTCGTCTATTGACCTGACTGGCGCCCAGAGTGGGTCTTATGCTGGCTTCGTGATCGCCACGACGCGGGACAACACCAACGCCTTCACAATCTCCTCTAACAACGCACGGCGGCTGGAGGGGGCGGTGTATGTACCCAGCGCGACGTTGCTGGTGACCGGGACGTCCAACAATGTCGCCGACCAATCGGCCTGGACCGTGGTCGTGGCCAAGGCGCTGCAGCTACAGGGCAGCCCGAACCTCGTGATCAACGCCAACTACGCCAATTCCACCGTCCCGGTGCCGGCGGGCGCCGGCAACAACTACCACAGCGGCAAGGTGACGCTGTCGAAGTAGGCGCGCGCCGCGGCTGTCAGGCTGCGGGCGCAGCGGGGTTGACGAGGTAGGGCTTCAGCCAGGCGACCCAGCGCCGCCAGACATCGCGCGAGCGAATCGGGTCCGCCGGTTGGTGTCCCGGCACAGGATAGGCGACAAAGCTCACCGTCGTCTGGTTGTCCTTCAGCGCGTGATAGAATTTGTAAGCCTGCGTGGTGGTCACCCGCCAGTCGCCGACGTCGGACATGATCAGGGTCGGCGCCTTCACCCGCCAGGCGAGGCTGATCGGCGATTCCGCCGCGTACGCCTTCAGGTTCTCGCCCACAAACGGCGATGGACCGTAGGCGGTGGCGCGCATGACGTTGTTGTCGCTGAGTGCGTACTGGTCGACCAAGTCGGTCACGGGCGCGCCGGCTACCGCTGCGCGCCAGAGTTCCGGATAGGCCCCGAGGAGCCACGTGGTCATCTGCCCGCCGTATGACCAGCCGCTGACGGCGATCAGTCGTTCATCGACGATTCCCCGCGCCTTCAGAGCCTCGACGCCGGCGATGATGTCGCGGCCAGGCGCGGAGCTGGCGTGGTTGTGGATGGCGGTCTGGAAGACGTTCCCTTCGTTGTTGCTGCCGCGATAGTTGGGCTCGAATACCAGCCAGCCCTGCGCCGCGAGGATCTGCGAGGGCGCAGTGAACGTCTGCAGCGAGGTCGCCGTCGGTCCGCCATGGATGTAGAGCACCAGGGGCAGCTTCTTTCCGGGCGTGTAGTCGGGCGGGTAGGTCAGCACCCCATCGACGTCGAAGCCATCGCTCTTCCATTGCACCGTCTCCTGCCGCCCGAGCGAGACGCCGTCGGTAACGGTCTGCAGGTGAGTCAGCTGGACGGGCTGGGCGTTCGGATTGGCCAGGAAATAGAGTTCGGCTGGATGGTCCGCCTGTGTCGCGGTGAAGGCGACTGCGCCGTTGGCGCCGATCGAAGCCTGGTTGGATGGATTGAACTCCCCAAGCGCTAGGCGCCTGGCGCCGCCGACCTTCTGTAGCCACATGGCCGCGTGCGTTCCGTCGGCGCCAGTGACCAGCGGCGACGTTCCGTCCGGCGCCCAGCCCACTAGGTCGACGTCATGGTCGAGGTCGGCCGTGGCGATCGTCCCCGCCCCACCCCCGGCCGAAGCCACATAGACCGCCGACGCCGAGCCCCTGTGGCCGTCCCGCGGGAAGATATAAGCCACGTGCTTGCGATCCGGCGAAAGTGACGGATGCTCCTGCGGGGCCTCGGCCGCTCCCAAGGGCTTCACCTCTCCGGTGGCCATGTCGGCTACGGCCAGGCGCGCGCTGTCGTTGTCCCCTGTCAGGGGCGAGGCTGTGCGGACGAAGATCACGCCCCGCCCGTCCGCAGTCCACGCCAGTTGCGAGGGGGCCGAGGCCGGCGCCAGCGTCCTCGGCAGCGACCAGTCGCCCTTCGTCAGGCGCTTGGAATCGCCGCCGGCGGCGTCGACCGTCCACAGGTGCACGGATGGTTCCCGGGCGCGCTCGAGATAGCCGTTGTTGCCGACCTCAAAGGCGTCCTCGAACTTCGCCTCGTCCTGGCGTTCGGGCTCCTCGTCCGCCGCGGCAAAGGCGAGGCCCGCGCCGTCGGGCCGCCAGGCGAAGATGGTGACGCCCGTCTTCGAATGGGTCAGCTGGATCGGGTCGCCGCCATTCAGCGGCAGGACGTAGAGTTGCGCCTTCTTCGCGGCGTCCTCGGCAACGAAGGCGATGCGGTCTCCGGTCGGCGACCAGCGCGGCGAAGATACGCCCAATCTGTCGTGAGTGAGGACCCGGACCTGTTTCGCAGCCACGTCGACCAGCGAGAGATCGGTGTCGTAGCGATCGTCCTTCAGGTTCGCTCTGGCGATGACGACCGCCACGCTTGCGCCATCGGGAGAGACCTGCGGGTCGGTGATGCGGACGATCTTTGGCAGATCATCCGGCGAGAACCGCCGGGGCTCGGCCGCGGATACCCCGGCGGTCATTCCGATGCTGAAAATAGCGATGACGGCGACCGACGG
>Ga0302325_10017207_pt1 | contig 15293 bp, 10 predicted proteins | sample Palsa_T0_2_FD_201948 | JGI IMG/M metagenome (GOLD analysis project Ga0302325, IMG submission 201948) | Peat permafrost microbial communities from Stordalen Mire near Abisko, Sweden - Palsa_T0_2 | ecosystem: Environmental > Terrestrial > Soil > Palsa > Peat permafrost | place: Sweden: Abisko... | reverse complement strand
GGGCGGGCTCACCCCCGGATCGGCCCACGAGACCAAGAACACCGCGTGGGGCCTGGGCCTGGACAACCTGATCTTCATGGTCGACTGGAACGACTTCGGCATCGACCCGAGGCCGGCCTCCAGCGTGGTCGCGGGCACGCCGGCCGACTGGTTCGCGCCCTACGGCTGGCGGGTCACCGGCACCGAGCACGGTATGGAGTGGGGGCCGGTCACCCGGACGGTCCTGGAGGCAACCTGCGGCCCCAACCCGGACCAGGTGCCGACGATGGCGTGGTTCGTGACGCAGAAGGGCCGGGGCTACGGCAGGGTCGACGCGGCCAGTCACGGCACACCCTTCGGCATGAACACCGAGCCATTCTGGGCCGGGCGGGAACGGTTCATGGACCGCTACGGGGTGGCCTACGAGGGCGCCGGCTCCCCCGCCCCGGCCGACCCCGGCGCCGCTGCGGCGCAGGCGGCCGCGAACCTGGGCATCGCGATGAGCGTGCTGCGCCGTGACGAAGAACTGGTGACCTGGCTGTCCGACCGGCTGCTGGCGATCGCGGGCACGGTGCCCGAGGAGATCGAGGGGTTCCGGCTCGGCCAGCCCGGGCTCTTCTCCGACCGGCGCATCTTCGACGTGGCGAACTACCCGGACAGCATGTGGAAGAAGCCGGGCGACAAGGCGCCGAACCGGGCGGGCCTGGCCGCATGGGGCGGCTACGTGAACTCGCTCGCGCTGCGGGACTACGGCCGGCCGTTGTTCATCGCGGCCTCCGCCGACCTGGCCGAGTCCACCAACATCGCCGGGTTCGGCCAGGATTTCGACGGCTCACCTGGCACCGGCTGGTACGAGCGGTCGTCGAACCCCACGGGGGCGCTGCTGCCGACGGAGATCACCGAGTTCACCAACGCCGGGCTGGTCGCCGGGCTGGCCACGGTCAACCTGGCGTCGAACCCATTCGAGGGCTTTGACGGCTACTGGGGCGCGTGCTCCACCTACGGCTCGTTCTCCTACCTGAAGTACGGGCCGATGCGGCTGTTCAGCCAGCTGGCCCAGGACACCGAGCTCAAGGTGGGCAAGCTGCTGTGGATCGCGGGTCACTCGGGACCGGAGACGGCGGAGGACTCGCGCACCCACTTCGGCATCTTCTCGATCGGGGTCACCCAGCTGTTTCCCGAGGGTCACGTCATCGACTTGCACCCGTGGGAGTACAACGAGGTGCCCGTCCTGCTCGGCGCCGCGTTCTCCCTCGACGTCCCGATCGTGGCGCTGCACCTGACCCGGCCGCCGGTGGAGATACCCGACCGGCAGGCGCTGGGCATCCCGTCCCACCTGGCCGCCGCGCGCGGAGCCTACGTGCTCCGGGACTACGAGCCGGGGTCGCCCCGGGGCGGCACCGTCTTCCTGCGCGGCACCATGCCGACGCGGAACGTGGTGAACCTGCTGCCTGAACTCTCCGAACGGGGGATCAACGTGAAGATCGTCGCGGCGATCAGCCCGCAGCTGTTCGCGCGCCAGCTTCCGGAGTACCGTCAGTCGGTCACCGGCCCGGCGGGCGGGCTCGACGCGATGGTCATCACCAACGGAGCGTTCAAGCTGATGCGCGACTGGGCCGACGGGCCCCTGGCCCGGGAGTACTCGCTGTCGTCGGACTGGGACGACCGGTGGCGCACCGGCGGCTCGGTGGACGAGGTCATCGAGGAGGCGCACCTGGACGAGGCGCACATCCTGACGGCGCTTGAGCGGTTCGCGGGCGAGCGGACTGAGCGGCTGGGGCGGCTCAGGAAGCTGCTCGACGACGGCGAATAAGTACTAAGGCTAGTCCTGGCCGGGAGACTCATCCGCAGGCTGCGCTTTGGCTTTTGCGCCCTTTATACGCCGCAGGAGTTGATCCCACTGAGCGCAACTAAGCACAAGCACGCCCCCCGGGCGATCGCGTGAGTCTCTGACTAGCACAGAAGATTCGGACTTGGCTACTTCGACGCACCCACCGCTCTCGCCGCTGGCACTGCTCTTGCGCCAAATTAGTGTCGAGTCCCGGTTCGGCTGTGCGGCCATTAAGTAAATCCTTCGTTCGCCGGTAGTTTCGAAGTTCCCGAAATCCGGGGCGGCGGCTTCGAAAACAAAAAAGCCACAGAGCATCACGAACCACTACTCTGTGGCATCCTTCGCCATAGAGTGTAAGCGGCAGGGCCCTGTCGGCATATACGTCGGGGCGTACGAGTTCGTCCGGGCTATGAAGTGATGTACGTCTATGGCCTCCGTAGGGTCCGTGGGTAGGCGGAAAAGCTCACCGGGGAGATCAAGTCCTGCCTTCTGCTAGGACATGCCTTCTGCCACATCTCGTATGAGCTCGGTCGACTTGTCCGCGGGCAACGCGTCCTCAAGCAGCAGCTCGAAATCGTACCGGTACTCTGAGACCTGAGGTTCGTTACCAACGACCATGCTGGCGAACTCCCCCCGGCCCGCGTCTATGTAAAGGACATCAGGTAGCCCGCCCTCGAACTCCAGCAGAGTGAACGGACCCGACAAGCCCCGGTGCGCGCCTGCCTCGAAAGGGATCACTCGTACGGTAATCAAGTCATCACGCTCTGCCGCATCGGCGATACTGCGGAGTTGCGTCGGCATGATGGCTGGATCCTTCGCGATTCCGACACGGCGACGGATCACTGCTTCGTCGACAACGTAATACTGTCGTGGCCTGGGTTCCCGTTGGGCGAGCTCCGACTGACGTTTAAGCCGAAGCCCGACAATGGCGGCAACTCGGATCGCGTCGACCGAGTTGACTGTGACAGCCTCGGCGTAATCAGCGGTCTGCAGGAGGCCGGGCAAAAATCCGGACTGGAACTGCCTGATGAAGGCTGCTCCAGCTTCAAACCCGACGTAGTTCAGATAAGTCGAGGAATTACCCTCCCGGTAGCTGTCCCACCAGGCTCGCTCGCGAGCACCGCGGTTAAGAGTCTGTAGCCGCTCACGGGTGCTCTCAGACGTAACTCCGTACTTAGCAAGGAGAGCATCCAGATCTACTTTGGTGATCGAGCTGCGGCCGCCCTCGACGCGGATCAGCTTGGACGGCGACCACTCCAGGTCCGCGGCAACCTGCTCTTGGGTCAGCCCGCTCTCCTTTCGAAGACGGACGAGCTCGCCGCGGAGCTGAGCGCTCTGAACAACCGGTCCCTGGTCAGTGGCCACGGATATCACTTTCTGTAGTCATAAGTCAGTTCGGAAGTCTACCGTGCTACCTAGCACGAAGGAACCAGGCGGTATAGCGGAAGCCAAGACACCACGCGGCTAAAGGGAAGGACGCAGAGGAGGGCAGTGGGGTTGACACAGCCGCCGCGTCGATAACGACTTGTTACACGACTCGTTGCCACCTAGCAACCTGCTGCGTGTCAGAGCGTCTGCTTGTCTTGTGTAACGTTGCGATCTGGGTGATACTGGGATGATCGCCATTAACCTCATGTACAGACCGGACACAACACCAGGATCTGCGCAAAGAAGCGCCTAACGGCCATAGAAGGTTTCACCTGCCGCTCCCGACCCAGAAGGCACGGGCAAGGAGGCCATCCCGGATCGTGTAAGCCATCATTTCGCCGAGGCTCGCATAGGGAGGGCCGCCCCCCGCTGCCTCTTCGATCAGCCGGTTGCCAGCCACGGATCGAATGCGAAGGGGCGACCCCCGCAGGACCGCTCAGACAAACCTACAGCCAGGAAGGGCCTAGCTAATATGTCGCCGCATAACGATCGATCGACATCACAGGCATCAGATTCACTGAATCCTGACAGGCCGGACACTTTCCCTTCTAGCAGGCGAATTGTCAACAGCAGCACTCAAAGTGTACGCCTCCCCGGCAGCACGCACCATAGTGTTCACCTGACGCAGATCTGCAACAGGGAAGAGCAAAATGGGCCGCGCACAAGTGGTGTAAAGGGAACCACAGGGAGCTTCCATACCTTTTACATCGGCTCTGGCTGCCAATACTGGGGAAGGAGGAGGTATGGACCTGCCTGCTAAGCTTTCCGGCTGGCTTGATTCTCATCGCAGGTCGCACGGCGGTCGAGCACGTCCACATCCGGCCGAAGCGGACAGCCTGATGCGCCTGAGCGTTTCATTCGGCCGCCGCAAGCTGGATCTCGCGATAGGCCGGTCCGCTAAGGGTGGCACGGGTCCGGGCCCGGCGGACGAAATCCTGCGGCCCGACGATGCAATCCACCCCGACCTATCGCTGCCCCGGCAGACTCCTGAAGAGCCTCCCGCACCTTCGGTGCAGTTCTATAGGCTGCCGCAGCAGAGGCAAGCCATTTCACCGCTATCCCGCCAGCAGAATCCGGCCGACAGCTTCTGGGATGCCCTGGACCCAACCGAGCGCGAAGCGCTCAGATCGGTGGCCTCCTGGCGGACGTTCGCGGCCGGGGCCAGGATCATGGAAGAAGGCGAGCGAGCGGATCACGTGATGGTGATCCTCGGTGGCCGCGTCAAGGTCTGCGTGGACGATAACGGCAGCGAACGCATGCTGGCCGAACGTGGCCTCGGGCAACTCGTCGGCGAGCGGGGCGCGTTGACGGTGAGCGTGCGTTCGGCCACGGTCATCGCCGTGGACATGATCTGGGCACTGGTCGTGCAGACGAAGGACTTCGCGGCCTTCATCAGCGCGCACCCGCGGGCGCTGGACATCGTGCAGGGGCAGCTCTATCAGCGGAGCACCGAGGAATCGGCTAGCCACGGCTCAGGCAGCTCTCGCGCCGGAACGGCCGACGGCATGACCGCCGCTGCGCAACTTGACCACGACCGCATAGCCGGGCCTTCGCGACGATCCCCGCAACCCTTGACCGGTGAAAACTGCACGGTTTTCCTCACCGACGTGGTCGAGTTCGGCGCTCGCACCCGGACCGACAGCGATCGTCTCCTGATCAGGGAAGTGCTTTTCAGGATGACGCAGGCGGCCATGCGGCCCATTCCCGATGCACGATCCGAAGACCGCGGCGACGGCTTCCTGACCGTGGTACCGCCCGCGGTTTCCACCGCGAGGGTCATCGACCTGGTACTCAAAGCGTTTCCTGCCGCACTCGAGCAGCACAACAGCAACCAGCGTGAGTCCGCCCGGTTCAAGCTGCGATTGGCCCTGAACGTCGGGCCTGTGGTGAGTGATATGGGCGTATCCGGCGAGGCCATCATCGTCGCCGCGCGGTTGGTGGAAGCCCCGCGCTTTAAAGACGCGATCACGAAGAGCACCGCCAGCCTGGGTGTCATCGCGTCGCCGTTTGTCTACGAGACGGCCATCAGGCACAGCACAGATCCCCTGGACGTGGAGAGTTACATCGAGGTGCCGGTCGAAGTGAAGGAATCTGACACAACGGCCTGGATGAAACTATTCAATGCGCCTATCTTGCTCCCGTCGGCCCAGGATCCGATAATTCCTACACCGCATCTCGATCTATTAGCACGCTTCACTCGGAGCCGGAATCTCGCTACGCCAGCAGGCGCTCCGCCTCCCGGTATCCGGCCGCAGGCGAATCGGTGATTTAGCGGGCGGCGGTTGCGAGCCGGATCAGGTCGCTCCTTGAGCCGTTGAACACGTCCTGGTCGCCGGGGAACGTGCCGGTGGTTGAGGCCTGCCAGAAGGTGAAGGTGGGCCAGCCGGCCGGCAGCGGGCCCGGGGCGGAGCCGTAGCTGGCGATCCACAGCGGGTCCTGGCTCGCGAATCCGCCGTAGTTACCTGTGCATTTCGCCCACCATTGATTGTTGGTGTAGAGGACCGGCCAGACTGAGGTGAGGGCTTCGTAGGTGTGGTCGAAACTGGCGATCCAGGCCACCATCGCGCTCTTGCTGAGCTTGTAGCACTCGGCACCGTAGGGGTTGTTTTCGATGTCGAGGGCTCCGGGCAGCGTCCGGCCGTCTGCGCTCCAGCCGCCGCCGTTGGCGACGAAATAGCTGGCCTGCGCCGCGCCGCTGGAATCGTTGGGCAGCGCGAAGTGGTAGGCGCCACGGACAAGCCGGGCCTGGTACGCCCCGTCGTACTGGGAAGCGAAGTCGGGATTGACGAACCCGAGGCCCTCGGTCGCCTTGATATAGGCAAACTGCGCCCCGTGGGACGCGACCGAGTGCCAGTTGATGCTGGGCTGGTGACTGCTGACATCCAGGCCGAGCTCCGCGGGTGCCGCCGCGGCGGGACTGACGCCGAGAAGGCCTGCGGCCAGGGCGATAAGGCCGCCGCCTGCGACGAACGCAACTGCTCTTCGCGCGTGCCGCCTGGCAATCTTGTAGCTAACATTTTGTCGAGCAGAAATGGCGCAACTCCTAGTGGGTGACCGATCTCAGTCGATATGTTTTTGCTATTCACGGTCGGCTAGACGGCATATTCGCTACCGCCGACGCTGGGCAGGTACTTTTCGCTCGGGGATGCCCGTGGAACGGGCACTGATATGCTTCCTGGTGGGAGTGTGCGTAAATCCCTGTACCCATATAGCACCTAGCTTCCCGGCATGTCAAGGTGCCGTTTCCTGGCAAAGGGTACGGTACCAAGAACTCGGCGAAATTTATTAGTAATCGACGTTCTCATAAGGACATGGAAAACCCGAAAGCAGGAAAACACGCGCAAATGCGGACGCCTGGGATAAGCGCAGCGCCATTAACCAGGGGGCGGAGCTCAGTCGCGGGCCAGATGCGACTCAGTGCGTGAGCAGCCGCTCCATCCGGGCCAGGGTCTGTATGAGGTTGGGCTCGGAGGTCGCTTCGCGGGCCGCGGCCAGGGACAGCCAGCGCAGCGGCGCCTCCGCGTTCTCCGCGCGCGCGGCGTCCGGGGTTTGGGTGGCCATGAAGAACCTGACGTCCGCGTGCTCATGCGCGGGTTCCCCTTTGCCCGCGGGGACGCCGACGATGACCACGTGCCGGATCTGGGCATCTGGCCATGGCTCCAGGTCCGCCAGCCGGGTCTCCTCATACGCTTCCCGGGTGGCGATGGCGAGCGGGTCGCTCTCCCCCGGGTCGCCGTGCCCGCCCACCTGCAGCCAGGCCTGCTGGCGCTGGTGCCAGCGGAGCAGCACCCGGGCCGTGGGCGGGTGTGCGATCAGCACGGACGCGGTGACGTGCAACGGGAGCTCACGTCGCCACGGGTCAGGCGTGGCTTCGATCAGTGCTCGCAGCCGTCGCACGTCGGCGATCTCGGTGCCGCCGTCAGGGCGGTAGCGGTCCAGAAGCGCGGCGACCGCCGGATTCACGGAGTGAGGTTCCACAGGACGCGATGGTAACTGGTCCCCTGGCCAGGCTAGGAATCTGCCGCTCCCGGTACAGGTCAGGACCACGGTCAGGGGCCATAGGGCCTGTATCCCGGCTAGGGCCCGCTCGGCCAGGCCGACCTGGTGTCCGGCCCAGATCAGCTCCGCGCCGAACCACGCGAGCAGGCCGAGCATCACCGCCGTGGCGCTGATCGCCACCGCAGGTCGCAGCCCGTACGGCACCCGGAGCCCGCGGACGCGGCCCGCGACCGGCCAGGCCGCCATGACGATGAAGCCGGTCGCGGCCCAGAACGTATGCGGCCGCGAGCCGCCATGACCGGCATGTTCGGGGTTCAGCGCGACCAAGATGGTGGCGACACCGACGGCCATCAGGATGAGGCGCCCGGCGAGGGCCGCCGGCCTGAGCGCCAGCCCGGTCACGACATAGCCGACGCCCACCCCTACCAGGGCCCAGGTCATCACCCACCGGTCCACGGCGCCCACCGCCGCGAGGGAGCTAATGGTGTCGGTCACCGGGTTGAAAGAGCGCGGCTGCAGCCCGGCCGCCACCGTCGACCCGGTCACGAGCAGCACCGGAGACCCAGCCGACGAGATCACGCCCCACCACGGCACGCGCTCCACGATCACCACCGTACGTGAACGTGGCTGCGCTCCGTCTCAGGCCGCGAACAGGCGGCTCAGGCCGCGAACAGGAACGGCGGGCGGCCGGTGACGCCGGGGGTGCAGGCGAAGATGTCGCCGGCGTGCGGCTGCCCGGCTAGGTCGGCGTGAGTGAAGTTCTCCCGGGCCGTGGTGATGTACAGCGTGCTCAGGTCGGTGCCGCCGAACGCGGCCGAGGTGACCTGGCGGACCGGGAGGCGGACAACGGTGTCAAGCTGGCCGTCGGGGGTGTAGCGCTGGAGCTCGCCCGAACCCCAGACGGCGACCCAGAGGCCGCCTCCGGCGTCCAGGGTCAGGCCGTCGGGCACCCCGCCGACCGTGACGAAGCGCCGCCGGGCACCCAGCGTGCCGGTCTGCGGGTCGGTGTCGAACACGTCCACTCCCCCGCTGGCGCTGTCGGCGAAGTAGAACGCCTCATGGTCATCGGACCAATCCAGGCCGTTGGACAGGCCGACGTCGCCGACGATCTCTCCGACCGCGCCGTCCGGGCGCAGCCGGTACAGGGCGCACGGCGGGCCTTGGTGGCTCCAGGCGCAGGTGCCCGCGCAGAAGTTCCCCCACGGGTCCGGCTTGCCGTCGTTGAACCGGACCACGGTCGCATCGACGCTGAATTCGCCGATGCGGGTCAGCCGCTGGCCGTCGTGATCGGCACGGTAGAACCCGTCCACCAGGGCGAGAACCAGGCCGCCTGATTGGGTCAGCCCGACGGTGCCGACCGGGTCGCCGACGTCAAACCAGGTATGTGCGCCGGTCGCCGGCTCGAACGCGTGCACTTGGCCGGGAAGGATGTCGACCCACCGGAGTAGCCCTCGGGCGGCATCCCACACCGGCCCCTCGGCTAGTTCACACTGGGCCGGAACCACGATCTCCGCATCGAGCCGCCTGGGCACTCTTTCATCCAATCACAGGGTTATCTAATCACCGGGCTATGAGCAGAGCCCGCCGGTCAGCCAGGCCTGGCCCCGAGCTGGCGGGCGGCGAAGGGCGGTCCGCCCAGGGCCACGGTGATGTGGTCGGCCGCCTCCCGGATCGCGACGCCGAGCTCGTCCATCCGCCAGGTCGGACGGTTCAGCTTCAGCCCGGTGCCGCTTACGGCGGCGACGCAGCCGCCGCTCCGGTCGTAGACCGGAGCGCCCACGCAGAACACGCCTTCCGAGTCTTCCTCGTCATCGATCGTGTAGCCGCGGACCGTGCTCAGCTCCAGGTCCCACAGCAGGGCATCGGGATCGGTGATGGTCCGCGCCGTCCTTGGCGGCATGCCCGTCTCGACGGCCAGGGCCCGAGCCTGCCCGGACGGGAGCGTGGCGAGCAGCGCCTTGCCCGCGGACGTGCAGTGCGGGTACTCCCGTTTCCCGAGGTAGCTGGCGAACCGCACGGTGCCGGGCGCGTCGATCCGCGCGGTGACGATGGCGTAGGCGCCATCGGGTATGACCAGGCGGGTGGTCAGCCCGGTCGCGTCTGTGACCGACCGCATGACCGGCATGGCCAGGCTGATCAGCGGAGACTGTACTTCGGCCGCGTCACCGAGCTTGGCCAGCGCCATGCCAAGCCGGTACCTGCGGGTCAGCCTGGCCCCGGAATCTGCCACGAAACCCCGGGCAATCATCGTCTGCAGCAAGGCGAATGCGCTGCTCTTGGACACCGCGATCTGGTCGGCGAGCTCGGTCAGCGTCATGCCGCCCGGACCGGCCGCGGCCAGCAGCTCCAGGGTGTCCAGCGCCCGCTCCACGCCGTGCAGGCGGTACCGCTGGCCCTCGCGGCCGGGCCCCTCAGTCACGGACCGTTCCTTCTGCTCTGAGATGTTCGGTATAGCAAAATATCTTGACACCAGCGCCCGGTGCCGTCAATCGACTCCTTCACCCGCTTTAGACACAGGCAAATCTCAACAAATCTTCATGCGCTGCCGCGTCGTGGTTTCACCGTAAATTCGGATGCAGAGAAACTATTTCGGCAGAGCAGAGACTACGGCTCGTTCGGAATAAGGAAAGAGGGAGCGGACGTGAGGAGCTGGGTCGACGCGCGCCGCATTGCTGTGCGCGCACAGCTTCTGGACCACCCGCGGCCAGGCGGGCTGCTTGACGTGGTGCGACAGCTGACGCTGCTCCAGATCGATCCGGGCCAACGACGCGTGCCGTCTGGACATCCTGGACCGAGGCACCCGGGGAGTCTGGTAGGCTCTCGTCGTTCCGGGCCGTTGGCGCAGCGGGAGCGCGTCTCCCTGACACGGAGAAGGTCACTGGTTCAAATCCAGTACGGCCCACCAGATCAAACGGAATAATTGAACACCTCGAACAGCCCTTGGGGGCCATTCCGGGGGCCAAGTGACCACGGCTCACCCTGCCTGCTGAACCAGGTCACGTAGATGTCCTGTCCCATCCAATCTGAGTCAGGCTTCGTGTATCTGAGTCATTGGCTCGTTGGTTCAGTTGACCCGAGTCATCGGCGCCCGGCTACGTCTGGGACACGACCCACGCACCGGAACGTCATCCATGGCGCGCTGCCTGCGATGATCCCAGCCAGGATCGCTGAGCCGGTCGCGACCGCCGTAGCATCCATGGCGCTACTTCGTACGGTCACTCACCACGTCAGCGCAGACTGGCCGCCTGCTGCCACCCTGGCCGCTGGCTTTCCCTCACGGCGTGGTCGGCATAGCGGGGAGCAGGCTCAGGAAGCGCTCCGTGGCTCTTGGTGTCGCGCATGAGGACGCCCCTGCGGGCTCGTACTGGCGGGGGGCGTCTGCGTTCCCTGGCAGGCCGGGTGTGACGCCGCGTAGGCTGCCAGTAGCTGATGGAAGATCCCGAGGTTAGCTGATGCTCGATGACCTCGCCGGGAAGCGGACTGGCGAGCGTATCCAGATCCTGCGCGAGCGCAAGGGCCTTAGCCGGCCGGTGCTGGCCGGGCTGGTCGGCATGTCCCCCTCGTGGCTGAAGGGCATCGAGCGCGGCACCAGGCTGCCGCCCCGGCTGCCGCTGCTGGTCAAGCTCGCCGAGGCGCTGGCGGTCGGCGACGTGGCCGTCTTGGCGGGCACCGACATGGACCTGGGCGGCGCGACCTCCGTGCCCGTGTCCTCGTTCGCGCACATCCCGCATGACGCGGTACCGGCCATCCGCGAGGCGATCCGCGACCCGCTGCTGACCGTCCCGGCCGGGCCCGCCGATGTGGCCGCGCTGGCGGCCAGGACGGCGGACGCCTGGCTGCTGTGGCACCAGTCCACCCAGCACCGGACCGATGTGGGGCGTATCTTGCCCCGGCTGGTCACCGACGCGCGGGTCGCGGCCCGCACGGCCGAGGGCCAGGACCGCCGCGCCGCCCACGCGGTGCTGGCCGATGTCTACGCCCTGGTGCAGCACGAGGTGGTGTGGGCGAGCGAGACCGAACTGACCTGGACGGCTGCCGACCGGGCGATGACCGCCGCGCAGGAAGCCGACACGCCCGGCGCGCTGGCCGGGGCCGCGTGGACCCTCGGCATGGTGCAGCGCTCGGCCGGCGACACGGACGGGGCGCTGACGCTCGCCCAGGACGCGGCCGGGCTGCTCGAACCGCGCCTGGAAGACGCGGATGATGAGATGCGCGCGATGTACGGCGCGCTCCAGCTGCATGCCGCGACCACGGCCGCCAGGGCGGGTCGCGAGGGTGATGCCTGGCGGTACTGGGACACGGCCAGGGCGACTGCTGAGCGGCTCGGCGGCTACCACCACCCGTGGACCATGTTCGGCGGGTCTAACGTCAAGCTGCACGCCGTCTCGATCGCCGCCGACCTGTCCAGGTCCGCCGAGGCACGCAACCGGGCCGAGGACATCGACCCCGAGGAGATCCCGAGCATGGAACGCCGGGGCCGTCTGGGCGTCGAGATCGCCCGCGCCTACCACCAGCGCCGCGACTACCCGGCCATGCTGCACTGGCTGGAGCAGGCTTACCAGACCTCGGCGGACTCGGTGCGCTACTCCCCGACCGCCCGGCAGATGACCGCCGACGCGGTGGACCGCGGCGGAGTCCTGATCAGCCGCAGGGCGCGCTCTTTGGCGGGGAGCGTCGGCCTGCCCCTGTAGCAGAGGGCCGCAGTCTGGGCCCCTTCCCGCAGGTCCGCACACCGGGCGGGTGACCGCCCGGATTCTCCCTATCGTCGGCGCTGACGGCGTTGGTCCGGCAACAGGGAGAAGATGATCATGGGCACGGCAGGCGGTCAACCGTGAGGTTCCGCGACGAGAAACCCGGCGACCTGGACAGGGCCCGCGCCGCCGTGGCGGCCTGGCGTGACGGCCACCCGGCAGGAACCAGCGACGACCTCATCACCGCAGTCGGTCCCGCGTTCCACCCGGACTGGGCCATCGTGCTCCGCGGCGTGCTGTTCGCGGAGGACCGGCACAGGGCCCGCAGGACCACCGGAGTCGTCACCCGCGCCGCGGGGCAGATCCGGTGACCGGCTACCTATGGCCGGCACTGCGGCTGGTGCCCGAAGAGCCGGATCAGGTGCTGCGCCTGGCCAGCTTCCGCGAGCAGCACCCCGCAATGTTCATCCGGGAAGGGACTGGCTACTGGCAGGCCCAGATCCCCGAGCCCGCCGGTGAGACCGTGATCACCAGATATCGGCTACGCGAACTGCTCGACAAGCTCGATGAGCTGGCTCGCGAGCGGCAGGACTAAGACTGCTGAACCCAGTCACCAGACCAAGACGTGCGCCAGCCCGTCGCGGACCCAAGTCATCCGGAGCACGCCGGACAATCCGGCGACGGGACGACGGTGGCTGTCATCGCGGTCACCTCCTCGCGTCCAAGATGTCCCAGGCTGCTGTCAATCTGCGGCCTCCCGGTCGGCGTCGCGGTCCGCAGCGTGCTGGAGGACTAGGGGCGACGGCGGGATCTCGGGCTTGGGGGGCTGCAAGATCGCGTCTTTGCCGGGGCCGGTCCAGGCGGGAAATGCCTGGCCGAGGTCACCGTAATCGGGGTCCTCGGCGGGGATCCTCACTGCCGGTCCGCGAGCCGGTCGGCGAACGTGCGGTGTCCGGCGGCCAGGTCCTTGATCCACTGGTTCATCTCGGCGGGCGGCTGTTCTGGGGTCAGGGTGAGCTCGGCGTGCTGGGCCGGGGTGAGGGGTTCGGGTTCGGCGGACCGCAGCGGGGGAAACGGCTGATCGGGGTGGCGGCGGCGTAGTTCGGCGTCGGCGGCTGCGGCTGCGGCGAGGTGGCGTTGCTGGCGGGTGGTGTGGTCCCAGTCGGTGCGGTCGGCCATGACAGCGGCGAAGACGGTCTCGCGCTGGCGGTAGGCGTCGTACAGGGCCTGGTAGCTGCCGTCCGGCATGCCCCGCACGTCCGGGCCGCCGACCGGGGCCAGGGCGGCGAAGGCCTCGTGCCAGGCGGCCCGCAGGTCCGGGGCGGCCGCGACGGGTTCGGGGCCGATCGGCTCGGTCGGGTGGTTGTGGCCGGACAGTTCGCGCCAGGCGCCGATCGAGCTGGCCCGGCGTTGCCAGTCCAGCCGGTCCAGCGGATGGCCGGGGAGCGAGCCGAGGGCGGTGAGGGCCCAGGGCGGGGCGTGGTCGGCGGCGTGCTCGCCGATCCGGTCTTTGCGTGCGTCCATCATCGCCGCGATTTGGGCAGCGTAGGCGCGGCGGCCGGGGTCGGTGATGGCGGGGAGCTGCGCGGACCACGGACCGGGCGGGAGCGGGACCAGGGACCCGACCCGGTGGCGGAGGCGGGTGTCGAGGACGGCAGGGATGTCGCGGGCCCCGGCCAGGTCCCGTTCGGCGACCGCGGCGGCCAGGACCTGCGCGGCGTCGAGCCCGGTCAGTTCGGCGCCGCGCAGGGTCCGCCACAGCCATCGGGCCTGGTGGCTAGGGTCGGTGCGGTAGCCGGGCGGCAAGGTGGTTGTGAGCAGGTCCTGGTAGTGCTGGTGGCGGGCGGGGGTGGTCTCGGCGGCCCAGATGGCGTGCAGGACGGCGAGATGGTCGGCGTCGGCCAGGGCCTGGTGACGGGCCTGGGTAGCGGACAGCTGCTGGCCGCCGCGTGCCAGCACGCCAGCCAGCACGGTGAGCGCCTCCCCGGTGGCGGCCGCTTCGGCGCACTGGCCGGGTCCGGCGGTGAGGCGGTCATAGCGGGCCAGTTCGGGGGCCGGGCGGGGGCCGGGGACGGGGTCCGCTTGTTTGGGGGAGATGGTGAAGACGTAGGCGGTGTTGACGTCGGTGCCGCGGGTCAGCGCGACCAGGGCGTGCGGGCGGTCCTCGGCCCCGGTGATCACGGCCAGGCCGGTATGGACGGTGCGGCCCTGGGCGGTGTGATCAGTGACCGCGTAACCGAGTTCAGCATTTTTGTAGCTGGCGAACAGGAAGTGACGGTCGGTCCAGCGCCGCTGCCCGGTCCGGGGGTCGGCGTCCAGCGCCCGGCGCACGATCAGGCCGCCTGGGGTGACGGCGTCGATGCGGAGCAGGTCGCCGTTGGCCAGCATCCGGCCTCGCTCCCCCGCCTCGACGGCGTGGTCATTCTTAGTGCAGATGATCAGGTCACCGGGACTGGCTTTCGTGCCGTCGGCGATGCTGACGGCGGGGCCGTCCTGGACGATGCCCAGGGCGATCAGGTCCTCGCGGATGCGGCGGGACAGTTCGCGGCGCAGCGCGTGATCCGCGGTCATCAGCAGCGTGTCGGTGCCGTTCGCGGACAGCGCGACGTAAGCGGCTGCGGCGGCGTCGATCATCTGCTCCGGTTCCCCGCCGTAGATGCGGCCGTGCTGGTCGTAGTCGGCCAGGACGGTGGTGTCGCCGTCGCGGAGGCGCAGGCTAGCGGCCTGTTCCCAAGGAGCGCGGAACCGGACGGGTTCGGCGAGCCGTGCGTAGCCCAGGGCGGCCGCGAGCAGGGACATGCCGCCGCCGTTCTCCACGGCCTGGAGCTGGCTGGTGTCCCCGGCCAGGATGACCTTGGCGCCGCAGGCGGCGGCGTAGGCGATCAGGTCGGCCAGGTCCGGGCCGGAGATCATCGAGGCCTCATCGATGACCAGCAGGGTGCCCGGGGTGATGGGGACCGGGCCGCGGGCGCCGCGCTGGCCGGGCAGGTGGCCGAGGAACTGGGCGGTGTTGTAGGACACCGGGACCCCGGCGGCCAGGGTGTTGCGGGCGGACTGCGACGGGGTGATGCCGATGACGGGCCCCAGGCCTGCGGCGGCCCAGGCGCGCGCGGCCTCGGCCAGGACCCGGGTCTTGCCGGACCCAGCAGGCGCGTTCAGCACCGACACCTGCTGGCCGTCGGTCAGGACCGCCAGCGCCGCGGCGGCCTGATCCTGTCGCAGCCCGGACCGCGTGCGCTCGCCGTGCGCGTCGTCCGCGTCGTCCGCGTCGCGTATGCGTCCGGCCAGCGCGCCTTCCAGTTGAGCGGGGTCGGCGCCGAGCGCGTGCGCGGCGTGCGCGCGGGTCAGGCGCGGCGCGCCGTCGG
>Ga0302325_10017205_pt1 | contig 15296 bp, 12 predicted proteins | sample Palsa_T0_2_FD_201948 | JGI IMG/M metagenome (GOLD analysis project Ga0302325, IMG submission 201948) | Peat permafrost microbial communities from Stordalen Mire near Abisko, Sweden - Palsa_T0_2 | ecosystem: Environmental > Terrestrial > Soil > Palsa > Peat permafrost | place: Sweden: Abisko... | reverse complement strand
AAGAGTGGGCTGTGAGTCGCGGTCTGCGCGTAAAGCAACAACGTGCCGGAGACAATAAGGACGGCAACCACTCGTTTCATTGGCTCATAGTAACAACTGATGTAGATTACGAACACATGAGTGCTGAGACACGGCTGATCGAGCTCGGAATTACTTTGCCGGAAACACCTGCGCCCGGAGGCAATTACCTTTCCGCGAAGGCCGTGGGCAATCTGCTCTTCCTGGCGGGCGCGATTTCGACCGGCGCCACCGGAATCATCACTGGCACGGCGGGCGCCGAGCGAAGCGTTGCCGAAGGCTATGCAGCGGCGCGCGCGTGTGCCTTGACCCAGCTCGCCGTGCTTAGGCACACGCTAGGTTCGCTCGACAAGGTAATCACGATCGTCAGCGTGAATGGCTACGTGAACGCCGTTGCCGGGTTTCCCGATTCGCCCGCAGTGATCAACGGCGCCTCTGATTTGCTGATATCGGTATTCGAAGATGCGGGCAGGCACGTGCGTGCTGCCGTCGGCGTGAGCGCTTTGCCGCGCAACGCATTGGTTGAGCTGCAGATGATCGTAGCGATATAAAAAACCTATGGCCGAACACCGCTTATCCGCCGAGCCAACCCATTCGCGCTGGAACCGCGCGCTCGAGCCACGACTCACCATCGCATCCGGAGATACCGTCCACATGAGCTGCGTCGACGCGAGCGGCGCCCAGGTAAAACCAGGATCAAACGTGGAGGATTTCCTGGCCATCGACCGCGGCCGGATTCATGCCTTGACCGGTCCAATCTCGATCGACGGCGCCGAGCCTGGCGATGTACTCGAAATCCATGTGCTGCAGGTCGAGCATCAGGGGTGGGGATGGTCGAGTGTGATCCCGGGAATGGGCTTTCTGAAAGACCAGTTCCGCGAACCGTTTCTCTTTCATTGGGCGCTGGACCGCGAGATAAGCCGATCGCTCGAGGGCGCCGTGGTCCCACTGCGCCCCTTCTGCGGAGTGATGGGCGTTGCCCCGGCGGAGGACGGCGAGTTTCGCACTCGGCCTCCGGGCCCTTTTGGCGGCAACATGGATGTGCGTGAGCTGTGTACGGGCGCCACGCTCTACCTGCCGGTGCTGAACCCCGGCGCGCTGTTCTCCGCCGGGGATGCGCACGCCGCACAGGGCGATGGGGAAGTCTGCATTAACGGCATCGAGTGCCCAGCGGACGTGAGCTTGCGCTTCCGTGTGCACCGGCAGCAACCACTCTCCGGACCTTTGATCGAGTCGGCCGAATCGCGATCGCCAGATGCCCCTGCCGATGCATGGATCGTGGTCGAGTCGGACACGGATGCGCTGCAAGCAGCGCGCTCCGCGACCCTGCGCATGATCGAGCTTCTGATCGCCAGGTGGTCGTTTGCGCCCGTCCACGCTTACCTGCTGTGCAGCGTGGCCATGAAACTGAGGATCAGCCAGGTGGTCAACGAGCCCATGATCACGGTGAGCGCGGCAATGCCCAAATGTGTGCTGCCCAGCAGGAAGATGTTTTGACCACCTTGCTGATCAACGACCCCGCCACTGTTGCCGAGTTGAACGCACTGTACCCCCTCTATGAGCAGGCACTGGTCTCGAACGATGTAGAGACACTGATCGGCATGTTCTGGGCCTCGCCCCATGTTGCGCGTTTTGGCCCCGCAGAAAGCCTCTACGGGATTAGTGAAATTGAGGCCTTCCGCAAAGGACGCTCCCCGGCCAACCTGGCGCGCACCATCCAACGGCTCGACATCGTCACCTTCGGCAAGGACTTCGCAAGCATCGCGCTAGCCTTCGAGCGGCAAGTGGAAGGCAAAGTGACACGAGGCCGCCAGAGCCAGACCTGGGCTCGCCTTCCTGAAGGATGGCGTATTGTTTTTGCCCACGTGTCATTACTTCCGTGAAGATCTTCTTAAGGACTTCCATGGCTCGCTGAAAACAGGTGCCGCTAGTCTGCATCATTTCTGGTGCAGCCGGCTCGTTTTAGGACATCGTTCTAAGCGCATTTTGCTTGGCTACACAATCAACTTTGGGTATGCTCGAAATTAACGTTCCGCGAGACCCATTCCCCGGTTGAGTTTTTTTTGGGCCGTCACCTCGTCGTGACCTTTCTGGTTGCACCGACCTCGTAGTCGCATAAATAAAAAATAGAGTCTGGTCCCAGCTTCTCTCTCACGCGAGGCATATCCAAGATGTATCTGAATTTGAAGAGGCTCTTCTCGTCGTTAGTGGTGCTGCTTTCGATCTCCGTACTGCAGCCGCAAGCAATGCTGGCGCAACAGACACTGGGTGGAATCACCGGGCAAGTGGTCGATCCCTCGGGAAGCGCTGTTCCCGGCGCCGAAATCAAGGCCACGTCGGAAGATACCAAGCTGGAACGCACCACGCAGAGCAATGCGCAGGGCGTCTACACGCTGAACGATCTCCCGATCGGCAAATACACCATAACGTTCACCATGCAGGGATTCTCGACGGAGAAAGTCCCCGGTATCGTGATTCAAGCCGACCGGAGCGTCTCCCTCCAGGCCCAGCTGAAAGTGGGCACCGTAGCCGACTCAGTCGAGGTGGATGTCAATCCCCTGCTCAATGCCGTGGACACAACCAACGGCTATGTTCTCGACCGGGCGCAGATCGAATCGATCCCGCTGCCGACTGGGAGCTTTACCGGCGTGGCGATTCTCTCCCCTGGCGTCAATGCAGAATTGGCGGGCGGTACGGGCGTTAACTCCGGCTTGGGCAACGCGCCCATCTGGGCCAATGGCGAGCGCGACACCAGCAACAGCTTTTTGCTCAACGGCGTCGACGCCAGCAACTTATTCAATGGCAAGAGCACCAGCCAGGTGGCCTCGGCGCGTGTCTCCCCTGCCACCGGCGTTGGCAACTCCGGCGGCGGCGGCACCATTCAGTCCAGCGCCTCGGTTTATCTATCCATTGGCAATGCGCTCCCCTCGCCCGCTCCGGAAACCATTCAGGAAGTCCGCGTCAACGCCTCCATGTACGACGTACAGCAAGGAGCAACCAGCGGCGCACACATCGACCTGAGCACGACGTCCGGCACCAACAACTACCATGGAGGGCTCTACCTGCATCGCGGCACCAACTGGCTCAACGCCGCTCCCTTCTTCTTCAATCAGGATCTGGCTGTGCCCCAAAGTGACAAGAATCCCGAGTTGCACCGCTATACGCTTGGCGGAACCATCGGTGGCCCCATTATCAAAGACAAGCTCTTCGGCTTCCTGGCCTACCAACACCTGCATGTGAGCGATGCAGAGATTGGGGATTCTTTTCTCGATGTGCCGCTCGGCCTGACCGACGACCGCAGCCCACAGGCTCTCGCCGCCCTCACCAATAACCTCTATCCTGGCCAGGCAAACGGCGCGATGGATCCAGTCGCGCTCGCCTTATTTAATTCGCCGGCGATCAAGGGCGAGCCCGGCAAGTGGCTCATCCCCAACGCCAACCCAAATCTCACTAGTTTCAGCCCGTCGCTACTCTGGAACGCGTTCATTCCCGGAACCGCTACGTTCATCGGCGACCAGGCGGTCGCCAACCTCGACTACAACGCCACCTCCAAGGACACGCTGGCGCTTAAGTACTACTATCAGCACGATCCCACGCAGGCACCGTACGCCTACTCCAACGTGCCGGGCTTCACTCAGCATCTCGACGCAGGAACACAGGTCTTTTCCATCAACAACACCTATCTGATCGGTTCAAACCTGAGCACACAAGAGACGCTCGGGTTTTTGCGGGAGAAGCTCTACAACACCAATGACCAGGCTTTCGGGCCGCAGAGTATTCCGGGAGGAGCTTACGGCAATCCCTCCATCGACACGTTCGGATCGAATTACTTCCCCGGCGTGACCATTGTTCATGTCTTTGGCGACAGTAAGGTTCCGGGCTATAACGACACCCTGAACATTGGTCCGGGCGCCGGCGCCCAGGGATCATTGACCGGCGTCTTCCAGAATCGACTGCAGCCCTCCGGCAATGCAATCTGGCAGCGCGGAAAACACAGCGTCGGCTTTGGGGGCAGCTACAGTTTCACCCAGCTCGACACCCGGGATCGACGCCCGGGCACGGGCAGCGTTGTGACCGCGGATTTGGGCCAGTTCTACCAGGGACTGGTGACCACAAACGACGACTATAACGTCACCACCTTCCTTCAGGGCAACGCCAACCGCTACTTCAGGGCCAATCAACTAGGATTGTTCCTGCAGGACAAGTTTCAGATCAAGCCGAACCTTACCATCACTGGTGGTATCCGCTATGACTGGGACGCTGGACTGACAGAGAAGTACGGAAACATCTTTAACTTCGATCCCTCCCTTTACTCTTATCTCTCGCCCACGGGATCTTTGCCGGCCGGCGAGGCACCCGGAACCCTGGGACCCACCCAGAGCGGATTCATCATCGCCGGCAACAATAAGAATGGGACCTCTGGCGTAAGCAGCACCACCCTGACCGGCCGCCAGTGGGGTTTTGCTCCCCGTATCGGGGCGGCATGGGAACCGTCGAGGTTCAACAATAAGGTCGTCGTCCGCACCGGCATGGGCATGTACTACGACCGCGGAGAACTCTTCAGTTACTTCTCCCCTGGCTATGCCATCGGCCTGGTCACCGGAGGACCCTTCGGCGCCAATCAACAAGTGCCGTTTGTTACTGCCCAAAACTGCCCGGTCACAACCGAGTACCAGGGTTACATCCCCACCTGTGCCGGTGGCACTGCGGGATCGCTCGAATTCCCCTACACCAATGTGCAGAACGCTGCCCCCAGCAACCCCAAGGCCTCGGATTTCGCAAAGTATCTTCCCAACTCCGCAGCAATCATCAATGGAGCCGCGCCGATCTCGCTCGGTGTCTACGATCGGAAAAACAAACTGCCGTATTCGATCAACTACACCCTCGATATTCAGTGGCAGCCGCGCAACGATCTAGCCATTGATATTGGGTATGTGGGCAAGGTTGGCCGTCACCAAGTGATACCTATTCCCTTCAATCAGCCCAACATTGCGTCGCCCACGGGCCAGATCCACTCGCAAAACTACTCCTATGGCTACACCCCGACGAATCCTGACGGCAGCTTTCTGCAATTGGGGGACGGCACCACAGCGCTGCTCAACTATGAAGGTGGCAACATCGATCTCCGCGTTCCGTACATTGGTTACGCCGCTGAGTCCATTTCCTACAAAGCAGCTGGTGTTGCTGCCTACAATGCCTTGCAAGTCCATGTGGAGAAGCGCATGAGCCACGGGTTGCAGGTGGGCGCCTCCTATACCTACTCGCATGCTCTGGACGAGCAGAGCGGACTGGGTCTCTTCTACAACGGCAACAACCCGCTCAATCTCCGCGACGGCTACGCCTCTTCCGACTTTGACCGCACCCATGTCTTCAATTTCAACTACGTCTACCGCCTGGCCGACTTTTACGGTAAATCCACGCTGGCGGGCCGCTTCACCGATGGGTGGTCGCTGGTCGGCTTAACCGTGCTGCAGAGCGGACAGCCTTTCAGCGTAGTGGATTTTAGCGGCGCCGTAGGAAGCCTTTACTACAGCATCTACGACGGGATCACCAATCCCATCGTGCCTCTGAACTACGCGGCCTGCTCTCCCAAGAAAGCGGAGACTGGGCATTCCGGAGCCTTTACGATTAACAACGCGCCCGCCCTCAACCCTGCGTGCTTCACCGTTCCCCTGGTCACCTCGTCCAGCCCTAAATTTTCCGCGATCCCTACAGGAGATACCTTCGAAACCGACTTCACTTCTGGCCAGCGCAACATCTTCCGCCAGTCCTATCAAAAGCGGGCGGATATCTCCCTGGTCAAAATGACCAACATTACCGAGCGCTATAACCTCAAGTACACCTTCGACGTGTACAACCTGACCAACACCGCCAGCTTTGACATCCCCGGCAATGAGGTATCTCAAAATCAGTATTACAACGGTTTTCCGGAAGTGGGCAGCACCGTTTTGCCCACCGGATGTAACTCCGACGGCCAACAAACGAACACCAGCTTCTATAACTGCCCGGCCGGCCTTGGCTATGTAACCCACTCCATCGGCAGCCCGCGGCAGATACAGATGTCGTTGCAGCTGACGTTCTAACAACAGCTCGAAGCAGTAAAGCAAAAGGCCGGATGGCGTAGTTAGCCCATCCGGCCTTTTGTTTGTCCAAGGGAAGAACAGCAGGTCCCTCCACTTCGCTGCGCTACGGTCGGGATGACAAAACTATTTGCAGATCTTTCTTTCCCGTCTCCCAGTGAATTGTCATCCCGACCGTAGTGGAGGGACCTGCTGTTTTGCTCGAGGCGGTCGCCACTTTCCGAGGGCCACCCTATGGATTCGCTTCGCCCGAAGCGGCGGGGTCATAGTATTCGCGCCAGGAGGCGATCTTGCCGCCAACCAGATCGACGATGATGGCGTCGTGCGAGATTCCGCGCTTGCCGTCTTTTTTGCGGGTGATCGCCCAATCCCACTCAATGGCCAACTTGTTGCCGTCGGGAGAGTCAAACACATTTTTTATGGTCACATGCAGATCGCCAAAGTCTTTGAAGTAGTCCTTCATGGAGGCCGGCATCTGGGCGGCAGGCGTGTTTCCCTCAGGAGACATCAATACCGCGGTCGGAAGCCAGTCTGAGGCGGCAAGCGAGAAATCCTGCTTCTCCCAGGCTCTTGCCTGACGCTCCACGAGTTGCCGGGCTGAGCTTTGCTGTGCCATCCCGAGCGCCGATGTGAGCAGCAGGGCTGCTAAAAACAAGCTCTTCGTTCGATTCACTCTATCCCCCTGTCTTTAGCGCGTGATCAGGACCGGCAGCTGCACCGGGGTGGCGGCGTAAAACTTTTTCTGTAGTTCCTCGACGCTGTCGAAATGTTTGCCTTCTACGTGGCGCGCCGGCAGGTCAAAAACCAGCGGCGACGAGGCGAAAGGATAAGGCGTGAGCCGGAAGTGACGCTCGCCCAGCGACTCCACCCTGATCCGGCTCTCGGATCCCTCGCGCAGTGGCAGTGCGTGCAGCAGACTCCCGGGTTGCGGGTAGTCGACGCAACTTAACAGTGAGAGGTTGTCGCAGGCCTGCAGCAGACGAAAGTGATTCTCGATCCGCGATGGCGAAATCTCTTCCGGCGCAAGCTGCTTATCCGCCGCCAACCGGGCCTTTAAATCCTGCTGAAACTGCAACTGGCGCTTGAGAAATGCATCCAGCAGCGGAAGCTGTTCCGGTTGAATAGTGGTGCGGTCGGCGCGAGCGGTCAGCAGGTTGTAGGTGTGCATCGACACCAGCAGGGCAGCATACGCATCCACCTCCGCGACCATGGAAACAGCTCGTTCGCGTACCGCGAGATAGTCGGCAAGATCTATCTCTTCAAAGGCCGAATACTTGCCCACCAGCTCAACGGAAAATGCGCTGGGCTTCCCCTGGCGCGTAATCTGCGGTAGTTGATCCCGCGCTGCCCAGCCATCGTCGTGGGCGGTGACGCCACGCAGCACCTGCTCTCGCGGCTCAGGGGCGAGGAACATTTCGTTACCCCATTGCTCCGCGAACGCTCCCGCCAGATGCGCGTGGTCTACATGGGTCACTAACCACCAACCGGTTTCAGACTCCAAACGAAGCATGCTCTCCCTCAACGGCCGAATATATTCGCAAACATTACGTACGGGTGCGCGTGAGAACCGATCCAATACCTACTCATCCGTCATGGTCCGTGCCGATTCATGCCAGTTGTGCAGGAAATACCATTCCAGAAACATGACTAGGAAAAAAAAGGCAAAGCCCAGCACCGTCGCGGCCAGAACCAGGGCAAACAGGTAATCCGTTTGTAGCTGGGCACTGGCGTACAAAATAGAGTAGCCTAGGCCGCCTTCGCCCACCCTGCTCGATCCGGCGAAAAGCTCCCCCGTAATGGCGCCGATCACCGAGATGCCGGCGGCAATGCGAATGCCGACAAACAACGACGGCACGGCGTGCGGCAGACGAAGCCGGGTGAGGAGCTGGACCCGGGAGGCATTGTGCATCAGGAAGAGATGTATCAGGTTCGGTTCCACGCTGATCAACCCCTGGGTCGTGTTGGCGATGATCGGAGCGAGGCAGATGATGAAGGCCACCAGCGTAACCGACAACAGGCCCGGACCAACCCACATAAGGATGAGCGGCGCCACGGCAACAATCGGAACTGTTTGCAGCAGGATGGTGTAGGGGTAGAGCATGCGCCGTATCCAGCGGGATTGGGCGAAGACCAACGCAATCAGCAACCCCACCACGATGCTGGCTGCCAGGCCGCCGGCCGCCTCCTCGGAGGTGATGGCCAGAGAGGCTACCAGAGAAGGAAAGCGAGCAACGACGGCCTTGGCCACGGCAAGCGGCGTGGGCAGAATATAGCTAGGCAGATGCAGAGCGAGGTCGAGGCCCTCCCACAACAACAAGAGCGTCGCGAACACGCCCAGCGCGTTGAGCAGTGTGACGGCATACTTCTTCATGCGCTATGCACTCCGCGTAGCGCCCGGGAAACCTCGGTCACGTACGATTCAAACTGCGGACTTTCGCGCGTGACGCGAGTTCGGGGAAAGGGTAGATCGATTGCGATCTGTTGCGCGATGCGGCCCGGAGTGGGCGCCAGGACAACAATGCGGGTGGAAAGAAAGACCGCTTCGGCAACGGAATGGGTGACAAATACGGCGGTCCAATTCTGTTCTGCGCGGAGGCGAAGCAGTTCTTCATTGAGCCGGTCACGGGTCATTTCATCGAGCGCGCCAAATGGCTCATCCATCAGCAACAGCCGCGGTGTCGTGGCCAGCGCGCGAGCCACGGAGACGCGCATTTTCATCCCTCCTGAGAGCTGCCTCGGGTAGGAACCGGCAACGTGCGTTAACCCCACCAACTCGATCAGCGACTGCACCTTCTGTTTTCGCGCTTCGCGGTTTACATGCTCCAGCTCGAGTCCCAGCCCGACATTCCTGGAGACGGTGCGCCAGGGCAAGAGGGTCGCATCCTGAAAGATGTAAGAGATGCTCTTCCGGGCATCTATCGGAGCGACCCCATCGACCAGGATGCTACCCGCACTGGGGTTGGTTAGGCCGGAGATGAGCTTGAGCAAAGTGGACTTGCCGCAACCGGAGGGCCCAATCAGGCTGACGAATTCTCCCTGGGCGATCGAGAGGTCGATCTGCTGCAGCACAGTCGTGTTGCCATAGCGTTTGCTGACGCCGGAGAGCGCGACTTGCGGCGCTGTTGATTCCGCCATCATAAGGAAACCCCGCTCTCGGATGCGCCAGCAAAAGGAAGCTCAAACCGGGAGGGATGCGCCGCATCATGCAACACCATCTGCGTCGAGCGCTGCCACGTCCACGAATCCGCGACCCACGGCTCGACGGCCGTCGATGGATTGCGATCGTACAAAGGAAAGGCGCTGCTGGCCACTTCCAGCCGGATCGCATCGCCGGCGGCAAAGATGCATGAGGTTGGCTCAAGCACAATCTCCCAGCAATGGACGGTATCCGCGCGGTAACCCGAGTCGCGAAAGAGATATGTAGAGCGCGCGATGCCGATGCATACAAAATCAGCCTGGCCGCCAGGGCGCAACCGCACCAGCTTCGCGGTGAAGTCAGCGTAGGCAGCCGAAGTCGCACAGTAAACCCTGAGTTTCGGCGATCCAAGGATGTGCACTGGTTCTGCGAGCGGCGCGGTCGTGTAAACCAGCAGATTGTTGCCGGTTTCAAGCGGAGCCTGGTTCGTTGGGCCGGTGAGGGCCGCCGGACCGCCAGGGCCGTGGACGGGTACCTCCGGATCGTAGCTAAAAATATCGCGCGGCTCAGCCGACACCGGAGCTGTTCTTGAGAGCACGCCATCTCCCTTGCGCGATTCGGCGCGGCCATTGCTATGCAGATACAGCGTGAAGCTGTTCGTTGGAAAATTTTCCGCCGCGAACCATCGGTTGGCGCCCAATGCGAAGTGACGAATGCGCGGCTCCTGGTCAAACTCTGCGCTACCTTTGAGCCAATGGTTGAACCAGCGCAGCAGCAGCGAATCGGTATCGACTAACGCCTCCGGGCCAAGGTTCTGATCGCCAACCAGTTCTCCCCACGGAATATGGACCCATGGGCCCGCCACCAGGTATTGATGTTCGCGCGCAGACGGCGCCGCTTGGGCACACAGGGCAAGAAAGCCGGCCACTGTGCCCGAAAGGTAGGTATCGAACCAGCCAGCGATGTGCAACGCGGGTACGGCGATGCGTTGCACTGATTTGCTCACATCGAGCGCCGACCAGTAAGGACCAGGCAGATTGTGAGTGAACCAATCACACACGTAGGTGGGCATCCGGTCGTGTTGCAGCTGCGGATGCGATCCATAAGGGGTGACCAGAGGTTGGCTGCGCAAATCGGCCCATGCTTTTTCCAGTCCATCGCTGGCCGCGCGAAGTTTGCGCCGCCGCGCATCCGCTTTCAACATCTGCAGGCCCCAACCCAGGCTCGACGCCAGCCGCAGCGCGCCCTGGCGATAAAACCAGCCGTGATACAGATCGCACGCGGCCATCGCGGGCGCGATGCAGACCAGGCCCTCCGGCTGCTCGGCCGCCGCCAGTAGCTGGGTCAAGCCCTGATAAGAAAAGCCATACATGCCCACGCTACCGTTGGACTCGCCGCGGGTACGTAGCCAGCGGATGGTCTCTGCTCCATCTTTGCCCTCACCACGAAAAGGGTAAAACTCACCTTCGGAGTCGCCGCGACCGCGCACATCCTGGATGACGACGTTGTAACCGTGGGCCGCAAACCAGACCGGGTGTGCATACACCACCGTTGACGCGATGTCCCTGCCGTAGGGCTGGCGCATCAGCAAAGTCGGGTGCGGTCCAGGCTCGGGAGGGTAGTAGTGATCGGAGACAAGAACGACCCCGTCCGTCATGATGCAGCGCACGCCGCGTTCGAGACGAACGCCGGAGCCGCAGTCAATCATGCTGGATGGATCATTACTCAATCGATGTTCCTGGTCAGTGTGCAACAAATTCTTTTTCCACATCTCGCACAAAAGCGTGCGAGATATGGGGCACCCACTCCCGTGGAGATCCTCAAGGTGTATGCCAGTTTTCGTAAGCGGCCATCGCGGTCAACGCGGCTGCGATTTTTGCTGCCGCCTCTTCAATCCAGAGTGTCCCCTTCTCTGCGCTGGAGGGGTTAGGATCGCCCATCACTCCGCTGGGCGCGATGTCGCGGGTCAGCCAGGCGAAGGTCGCGGACGCATTCTCCGGTTTCAACAACTCTGGCTTTTGAATATCCGCGATGTAGTTCACGGTGTACTCACCGGTATGCACCAGCTCGGGTATGGCGCTCAGCAGAAAGGAAGTTTCCACTTCGCCGGCGTGGAAACCATACGCACGTTCCTGGTCGCCGAGCCCGGTAAAGGCGGCGCCGCCGGAGCCAAAGAGCGAGAAAAGACGCAGCCCGAACTCCGCCCGCAGATCGCGCGCCATTACGTCGACCAGCGACGAGTTGCCGCCATGCGTGTTGTACAGGACCAGCTTCTTGAAGCCGGAGGCGGCAATGCTCGCGCCCAGATCGCGTACTACCGCCATAAAGGTAGAAGCAGAAACAGAGAGCGTCCCGGGAAAGCCGATGTGCTCGTTGCTTTTGCCGTAACACACTGCGGGAAGCACGTAGACCGGCGCCTCCTGCGGCATGCGCCTGAGAGCAGCGCCAAGAAGAATACTGTTGATCAGTGTGTCTGTGGCCAGGGGAAGGTGCGGACCATGCTGCTCGATGGCGGCCGTGGGCAGAACCAGAACTGTGGTGTCCCGGGGAAGAGCGTCCACCTGTTTCCAGGTGAGGTAGGCAAAGTTACGGCCATCCGGAATCCAACTCTTCATCGTGTGGACGCCCCCTCCGATACCTCGACGGGCGTCTTTTCAAACGTGACCATTTTGCCTGGATTCAACAGGCCCTTGGCATCATAGCGATACTTGGCCAGCAGTTGAACGTTGTCGCTGCGATAGCGCCCCCCGCCCTCGACGTTATTCACGTGAGGATTGGCAACACCCACTCCAATCTCACGACAGTAATCGATCATCTCGTTCAATCGCTCTTCGGTGCTGAAACGGACCACGGGAATCGCCCCGGGAAAGACCACCCCCTGCGCGTTCTTCATGAACTCGATGTGAAAGAGGAACTCGTCGCCGAAACGCGCTTTGAGAAGGCCAAATTGAGTGCGGGCATTCACCGCATCGAAGCCACACTGCAGGTAGGTGTAGGCGGGATCGGCCTTCATGGCCCAGAGCGTGGTGTGATTCCAGGTGTAGTCAGAAAGCAGGGGCACACTGCGCAGGCCGTTGTACGACTCGGAGAAAGTCGTTACGCCGCCCGCGTCACGGGCCGCCTCTTCCAGTTTCCTGCGCTGGCTCTCCGCGATCAGGAAGAAGATCAGCGCTTTGCCCTCGGTCACCAGGGCGCGCACCGGGCCGAAAAACGAAGGGATGGGCCACTCGAAGGTAGTGACCAGCCGCTTGGTCCACTCCTCTTGAGTGGCGACCCGCTCGCTAAAGTCAAAGGCCTGCTCGAAGGTATCGAAGGCCACGGCACACTGTCCCCACTCGACACTGGGTGTCAGCGCCAGCCAGATACGGGTGATAATGCCATTCGTACCCCAGGCATGCAGGATGTCGTGAATGGCTTCTCCTTCATGATGGATCAGCCGCGGCGGGTCTTCCATGGTAACCACGTCGATGGCGCGAACCGTGGCGAAGTCTCGCAGGCCGCCATGCGCGACCGAGCCGATGCCCCCCGAACCTCCACCCAGAAAGCCTCCCACAGAGGCTTTCGCCACGGTGGAGGGATAGCAGCGAAGTTCCCATCCCACTTTGCGGGCTTCCCCCTCCAGCACGCCCAGGCGCACGCCAGGCTGGCAGACCGCAACCCCATCGGCGGCAATCGATTCAATCTGGTCCATGCGCGACAGATCGAGCAGAACGCCCCCGTGGAGCGGAACCGCCTGACCGTAGTTTCCGGTTCCCGCGCCTCGGGCCGTGACCGGAATATCGTTGGCGTAGCAATAGCGAAGAACATCCTGAATTTCTACGACAGTCAATGGATGCACGACGACATCGGCAACTTTGCCGTCGAGCAGCTTGCGCAACACCGGCGAGTACCAGTAGAAATCGCGCGACAGGCGGTTGATCACCTGGGGAGCGGTCGAGACCCGTGCGGGGTCGGACAGGATCGCGGCCAGGGACGCTTCGAGCGGCGTTGTCATGCAGTGTGACTCCTTCAGCGGCAAACCCTATGCCTTACGGGTACCCCAGGTCGCAAAGGCCGCCTGCATTCGCGGGTCGGTAAAGAGGGTGTTGCAAAGTTCTCGCAGGACGGGCCCGTTTACGATGCATTGCATGTCACTTCGCCGGGCGAGCTCGGCGGCAGGAATCTGGATCTGGCGGCAGTACTGGTTCGCGTCCTCGATGGTGACCCCAAAGACTACCCGGTCAAGACCGGCCCAGAGCGCATTGGCCATGCACATGGGGCAAGGCTCGCAGGTGGAATAAAGTGTATATCCGCGCAGCGAATAGCTTTTGCGCTTTTTGCATGCCAGGCGCACGGTGCGCACTTCCGCGTGGGCAGAAGGGTCGTTCTCCCGGGCCACTGCATTCCGTCCGCGCATGAGCGTTTCCCCGCTTTGAGTATCAACGATGAGGGCGCCGAAACAGACGGGATAAGGAGTTTTGAAACTGAGCGCAGTGTATTTCACCAGCGCTTTGAGGTGGGCTTCATCTGCCGCGCTTGTGTCCTGGGCAGAAGCTTGTTCAACGCTCATGGGGAAGTTTAAATCATTTTCATTACCGAAGCTCACGCCAGAAGGCTGCTTTGACCGCAAATCCTGGGTGCCCCACATCTCGCTCGTTGTTCGCGAGATGTGGGATACCACCGCCCTACACCTTCAGATTTTGGTTGGCACGATGCGCCCGAAGGTTTGTTACACCGCGTGTCGAGAAGCTCGGACTTCGTGTATACAAACCGATATGTCCACGTTGACCGAATTACAAACAGCCGTCTCCGCTCGCGGGCCGGCGGCCTTGGCTCAGGAGGCGCTGGCACGCGCCAACAGCAATGCCGGCCGCAATGTGTATCTGGCCATGGATCCGGCGCGCGTGCTGGCGGAAGCCGAGGCGCTGAAGACCCGTTTTCCATTGCCGGAGCAGCGACCGTCGCTCTTCGGCGTGCCCGTTGCCATTAAAGATTGCTTCGATGTCGCGGGCTATCCGACCACGTGTGGCTCCCGCTTCTATGCGGAGAAGAACGGCATCGCGCGCGCCGACTCAGCCGTGGCCGCGCGGCTTCGCCAGGCGGGCGCAGTGATCATGGGCAAGACCCATCTGCATCAACTCGCCTACGGCATTACCGGCGAAAACAGTGATTACGGCAACTGCCTGCAACCGAACCATCCGCAGCTGCTGACCGGAGGCTCGTCCAGCGGGAGCGCTGCCAGCGTCCAGGAGGGCTCGGCAATCGCGGCGATCGGGACGGATACGGGAGGTTCGGTGCGCGTGCCGGCCGCTCTCTGCGGCTTGGCCGGGTATCGCTCTACGCTCGGCCTCGGGGGCGCCCAATCATGGGAGGGCGGCGTACATCTCGCGCCCTCATTCGACACCCTGGGCTGGCTCTTTCGCGACCTTCGCGACGGGCCGGCACTCGCCGCCGCGCTGTTGAACGTCCCCCGCCTGGACGCGCCCCAGGGAGTGACCATTGCCGTCGTGGGAGAGTCTTTTCTGCACGACTGCGAGCCGGCGGTATTGGCGGTGTATCGCGGCTGGCTCACAGAGTTCCGCCTGCATGGCGCACAGCTCCACGATTTCGAGCCCGATTTCTGGGCAGATGCGCGAGAGATTTTTCTGGGTATCCAGGGGCATGAGGCGGCGGAGCTGCATCGCGGAAACTTCGCTCATTTTGAGCCCCAGATCGCGGAACGCCTGGCGTGGGGGGCTTCCCTTTCCCCAGCCGTCGTCGAGGATTTGCGCGAACGCCATGCCGCATTTCGCGCACAGATGGACTTGTTGTTTGCGCAGCACGACTTTCTCTTTCTGCCTTGTGCTCCAATGAGCGCGCTGCCCGCAGGTGCAGATCACTCGGCCACGCGCATGAAGATCCTGCGCTACACCACGCCGGCCAGCCTCGCCGGTATGCCCGCAGTCACACTGGCGGCCAAGGGCGGTGGAGGGCAGCTGGTTGCGGCACGCGGCGCCGACGGCCGGCTGCTCGCATTCGCTGCCGGCCTGGGAGAGAAAAATGGCCTCCCGCATTGAGGACGAGATGCTACGCTGCAAGGCATG
>Ga0302325_10017203_pt1 | contig 15296 bp, 12 predicted proteins | sample Palsa_T0_2_FD_201948 | JGI IMG/M metagenome (GOLD analysis project Ga0302325, IMG submission 201948) | Peat permafrost microbial communities from Stordalen Mire near Abisko, Sweden - Palsa_T0_2 | ecosystem: Environmental > Terrestrial > Soil > Palsa > Peat permafrost | place: Sweden: Abisko... | reverse complement strand
CAAGGGGTTCCGGTCTGCCGGGATCTCGGATGTTTCGGCTGCCCTGGGGCTTAGCCACGGCGCGCTGTACACCTACGTGGACAGCAAGCAGGCGCTGCTCTACCTGGCGTTGCTGCGTGCGGTCCAGCCAGAGGCGGTGAACACGCTGGCGATTCCGGTGACGGCTCCGCCGCCGCAGGAAGTCGTCGCGCTAGTCAAGGCCTGGGCGGCTGGCCAGGCGGAGGCAGCCTGGCCAGCCGCCGCCCGGTCATCCGGCTACCCGGCGACCCGGCTGATTGACCAGGAACTTGGCGGCATCATCGACGCCCTGTACGGCTTCATCGAGGGCCACCGGCAGGTGCTCAAACTAGTCGCGCGGTGCGCCGCCGACCTGCCCGATCTGGCCCAGTGGTACTTCGTGCAGCAACGCCGGGCCATGCTGGAGCAGCTTGGCGAATACCTGCGGCAACGGATCCGGGCGGGTGAGCTGAGCCCGGTGCCCGACGTGCCGGTCGCGGCCCGGTTCATCGTGGAGACCATCGCCTGGTTCGCCATGCACCGGTACGGAGATCCGGACTCAGCGATGCTCGACGACGACGCCTGCCGCCGCACCGTCCGCCATCTGCTGCTGACTGCGTTCCTCCCCGCAACTAGCGAGACCGCCCCGCAGGATGGAGGCCAGCAGCAGAACCGAGAACGCTAAGACAGCTGCCCAGACGGATCGGTCACCTCGGGGCCGGCATAGTGACCCCGTACGGGCACTGTGCGGGCCGGGTGGACTCCAGTGCCGGATGCCAAGTGTGAACACCGACCCGCGCGGCGGCTCACTGTCGAAGCGACGGTCAGGCTCTGAGCTTCGGTCGGCCACCTCGCCGGTCCGGGCCGGACACGATCCCGGGAAACCGTCAAAACGTACTTAATATACCGAAAAGGGGCGCATTCGGGAGCCGCCGCTACCAGATCTAGCCGGCACGATGGCCCCCCGTGCCGACCCCAGCCGGCACAACCGGCCATCGTGCCGGCTAGAAATCCCCGCGAGAAGCCGGTATTTGGAATTCGTGTGCTAGCAGATGCAGGTGAGGCTCGGGAACCCCGCCATCCTGCACGCACAGCGCCCGACCGGGGGGCACTGTGCGGATGCGGTGGTCTCCCGTGCTACATGCCAAGTGTGAACAAATTTGCCCGGGCCGCCGACTGACCATCGAGGCGACGATGTCGCTATGACCGCCGCGCAAGCTTCACCCCAGCTGCTCGGTCTCGAGGTGGAGTGGCATCGGCTTGTACGCCTGACGGCCTGGTGCGGCCTCAGCGGCCATTATGCGCCCGTTTTGGCCGACGGCGACGGATGGTCATTCGGACGGCGACGAAGCCAGCTACGAAGATGCCGTAGACCGCAGCCGTGATCCAGGGGCCGACAGTCCAGAGCCAGGGATGGGACGGTGCATTCACCAACACAATCCCCATAGCAGGAGCGGCAACGAACATAAGAGACAGCGCCACGAAGCCAAGGGTGAACCCGATGCGGTCACCGCGTTCGCGCTTGGCTGGGGTGAGACGCCGCTTAGGTAGTTCCGGCCGATGCGATGAGTATTGGGGATTCTCGGGACTGGCTGGCCCGCGTAGTACTAGAGGAGCGAGTGCGAGCGGATCCTGCGTCATGATTTCACGGGCTTGGCTATGACCTGAATTGCCGCTAAGCACATCGCGGCTGTGGTGGGAATCGCTCGGTACGGTGGCCGGATGGGTCAGCTCGGGAGACGCGACGGGCTCGTCGACGGCAGATGCAGCAGACTGCTTCCACGGAGGCAAGATGCCCGCGACCCTGCTGAGGGCGTCAGCGGCGAGTTGAGGGCCGAGTCGCTTTGACGGGTCGTGATGTAGCAATCCCATGAGAACAGGAGCGAGCGGCCCGGCGCGAACGGGTGATCGCGGTTCTCTGGTCACCAAGGCGTACAGCACTGCGTGGGGATTGTCCCCATCGTAAGGCGGGTGGCCTTCTACAGCGGCGTACAAGGTGGCGCCTAGCGACCAAAGGTCCGATTCTGCCCGCGCGGCCTCTCCGCGAGCCCGTTCCGGCGCCAGGTAGGCTGGCGTGCCGAGCAGCATCCCGGAACTGGTGAGCCTAGGGTCACTTTGAATTGCCGCAGCCCCGAAGTCGGTCAGCACCACCCGATCCCCGTGAATCAACACGTTGCTAGGTTTGACATCACGATGCACGACTCCCATTTTGTGGGCAGCGGTTAGGGCTGCCAGCACATCCACGCCGATTCGCGCTACCCGTCGCGGCGGCAAAGGGCCGTCCGCTTGCATGAGGTCAGCCAATGACCTGCCAGGAATTAGTTCCATCACGATCCACGGTCGGCCATCGTGCTCGATCACATCATGCACAGTGACAACCGCCGGATGGTTCAGCCTGGCCGCAGCGCGGGCCTCTCGCAGGAACCGTGCGCCAGCCTGGCGCCGTTCGTCACCAGAGACCTCGGCGGGAAAGATTATCTCCTTGACCGCCACATCGCGGCGCAGCACCTCGTCGCGCGCCCGCCAGACCCTCCCCATGCCGCCTTCACCGATGCATTCGGCTAGCCGGTAGCGGTCTGCGATGTGCCGTGTCCTGTCCACCATGCCTAGACAATAGGACCGCAACCGGTAGGTAAGGACCCGATGGCTAGCAACCCCGCACTACACACGCCGGCGTCCGGTCAAACCCGCACAGCACAGCGCCTCCGTACGGACACTGTGCGGGTGTGGTGGTCCCCCGTGCACTGGATCCACCGCCAGGCCCGGATCCACCACCGAACTCGTCGTTGAATAGGGTAAACCGGACATTAGGGGATGCGCGGCGGCCGGTGAGGAGAATGGGCCGGGTGGAGATCATCACCGAGGCCGGAATCGCGCGTGCTGAGCTCGACGGAGACGGCGCTTCGGCGCGGTTCCTGCTCGCGCTCACCCATGGTGCGGGAGGCAGCGTCGAGGCGCCCGATGTGCTGGCCGTCCGCGATGCCGCGTTGCGCTTGGGCGGGATGGTGGCGCGGGTCACGCAGCCGTACCGGGTCAGGGGCGCCCGCGCGCCCGGCTCTGCCGCCCGGCAGGACGCCGCCTGGGTCGAGATCGTAATCGCGCTGCGTGAACTGGCCCCCGGCGTCCCGTTCGTGCAAGGTGGCCGGAGCAACGGCGCGCGCGTGGCCTGCCGCACCGCCGCCGCGGTAGGCGCTCGCGCCGTGATCGCGCTGGCGTTTCCCCTGCGGCCCCCGGGCAGAGCGGATGCGCCGCGGCCGACCCGGGTCGGAGAACTCCGCGCGGCGCGCGCGAGCGGGGCCGCGGTGCTCGTGGTGACCGGCGAGCGAGATCCGTTCGGGATCCCGGATTCGGGCGACGCCGATCGGGTGGTCATCGTGCCGAAAGAGACACATGCGCTGAAGGGCCATCGCGCGGAGATTGCCGAAGCCGTCACCGGATGGCTGCCCACCGTGGTCTGAATCAAGCGGTCGCCGGGGTGAGCGGCTCAAGGGGCCGCTGGGATGAGCGTTGCAACCGGTCGCCGGACTAAGCGTCCGGCGAGGACCTCGCAGGAGGTCGTCGCGGCCGATCAGGCCGCCGGGGCCTGCCCCTCGTGCCGCGAGGCCATGTCGGTCTCGCGGTCGAAGTGCGTGCCGATCGGGCGGTCGAAGGCCGACAGGTCGGTGGGGCGGTGCGGCGCGATGGCCGCGCCGTCTGGTAGCAGTTCCCCGGTGTCCTCGAAGATCACCACACCATTGCAGAGCAGGCTCCAGCCTTGCTCCGGGTGGCTGACCACGGTGTGTGCCGCTTCACGGTCCGGCGCTGAGGGCGCCGGACAGGGCGGCGAGTGCGGGCACATATCAGTGCCTCCAGGCATTTTCATTCTGCGCATTCATGTCGGTTCCAGTGTGCCGCGGCTCATGGGAACGCTTCCATGGCTCATGCTGACCGTTTTCAGGCTAGCCATCTGTAGCTTTCCACTAGTTTCTTCCTGGCACTGATTGACTACTCTTTGTGACTATCTGTTCTCTACTCCGGTGCTGAGAAAAATTGGCCTAGACCAACTGTGCTCTCTCACAGTGTACGCCGCAAGCGACACGCTCAACTGCGGACAATCGATTGCTACCCATATGCAACCCCCCCAGGATGTCGAGCCGTGGTTGATCCCCCCTATAGCTGGAGACGTCGAACCCTCCCGGATGGTTCACACGAGACCACCAGAAACCGGAAAGGCGCATCCGGCCGATCGCTCAACCAGAGGACGTCGGGCGTGGGGGCGGTGGGACCTCGGGCGTGCGGGCGGGGGAAGTCAGGCGTGGGGGGCGGGGGACGCCGGCCGGCTGATCTCGAACGGTACGGCCGGGATGCCGTTGAGGCGGTGGGTTTCCCGCAGGGTGAGCAGGTGCTCGGCTACCGCGGTGAGCGCGTGCACCGGGGGCGTGGCCATCGCCTTACGCCGGTAGATGCGGTCGTCGTAGCCAAGCGCGCCGATCGCTACGCGCTGGGCGGCGTAGGCGGCCCGCATAGCCTCGGTGAGCGCGGCGTCAAGGTCGTCCGCGAGGCGGCGTATTTCCTGCACCGGGGCCCGCCGGGCCTGTGCCGCCCTGAACTGGCTCTCCGCTTCGCGGGCCGCGTCAAGAAGATCCGCTCGCCGCGCGGCGAAGGCCACGTCGGCCCGGTGCCGCTGCTCTGCATCGCTGCTCGGCTTCTGCCGACCGATGACCCCACGCTTCATGACCACATAGAGTACGCGGGCCTTCAGCGCCGCGGCACGCCGGGCTGACTACGCCGGGCTGTCGCCCCGCCGGGCTGTCGCACGCCAGGCCGCCGGCGCGCTGTGCTCTCGCTAGGCGCTCAGGCCAGGCTGGCGGCCCAGCTGGAGTACAGGGCGGCGTACTCGCCGTCGCCGGACATCAGCTCGGACGGCGAGCCATCCTCGATGATCCGCCCCCGGTCCAGGACGAGCACCCGGTCGGCGATCGCCACCGTGGACAGCCGGTGCGCGATGATGACGGCCGTCCGGCCGGCCAGCACGGTGCGCAGCGCGCCCTGGACCAGCCGCTCACTCGGGATGTCGAGCAGTGAGGTGGCTTCGTCAAGCACGAGCACGGCCGGGGCGGCGAGGAACGCCCGGGCGAAAGAGACGAGCTGCCGCTGCCCCGCCGACAGCCGGCCGCCGCGCTTGCCGACCGGGGTGTCGTAGCCCTCGGGCAGCGCGGCGATGAAGTCGTGCGCGCCGATCATCCGGGCCGCGGTCTCGACGTCGGCGGCGGACGCGCCGGGCCGGCCGAGCCTGATGTTGTCCGCGACCGACCCTTCGAACAGGAAGTTCTCCTGGGTGATCACGATAATTTCGCTGCGGAGCGCCGCGTCGGGCAGCCGCCGTACGTCGACCCCGTCCAGCGTGACCCGGCCCGAGCGCGGATCGTAGAACCGGCCGAGCAGCCGGGCGATCGTCGTCTTACCCGCCCCGGTCTCGCCGACCAGGGCGACCGTCTGCCCGGCCGGGATATCCAGGTCGAGCCCGGGCAGGACCAGGTTGTCCCGGTAGCCGAAGGTGACCGATTCGAAATGCACCCGCCGGCCCGCCACGGCCGCGGCCCGGGCCGGCAACGGCTGCGGCGCTGAGGGCTCCGGTACCGCGGCATCCTGCTCGAGGACGCCGGAGATCTTCTCCAGGCCCGACGCCGCCGCCTGGAACGTGTTGTAGAACTGGGACACGTCCTGCAGTGGGTCGAAGAAACGCTGCAGGTAGAGCAGGAAGCTGGCCAGCACGCCGACCTTGATGTTCCCCTCGATGACGAGCAGCCCGCCGTAGCCGAGAATCACGCCGGTGATGACGTTGCCGACCAGCGAGATGCACGGGCCGTAGACGGCGATGAGCCGCGAGGCGTGCGCGCTCGCCTGCGAGTAATCCTCTCCCAGCCCGGAGAAGATGTCGGAGTTCCGCTGCTCCCTGCGGAAGGCCTGGACCGCCCGTATCCCGCCGAACGTCTCGACGAAATGCACGATGACCAGCGCGATCGTTTCCCTGGTCTGCCGGTACGCCCGGGTCGACTCGCCTCGGAACCAGGCCGTCAGCCAGATCAGCGGTACGAAGCCGGCCAGCACCACCAGGCCGAGCTTCCAGTCGAGCAGCAGCATGCCGGTGCCGACTAGGAGCAGGCTCAAGATGGCCGCGATCAGCGAGTCGAGCCCCTCCTCGAACAGGTCGGAGATCGCCTCGATGTCGGAGGTCTGCCGGGAGATGACGCGTCCTGAGGTGTAGTCCTCGTGGAACGCCACGTCCAGGTCACCGAAGTGCGCGAACAGGCGGCAGCGCAGCTCGAGGACCACTTTCTGGCCGACCCGGCCGGTCATGGTGACGAACAGGCGGGTCGTGACCGCCTGCACCGCGACGGCGAAGGCGAAGGCGGCCGCGATGCCGAGCAGCGGCGCCGCGTCATGGCTGTGCAGCAGCGGCGGGAGCCCGGTGTCGATGGCCACGCCGACCAGCCACGGGCCGGCCAGGGCGGCCAGGCTTTCCACCACGATCAGCGACACGGTGGCGTACACCGCGCGCCGGTGGGGCCGCAGCAGGTCACCGAGCAGCCGCCTGCTCCGGTCGCGCAGCAGCGCGGCCAGGCCGGCGCTGACGTCCTCGGCCTTCTCCGTGGCGACCCCGCGCCAGTTCTGCCTCGGGGGGGTCTGGCCCCCGGACGGCGCGGTCATGCGGTTGCCTCCAGACCTTCGGTATCCATGAGCGCGGCGTATTCCGCGTTCGAGGCCAGCAGCTCCCGGTGGGTGCCGCTGGCCGCGATCACCCCGCCGGACAGCAGCGCCACCGTGTCGGCCAGCGCGACCGTGGAGGGCCGGTGCGCCACTACCAGGGCCGTCGAGCCGGCCAGGATCTCGTGCAGCGCCCTGGTCACCCGTTCTTCGGTATTCACGTCGAGGGCGGACAGCGGGTCGTCGAGGATGAGCACGTCCGGGCCGGCCAGGATGGCCCGGGCCAGCGCGATCCGCTGCCGCTGGCCGCCGGACAGCGCCATGCCCTGCTCGCCGATCCTGGTGTCCAGGCCCCAGGGCAGGTCGAACGCGAACCGGGCCTGGGCCGCCGTCAGCGCGGCCTCCACCGCCGCGTCGTCCGCGTCCGGCGCGCCGAACATCACGTTTTCCCTGACGCTCGCCGAGAACAGCGTCGCGTCCTCGAAGGCGCACCCGACCGCCGCGCGCAGCTGCTCGAGCGGGAAGTCACGGACATCGGTCCCGTCGAGCTGTACCGAGCCGGAGCTCGCATCGGCCAGCCGCGGCACGAGCTGCAGCAACGTCGACTTGCCGGCCCCGGTCGCCCCGGTGAGCACGACCGTCTGACCCGGCGGCAGGTCGAGCACGACGTCGCGCAGGACGGGTTCCGCGGCGCCCGGGTAGCTGAAGGCCACGTGGTCGAACCGCAGGTGACCCCGGGTTTCCCCCGGCGCGGACGGCAGGTGGCGGTGGCCCGCGCCGCCCCGTGGACGCGCCTGGCGTGGCTCGGAGGCACGCACCACCGATCGTTCGGCGTGTTCTTGGCCTTTATCGGTGATCTCCGGCTGGGCGTCGAAGATCTCCAGTACCCGCTGGGCCGCGGTGGCCGCCTCCTGGCCGGAAGCGATGATGTAGCCGAGGGCCTCGACCGGCCATACCAGTTCCAGCGCGAGCGTGATGAACGCCACCAGGCCGCCGATGGTCAGGCTGTGCTTGCTCACCGCGAACGCGCCCAGGACGATGATGATGCCAATGACGCCGTTCGGGATCAGGTCGAGCAGGGCCCAGAACGACCCGAGCAGGCCGGCCTTGGCGACCTGCGTCCGGTAGACCTCCGTGGCCTGGGCGTCGTGCCTGGCGGCGGCCTGCCGGCCCCGGCCGAGCGCCTTCAGCACGCGGATGCCGGTCGACCCCTCCTCGATCAGCGTCGCCAGGTCGCCCTGCTGATCCTGGACCCGGCGGGAGAGCACCCGGTAACGCTTCTCGAACCTCATGCAGACCGGCAGCACCGGAGCGAACACCACGCCGGTGATCAGGCCGAGCCACCAGTTGAGGCTGATCAGCAGCGCGACCACCGCGACGAACGTCATGACGTTGGTGACCAGGAAGATCAGCCCGAACCCGGCGAACCTGCGGATCGAGGACAGGTCGGTCGTCGCCCGCGACAGCAGCTGGCCGGACTGCCACTGGTCGTGGAACGCCGCCTGCAGCTTCTGCAGGTGCGCGTACAGGTCATCCCTGATCGACTTCTCGATCTGCGCGACCGCGGTGGACTGAATCCAGCGGCGGATCATGTTCAGCAGCGCCATGGCCACGCCAAGGCCGATCGCGGCGAGGGCGAGCGGGATCAGCAGGCGTTTGTCGCCGTGCGCGATGGCCCCGTCGATCACGGACTTGGTGAGCAGCGGGATGGCTATCTCGGCGGTGACCGCGCCGAAGGCGGCGCAGAACATGACGATCATCTGCGTGCGGAACGGCTTGAGGTACCCCCGCAACCGCCAGAGCGCCCCGACCGGCCGTACCCTGGCGGAGGCGCGCGTGACCCGCGAAGGGCTAACAGAGGGCATTAGCCGTGAGGTTAACCAGACGGGTAAGTGATTGTCACCTGATTTTTTCTCAGGGCGGACGGCTTGCCGGCAGGCCGTAACTCTGGCACGCTGGCTCACCCGGAGCCCCGCGACCCGTCCGCAGGGTAAAATCTCGGGTTCGTGACCTTTGACGTCAGCCGCGTGCGAGCGGCTTACCCGGCCCTGACCGACGGCTATGCCTATCTGGACGGCGCGGCGGGCACGCAAGTTCCCTCGGCGGTGATCGAGGCGATCGCGGATGCCTACCGGGCCGGGATCGGCAACGCGGGGGGCGCCTTTCCGGCCAGCCGGCGTTCCGACGCCATCTTGGCCGAGTGCCGCCGCGCCGTCGCCGACCTGACCGGCGCGGTCCCGGAAGGCGTCATCTTGGGCCCGAACATGACGACGCTCACCTACCGGCTGGCCGAGACCCTGTCCCGGCAGTGGGGACCGGAGGACGAGGTGGTGGTGTCCAGGCTCGACCACGACGCGAACGTCAGGCCCTGGGTGCAGGCGGCCGCGCGGCGCGGAGCCGTCGTGCGGTGGGCCGAAGTCGACATCTCGACCGCGGAACTGCCGACCGGCCAGTACGCCGGGCTGCTCAGCGAGCGCACCCGCCTGGTCGCGGTCACCGCGGCGAGCAACATCGTCGGCACCAGGCCGGATGTGGCCGCCATCGCGGCGGCCGCGCACGCGGTCGGCGCGCTGTGCTACGTGGACGGCGTGCACGCTACCCCGCACGTGCCGGTGGACGTCGGGGCACTCGGTGCCGACTTCTACGCCACCAGTGCCTACAAGTGGTCCGGGCCGCACATCGGCACGGTGGTGGCCGATCCGGGCCTGCTCGAGACGCTGAGCCCGGACAAGCTGGTGCCCGCGCCCGCGGGGGTACCCGGCCGTTTCGAGCGGGGCACGCCGGGATACGCCGACCTGGCCGGGGTCACGGCGGCCGTGGAGCACCTCGCCTCCCTGGACCCCTCGGCGACGGGCAGCCGGCGAGAGCGGGTGCAGGCGTCGATGGCCGCCGTCGAGCAGTACGAGGCAGAGCTCTTCGGTCGGCTGCTCGGCGGCCTGAGCGCGATGGGCCACGTGACGCTGTACGGAAAGGCGGCCCGCCGCGCGCCGACGGCGTTCTTCACCGTGGCCGGGTACTCGCCGCGCGAGGTGGCGGAACGGCTGGCCGCACGCGAGGTCAACGTGTGGAATGGCGACAACTACGCGTGGGAACTGGCCGGTGCGTTCGGCCTGCGGGACTCCGGCGGCGCCGTCCGGGCCGGCCTGGTCCACTACAACGACGAATCCGAGGTCGACCGGCTGCTCGCCGCCGTCGCGGAGCTGGCGCCTGACGGCGTACGCTGAAAGGCAGTTCTCCCTCGCGCGGCTTTGAGGGTCGGGGGAGTTTCGCGGAGGCCACGGGACTTCATGGGTTTCTTGGGATCGCACGGGGCGATGGCGGTGGGCAGCCTGCTGGCGGTGCTGGCCGGGTTCCTGCGTGACCTGACGCAGCTCGCGATGACCCCCTCGGTGCTGACCGCGCTCGCCGCGGCCATGCTGGCCGGGGCCGTGTTCGCGGCCGTGCTGGTCCTGCTCACCTCGGTGGCCGGTCAGCGGGACGGTTCCCGCCCGGCCGCCGCCCCGATGATCCGGCGTGTCTCGGCGCTGCGGGATAGGTCCTGGCGCGCGGCGTTCTTGCGCCAGCGCGATCCCGATGCGGCGGGCCGGGTCCGGCCCAGAGCACCCTCGGCGGCCCCGGCGGCCGCCAGCCCTCGCTGATCCGCAGGCCTCGCGGCCGCCTCCAGCCATCATCCCGTCGTAGCTGGAAGGCCGCTTGCTCATGTTCGGTATCTTCGGCGTCCCCGTGGACGCTGCCTATCATCTCGTCTCCGGATTTACCGGAATCCTCACGCCCGTTCTCGGCGGCGCGGCCGCCGTGGCCGCGATCATCGCGGTCACGATGGCCGTCCGGATCGTCCTCATGCCGCTCAGCCTCCGTGCCCTCCGGGCCCAGGCGGCGGCGGCCCGGCTGGCCCCGCAGTTGCTGGCGTTGCGCCAGCGGTACGCCAGGCAGCCGGAACGGCTGCAAAGCGAAATGTCCGCGCTGTACCGGCAGGAAGGCACGACCATGTTCGCCAGCATCAAGCCGCTGCTGTTCCAGTGGCCGTTCCTGTCGGTGATGTACCTGCTGTTCCGGTCGCCGCTGATCGCGGGCAAGCCGAACACGCTGCTCACTCACAACCTGCTGGGCGTAACGCTCGGCAGTCACTGGCTGAGCGGCGCCGGGCCCGCGAGCATCCAGGGCGGAGTCTTCCTGGGCCTATTCGCCCTGCTGGCCGGGCTGTGCTGGCTCTCAGGCAGGCTGGGCCAGCTGATGGCCGCCCCGGCCGCCGGGAACCCGAAGACCCCGAAGACCCCCGGGACCGGGGTGCTGGTCAAGGCGCTTCCGTACCTGACCGTCGTGATCGCCGTGTTCACGCCCCTCGCGGCCGGGATCTACCTGCTCACGTCGATGGGCTGGTCCCTGGCCGAGCGGAGGTTCTTCTTCAGGCGGCCGGCCTGGTCACGGCGTGACCAGGGTGCGCAGCAGCCGGACCGGCGGTGAGCCGTGGGCCAGCATGCGGTCGTGGATCTCCTGCTCGGGCTGACCCGGGTCCGCCGCCCTGAGCTCGCGGGCTAGGTCGGAGATCTCGGAGTACCCGACGTAGTAGGTGGACAGCTGGGCCGAGGTGATCAGCGCCCGCCGCCACTTGCCCGCCGCCTCGCCCTCCTCCTGGTAACCGCGGCCGGTCATCAGCGCCATGGCTTCGGCCTCGGTCATGCCGTGCGCGTGGACCCGGGCGTCGAGGATGGCGTTGATGGTCGTCCGCAGCTGCATCTTCAGCTGCTGCATCCGGACCGCGCGGGGATCTCCCTCGCCCGGGTAGCCGTGGGCGGCCATGAGCTCCTCGGTGTAGACCGCCCAGCCCTCGGTGAACGAGCCGGAGCGCAGCGCGGCCCGGATCGCGGTGCCGGAGCCGGAGAACCGGCGGGAGTGCTGGAGCTGCAGGTAATGGCCGGGCATCGCCTCGTGCACCATCAGGTTGTGCACCATGTGCCGGTTGTACTCGCGGTAGAACGAGGCGACTCGCTCTGGCGGCCAGTCGGCCGGGGTCGGCGAGACCGCGATGAACGTGGGCTGCGGCGTGGGCTCGAGCGGGCCGGGCGAGTCGCAGTACGCGACCGCTACTCCGCGGTCGATTTCCGGCATCACGATCAGCTCGACCGGATCGTCATAGACAGAAAGCAGCTGGCGATCGGTCACGAAGGCGGTCTGCGCGGTGAGGGCGTCCCGGCAGAACTCCAGGATGTTCGTGTCATCGGGCACGTCCTGCGCCAGCCGGTCGAGTACCTGCCGGACCTGGCCGGGCTGAGCCGAGCCCGCGATCTGGGCGGCCAGCTCGGCGATTTCCTCGCTCACCCGGTCCAGGTCGGCGTGCGCCCGGGCCAGGATCGCGTCCGCGTCCGCCGCGGCGTTCAGCGTGAGCGACAGCTTGCGGGCGAATCGTCCGGGCCCGATCCTCGGGTCCGCGAAGCCGCCGGATCCGCTGGCCGCGGCCTCGCCGAGCCGCTCCAACAGCCAGGCGCGGTGCTCGGTCAGAGCCTTCAGCGAGGCCGGGCGTACCTGGGCGAGCTGCAGCTCGCACTGCGGCGCGGCCTTGAGCGCGTCGTCGATCTGCCCGCTGACCAGCGCGATCGTCCCGGCGAACTGCCCGATGGCGGTTTCCAGGTGCACCTTGGGCATGGGCCCCAGCTGCCGGCGCGCCTCGGCCAGCACGGCCGGGACCTCCGCCAGCCTCCCGGCCACCGCGGCGAGCCGTTCGGGCAGCGGGGAGAAGTCCCTGGCGAGTAGCTGGTAGATGGCCTTGCCCGGGTTGGCGTGCAGCGGATTCCAGGTGTGCTCGCGCAGCTCGTCGAGCTCGAACACCCGCCGCGCCACGCCGTCCGCCATCATCGCGGCGTCGACCCGGTGCTCGGCCGACAGGGCGCTGTCGTCGATCGCCTCCAGCCGGCCGGCCCAGCGGTCCAGGGCGCGGCGCTCGTCGGCCCGGGCTTGCTCGGACGGGTCGCCCAGACGGGCGTCGAACCTGTGATCGCCGAGATCGGTGGCGGCAGACGGGTGCCGTTCCGCCCGGTCGTCGAGATAATCCTGCGCCAGCTTCGTGAACTCGCGATCGGCGTCGCCGCTCATCTGGCCTCCAGTTCTCTTCCCGCCTTACCGTAGCGAATGGGATGATGGCCCGGTGCGCGTGTTGCTGCCGATTCCCGACCGGGACTTCGACGTCACCGAGGTCGCGGTGCCGTGGCGGATCCTGCGTGAGGAGGGTCATGAGGTAGTGTTCGCCACCGAACGGGCCGGTACCGTTCCGGCTGCCGATCCCCGGCTGCTGACCGGCGTCCTGTTCGGCCAGCTCGGCGCCGCGCCCGAGGCCAGGACGTGGTACTACGAGCTCGTCGCGGCGCCTGAGTTCAGCGCGACGGTGGGGTGGGCCGGGCTGGACCCGGCCGCCTTCGACGGCCTGATCCTGCCGGGCGGGCACGCTCCGGGCATGCGGCAGTACCTGGCCTCGCCGGTGCTCAGCGAGCAGGTCAGCCGGTTCTGGCAGCTGAACAGGCCGGTCGGCGCGATCTGTCACGGCGTGCTCGTGCTGGCCCGCGTCCGTGACCCGGCCACCGGCCGCAGCGTCCTGGCCGATCGCCTGACCACCTGCCTGCCGAAGTACATGGAACGCTCCGCGTACCTGGCCACGGCCTGGCGGCTCGGCCGCTACTACCGCACCTATCCGGCTTACGTCGAGGATGAGGTGCGAGCGGCCCTGGACCATCCGGAGGAGCAGTTCCAGCGCGGGCCGCGCACGCTGTCCGCGCGCGGGACCGGCACCGACGACACCCCCGCCTTCACCGTGCAGGACCGGAACTACGTGTCCGCCCGCTGGCCCGGCGACGCCTACCTGTTCGGCCGCCGGTTCTGTGATCTGCTGCGATCCGGTTCTCAAAGATCTTAAAGACCTGAGGCCGAACGATCCGGCCTGCGCGTTTCCGGCCACCTAACTCTGGCGGCGTTCAGGTCGCCAGCCTTGGCATACGCCCACGTCCGCAGGCCTTATACCGCGCCCGGCGCTGGCCTCATGCCGCGCGGCGCCCGGACACCTCGCTGGGAAGGACGCGACCGGTCCCGCGGTGACCTGAGAGTTCGCAGGTCGGCGCGGGTCTCGTCGGAACGGACGCCTGGAGGAGCCGGATCATGGCCGGTCCCGCCGTGCCGCTCGCCTTCGAGCGCATGGCCGCCCTGCCCCGGCCGCGGCGATAGCTGCCCGCGGGAGCGCCTCTGATTCCTTGCTTCAAGCTTCTTGGCGCCGGCCACCATCACGACCATGAGCAAGACCAAGAGATAGCCGAACATCATCGGCGTGAAGACGGCGGCCAGGGCCCTGTCCTTGGTGAGGATCGCGATCACGATCATGGCGAGCGGGATGTTGGCACACACGCCAAGGCTCCACTTGACGGCCTTCTTGTTCGCCGGCGGCCTGACCTGAGCCCGGATGGGCTTGGCTAGCGGCTGGGCTTCGACCGGCCCGGCGGGGAGGTCGGCGGTGAGCGCGGCCAGTTCGCCGCAGGTCCGTGAGGCGAACGTCTGGCCCACCCGCACGTCGAATTCGTCCTTGGATAGCCGGCCATGCACGAATGCGGCCTTGAGCGCGTCAATCACATGGTCGCGGTCAGCGTGGGACGCCCTGAGATGGCCGTGACCTGTCGCGCCCATTGCCTTCTCGTCGCCTGATCCTGTCGTCATCGGCGCCTCCCCGCGAGCACGCGAAACAGCCTAGCGCGGTTGCTCCCTAACGGCTATCCGCAGCCGGGACCTTGCCTTCTTTCTCGTGAGTCTTTCTCGTGAGTTCGGCCAAGGGTTATGCCGAGTTGCTGACAGAGACCTGCGACGAGGGGTAGCCGGAGGCGCCGTTGGGTGGCGGCCCGGCCTGGACGGCCGTCTGGGTGTAGCCGGTCGCATCGGTGGCCCGAGCTTCGAGCATGTAGTTGCCCGGCGTGGCCGGCCATTCCCAGACCCACTGCCGCCAGGTGTCGATATCGGGCACCGCGGCCAGCCGTGCTTCGTGCCACGGTCCGCCGTTGACTCGCACCTCGACGGCGGCGACACCCTTGTGCTGTGCCCAGGCGACTCCGGCCACAGGTATCCGGCCCGGGGCGAGCGACGCGCCGGCCGCGGGTACGTCGATCCTGGACTCGGTCTTGATCGGGGCCTGCTGGGACCAGCCGCGCTGAGCCCAGTAGGCCACGGCGGAGGCGAAGGTGGTGACCTCGATGTCGGTGACCCACTTGGTCGCGGACACGTAGCCGTACAGCCCGGGTACCACCATGCGCGCGGGGAAACCGTGCACGACCGGCAGCGCCGTGCCGTTCATCGCGACGGCGAGCAGGGCATTCCTGCCGTCGAGCACAACCTGCAGCGGGGTGCCGGAAGTGAACCCGTCGATCGAGGTGCACAGCAGCTGATTGGCGCCCGCCAAGGGGCGAGCCTGCCGGACCAGGTCCACCAGGCTCGCGCCCAGCCATTTGGCGTTACCCACATAGGGCCCTTCGACCGGGTCCGAGACGCAGGTGAGCGTGACGTAGCTCTCGATGAGCGGACGCCGCAGCAGTTCGGCGAAGGTGATGGTTACCTCGCGTTGCACCATCCCGTGGATCCGCAGCTGC
>Ga0302325_10017202_pt1 | contig 15297 bp, 16 predicted proteins | sample Palsa_T0_2_FD_201948 | JGI IMG/M metagenome (GOLD analysis project Ga0302325, IMG submission 201948) | Peat permafrost microbial communities from Stordalen Mire near Abisko, Sweden - Palsa_T0_2 | ecosystem: Environmental > Terrestrial > Soil > Palsa > Peat permafrost | place: Sweden: Abisko... | reverse complement strand
CATCAAAGCATCAATCAGGTGAGATCGATCGGGGCGGCAGAATATCACGCTGCGGAGACGAGATGATGCGGGCGATGCTCTACGAAGCGGCCCAGGTCATGCTGACTCGTACCAACAAGTGGTCTTGGCTCAAGGCCTGGGCGATGCAGATCGCCAAGCACCGCGGGATGAAAAAGGCGATCGTCGCTCTGGCACGCCGGTTGGCCGTGATCCTGCACCGCATCTGGATTGACGGCACCGAGTTCCGCTGAACCCGGGAAGTCGTGGCTGCATGAGAACCGTGCAGGATCAAATGTAACATTGACCCGATCTCCGTTGCGGAGGAAGGAAAGTGATTCCCGCTTGCGCGGGAAAGAGCGAAACAGGTTCCCGACGAGGGGGATGGGTTATTTCGGTAGCCGAAAAAGGAGATCGCCATGGACATCAAACGAAACGGCTCCCAGCCGTCCGCCAAAGGGCCCGCTGACTGGTTCACCGGCACGGTGCGCATCGATCCGCTGTTCCAGGCGTCCGATCCGGCGCGCGCCGCCGGCGCCTGCGTCACCTTCGAGCCGGCCGCCCGGACCGCCTGGCACACGCATCCGCTCGGCCAGACGCTGATCGTCACTTGCGGCGTCGGGCGCGTGCAGCGCTGGGGTGGTCCCATCGAGGAAATCCGGCCGGGCGATGTCGTCTGGTTTCAGCCCGGCGAAAAACATTGGCACGGCGCCTCGCCGACCAAGGCGATGACGCATATCGCTATTCAGGAAGCGCAGAACGGCAAGGTCGTCGACTGGATGGAGCACGTCAGCGACGAGCAATACGGCAAATGAGTCGCGTCTTGCCGATAGGAGAGGTTGTTTCCAGGTGTAAACGCGGGGCTGGCCGATGTCCGCGTCGGGTCGATCGCGTCATATCCAGCGTGCGCTAGGCACTTCAGCTTTGCCATCAATTCCGGACGTATTGCTGTCTCGCAGCAAACGACGTTCACGGCCATAAGTGGAAATGGCGGCGACGCTGGCAGTGCTAAGGGGTGCCGTTTGACGGAGTTTACAGCTAAAGTAGCTGTTCAATCCTAAGCGGCAGCTCGCGGATGCGCACACCGGTTGCATGATAGATCGCGCTGGTCAGCGCGGCCGCCGTTCCAGCAAGACCGATTTCTCCTACGCCGCGAGCACCCAGCGCGTTGAGATTGAAATCGGGATATTCGATGAAATGAACGTCCAGCGCCGGCACGTCAGCGTTGGTGGCGACCACATAATCGGCGAGACTGGCATTGACTGGCGCGCCGCTCACCGTATCGTATTCGGTGCCCTCAAACAAGGCCATGCCGATTCCCATGACGATAGCGCCTTCAATTTGGTTGCGCGCGGTCATGGGGTTGAGAATACGGCCGGCGTCGAATACCGAGACGACGCGGGACACGCGTAACCGCGCGATGTCTGGTTGCCATGTCACCTCGGCGAAGTGCGCGCCAAAAGAATGGCTGGAAAACTTTGGCTTTCCCTGTGCGCCAAAGCTCCCCTCGCCCGAGCCTTGCCCAGAGACTGCTGAGATTTTCAACCCCCGCAATACTTCGTCAAATATCATCGTGGGCCGATTTCCGTTTTGCGCCTCGATCCGACCTTGACGGAATTGAAGCTCCTTTGCCTTGGCGCCGCTAAACGGCGTGTTTTGGTCGGCGACGGCCAAGCCAAGCAGCGCCTCACCGGCTGCCGCTATCGCTGCGCTGATCGGTCCGACCAACGATGCGGTGAGCATGGAACCTCCGGAAACCGTGCCCATCGGCAACCTGCTGTCGCCGATCGCGACCTCGACACGTTCGATCGCGATGCCCAGCATCTCGGCCACCATTTGGGCCATCACCGTGTAGGTACCGGTTCCAATATCCTGGGAGGCAGAGGCGACGCGCGCCGTGCCGTCGTCGCGCAGTTCGATCGAAGCGGTGCAGTCCAATCGCGCGGCGAGCCACGAACATGTGGCCATGCCCCATCCCACCGTCGCCCCGTCACGCTTCATGGAGGCTACCGGGGAAGTACGCTTCGACCAGCCGAATTTCCCGGCGCCGAGTGTCACGCATTCCTTGAGATGACGAGAGGAGAACGGGACACCAAGGCCTTCGTCGAGCTGTGGCTCGTTGATCAAACGCAGTTCAACAGGATCCAATCCAAGTTTGATCGCCAGTTCGTCCATGGCGGACTCTGTGGCGAACAGTCCAGGCACCGCGCCCGGCCCGCGCATAGACGTCGGTGTGCCGATGTTGCGCTTGGCCAACCCGGAAGTCACACCTAGATTGGGAACACTGTACATGTGCGGCGTGGCCTCGCCGCAATTCTCCTCGTAGTCGTCTAAGATCGACGTCGCGTTCACGTAATCATGCTGGAGTGACATGAGCCTGCCATCGGCGCTGCCGCCGAGGCGAACGCGCTGCTCGATACGCGGTCGGTGGCCCACGCTGTGGAACATCATCGGCCGGCTCAGCACCAGCTTTATCGGCCGGCCAAGTTTGATCGCCGCCGCCGCGGCCAGAGGGGATTGCGACCACGGCCACAGCTTAGAGCCAAATCCCGAACCGATGAACTTAGCGATCACCCGCACCTTGTGCCGCGGCAGACCGAGCATGTCGGCAAGCACGTTGCGATGGTTCACGACACCTTGCGAGGTTTCGTAGAGCGTGAGCTCGTCGCCATCCCAGACCGCTACGGTCGCATGCGTCTCGATCGGATTATGGGTCTCTGGCGATATCGCATAATGGGCATCTATCGTGATCGGCGCGGCCGCATAGGCCTTCTTTGCATCGCCACGCTCGCTAACGACTTTTGTTTCCTCGGCGACCAGGTGGGGATCGACATTCGGAGTTTCCGCCGCATAAGACACAGCGACGGCGTCCGCGGCTGCTTTGGCCTCTTCGAACGTATCCGCGACTGCAAGCGCTACATATTGGCCGTAATAACGAATAATGTCGTCGTCGAACGGCGGTCGCGGCTCGTCCAGCATGAGAGCGTCGCCGAAGCTCGGCGTGATACGCGAAATAGGAATGAGGTCGCCGCGTTTCAGGACTGCGCGCACGCCGGGCATTTGACGTGCGCGAGACGTATCGATGGTCTTTATCTTGCCTTTAGCAATCGTTGCACCGACCGGCACGGCGTAGAGCATATTCGGGAAGCTGTGGTCGGAAGCATATCGGGCCGTGCCGGTGACCTTGAGCGGGCCGTCATTGCGGGTACGCGCCTTACCGATTTCCGTGATCGAAGGAGCCGCTAGCGGTTCGGACATCGGATTACCTCGGACAATTCATTGTGTGATCTGTTTGAATGCATGGACGATACAACGCCTTGCTAGTTCGATCTTAAAGCCGTTCTGACCTTGCGGTCGCGCTCCCCTGAGACAGATTTCGGCGGCGTTGCGAAACACTTTGTCGCTTGGAGCCTGCCCCACCAATGCACGCTCGGCTTCGGTTACCCGCCAGGGTCGCGTGCCGATGCCACCGAGCGCGAACCGAGCGCTTGCGATCGCGCCATTTGCCAGCGTGATGGCGACTGCGGCAGAGACCAGCGCAAATTCGTACGACGCGCGATCCCGGAGTTTCAGGTAAGTCGACCGCTCGCCCGTTGATGGTGAAGACAGGGTGACATGGGTCACTAGATCGCCGGGTTCGAGCACGTTCTCGATGTCCGGCCTTTCCCCTGGCAGCACATAAAAGTCCATGAGGGGAATCTGCCGGTCACCTGCAACGCCTTGGATATGGACGACCGCGTCGTAAACCATCATTGCCACCGCCATGTCCGACGGGTTAGTCGCGATGCAGGCTTTGCTGGTGCCGAGGATTGCAAGCATCCGGTTCGTGCCGGCGATTGCCGGACAGCCCGAGCCTGGCGCGCGCTTGTTACAGGCACTGGCGAGGTCACGAAAGTACATGCAGCGTGTACGCTGCAGCAGGTTGCCCGCCGTCGTTGCAGCGTTGCGTAACTGGGTCGACGCTCCGGCGAGGATTGCTTGCGAAAGCGCGGAATAGCTGCCGCGCACAAGCGGATGGTGCGCCAAGTCGCTGTTGCGTGCGGTCGCGCCGATGAACAAGTCGCCGTTTGCTTGCTTGTGGATGTCGTCAAGTCCGAGGCGGTTGATGTCCACCACGCGACCGGGGCGCTCCACACCGAGCTTCATTAGATCGACAAGCGTCGTGCCGCCCGCGAGAAAGCGCACGCTCGCACCTTGTTGAGCCGTGTGTGAGGCCGCGCCTTCTGCGACGGCGGTTCGCTGGTCGGGCGCGCGAACGAGATCGAAGGGCTGCATGGTCAGCTTCCTCTGAGCGCGCGTCGCGCCCGCTGGATCGCCTTGACGATATTCGGGTAGGCGCCGCAGCGGCAGATATTGCCACTCATGAATTCGCGTACATCATCGTCCGACATGCCACATGGTTCGCGGAGCAGCGCCACGGCCGACATGATCTGGCCTGATGTGCAATAGCCACATTGATAAGCGTCGTTCTCAAGAAAGGCAGCCTGCATAGGGTGAAGACGTCCAGGGACGCCAAGCCCTTCGATTGTGACAATTTCATCGCCGACATGCGCCGCGGCCAAAGCAAGGCAGCTGTTCACGCGGCGGCCATTGATATGAATCGTGCACGCCCCGCACTGACCGTGGTCGCAACCTTTCTTCGTGCCAATAAGGCGAAGCACTTCGCGCAGGCAATCGAGCAAGGTCATGCGCGGATCAATCAAGACCTCACGCTCTTGACCGTTCACCTTCAGCGTGACGGTAAGCCGGCCGTAGCCGGGATCATCGGTCGCTACAATGTTCTCTCCGAGATCTGTCATGGGCTAAAGGCCTCCTTGGCATGGCATGATCGAGGTGTGAACGCTGTCCCGCTCAGCACAAATATGACGTGTGTCCGTCATCCAAGTATTTGAGACAGCGAGCAGGGCAGCAAATTAAGAGAGGCTCTGGCTCGTCTGTTTAATGACATTATGCGACTTGCCGTTGGTGCTGCAAGCGGCGTTGTGTGACGGTCTGACGTTTGATCCTTTCTCGATGCGGTTCTTCGACGTCTGGTGCCAACGCTCGATCTTGCCCTGGGTCATCGGGTGGTATGGAGGTCCGCGGACGTGGGCATGTCGGGCCAGCGCAAGCTCAACTTTCGGTATGGGTCACTTTCAGCCGCGTCGCCTCGCTGGAGGCGCGGCAGCTTTACCCCTAGAAGCAGACACGGCGGTTGTCCGCCGACGCAACGGTTGGGGCTATCAGAGGCATCGAGCCATCGAATTATGAAGTTTGCCATTTGCCCCCCGACGGACGTTGGGCGCCATTCACTAGCCGCTGAAAACGCGCAACTATCAACACACCATCGCGTCACAACTATTTCCACTTTCCCGGTTAAGAACAGGCGCGAAGCATTTGCGAGCTTATTTTATCCAGCCGCGATGCACATCGAAAATGCGTATCGCTTCCGCATCAGGGGGCGGTTCGAGCACCGCGGACTCGCCGAGTGCAACCTTGGTATCTTCGTAACCCGCTTGCCAATGCTCTTCCATTGCACGCCGCGAGAAATCAAACGTCTTGGCCGCCGTTTCATATTTTGGTGCCTGGTATTTCAGTTGAACGATCGTCGCGACTTTCACGCGAGCTTCCTCGGAGAGAACTTTCACCTCGGGATCGTCATGACAATGTTCGGGGAGTTGATCCAAAAACTTGCAAAGGGCATGCCGAAATTTTTGCATTTTCTTATACTGCTCGAGCGAAACATTGATGCGGCTGGCGCTATGGATTTCAATTGCCCGCAAATTAGCGGATGGAATGTCGAGCGGCACCTCTCCATTCGCATCCCAAAGATCAACTTGAAAAACAAGCGCGCTATTGCGCCGCCTGTTGTCGACAACGAATTGCATGGGCGAGTTTGAAACGACACCGGCGTCCCAATAATACTCATCATCGATCTTTGTCGGCGGAAACCCGGGCGGAAGGGATGCACTTGCAATCACGTGCGCTGCCGTGACTTTTCGCTCCCAACTGTCGGGATAAACTGATGTGCCGGTCAGAATATGGGTGGCACCTACGCTAAAGCGCATGGTCTTCGAATCGATCAAATCGAAGTTCACCAATCGCTCAAGAGTCTCTTTCAGGGGCGAAATGTCATAATAGCTTACGAGATCTGGGTTTTCCGCGGCCGAGCTCACTGGCGGAAAGAGCCGCGGTGAAAAAAAGCCCGGAGCCCCATGCAACATCGTGGCAAAAGCGCTAATTCTGTTGGTCCAGTAACGCGCCTGCGGGTTCCCGGCCCACGGCAGAGTCGAAAGCCACGGGACGTTAGGCAGTGTGACGGGCGGCTTGGTGACGACCTCCCAGAACTCACGCAATCTTTCAAGGCGCCGTTCAGGCGGATTGCCGGCGATCAAAGCAGCATTGATGGCGCCAATCGACGTTCCGCAAAGCCAAGTTACTTCAATATTTGCCTCATGGATCGCTTGGAAAACGCCGGCTTGATATGCCCCCAAAGCGCCGCCGCCCTGGAGGACAAGCACTACGCCCTCAAAGGGAAGGCCTCGTTTTACGCCTTTACCCAGGTGTTCCGTCGACGGCGCTAGATTCATGTGACTCTCCAGATCAATGTAATTAAGAATCCTGCACTGGCCGTGCGAGCACGCCCCCTCGGTATTTCGTAGGAATTTTCGTCGTTGCGGCCGATCGAATTATACGACAGCGGAGGAGCAGTAAGCCAATGAATATCGGTATCGCCGGCGTCGGCAAAATGGGTGCGGCAATCGCCGCGCGGCTGATGGAGGCTGGCAATCAGATGACGGTCTGGAACCGTTCGCCAGAGAATACGAAGCCGCTCGCGGATGCTGGCGCCAAGATCGCCGCAACGCCCGCTGATCTCGCAAAAGCTGTCGACGCCGTGATCACGATACTGACCGACGCCGCCGCGATCAACGCAGCCTATGGCGGGCCATCGGGCCTGCTTGCGGCGGAACTCAAAGGCAAGCTCTTCATCGACATGAGTACGGTACAGCCGCACACGGAAATCGCGCTTGCGGAAAAGCTGCGCGCCAAGGGTGCGGCCTTTATCGAATGTCCGGTCGGCGGCACCACCAGGCCGGCACGACAAGGCAAGCTCTTCGGTTTTGTCGGCGGCAGTGATGCCGATCTCGCCCGAGCAAAGCCGATCCTCCAACAATTATGCCGTCGCATCGAGCATTGCGGCGACATCGGCGCGGGAGCGAGCATGAAACTCGCGATCAATCTGCCAATGCTTGTATCCTGGCAGGCTTTCGGGGAAGCTTTCGCGATCAGTCGTCATCTCGGCATCGATCCTGTACGCCTTGTCGATATCTTTTCCGACAGCGGGGGCGGGACGAACGCGCTCAAGGGCCGCGCCGCTGTGGTCGCGCAAATGCTCGGTGGCGACGATACTGCTCCCGGCACCTACGATCTCGTGTCCTGCCGCAAGGATCTTTCCACCATGCTGGCGGAGGCCAAAACACGCGGCGTCGAGTTGCCGCTCGTCGAGCGTGCATTTGCCTGCTTCGACGAGTCGAACAAGGCAGGTTGGGGTGCGCGCGACAGCTCAAGCCAGGCGATCTACTGGACACGCCGGGGCATGAAATCCACGGGAGGTTAGATGTCGCGCGCCGCAGTCGGCGCAGGCCGAAGCGTAATCGTCATCATAAACGATCGGGGGCCGATCAATAGCAAATGAAGTGAAGGGAGCGAGTTACGATGCGCATTCTAAAATTCGCCGCTGCGATCGCGGCCGGCGTGGTCGTTCTCGGTGTGGCGGCTTACGCTTACTTTCTCTACTCGCCTGATCCCACCCCACCCCATCTCAATGGGCAGGTGCAGACAGCCACGATACAGGTCGGCTCCCGATTGCGGAGCTATGTCGGGTATATTCCCGCGCAGCTTCCTGCAGGCGCGCCACTTGTGATCGCACTCCATGGCACCACAATGGACGGCGCACTAATGCGCAAATTCACCGGTTACGAATTCGACAGTATGGCCGACACTCACGGCTTTGCCGTATTCTATCCGGACGGATACAAGACGAACTGGAATGATTGCCTCAAAGCCGGCGCAGTTGCCGCCACACTCGAACATGTTGACGATGTCGGATTCATTCTCGCTCTGATTGGCAACGCACAAAGTGAATTTAAGATCGATCCAAAGAAAGTTTATCTTGTGGGCTATTCCAATGGTGGCCAGTTGGCGATGACATTGGCAACCCTATCGCCTGGTCCTGCTGCCGGTATAGCAATTTTCGGCGCGGACCTTCCCACGCCCGACAACTCCACCTGTTCGCAAGACAGCCGCACGCCACCAATTATGATTGTGGCCGGCACAGATGATCCGATTTCCCCCTACAACGGCGGTGAGGTCAGCATCTTCGGCTTTCAGAACAAGGGCACCGTGGTTTTCCGCACCTGTTACGGCGGAAGCATTCGCGCGCCGCAACGGAATAGGTACGCCGCCGAGCGAGGAAATGTTGCCCCACCGCGACCCGAGAGATCCAACATCGGTGCAACGCCTCACCTGGTGGAAGGACAGCGAACCCTATGTCGTTCTGTATTCCGTTCGCAGCGGGGGGCACACGGTGCCACAGCCTATATTCCATTATCCGCGCGTGTTGGGGCGCACAACAGAAGATCTCGATGGCCCCACACAAGCGATTGCATTTTTTCACCTGTAACCCTCTGACGGTGGCATCGTCGCGATGATAGACGTCAATCCCGCCATCAGTTCGACGCCCCCGCAGAGATCGGCTAGTCCCGCCTGGGCGCAAGGCTAACCACAAGTGCGAGTAAGGCGAGGCCCACGGGCAGCGCCGGGGACAACAGTCCGAACACGGCCTCGGACGACGCACCGAGGCCGCAGCCGACGGCGAATCCCACGATCGCCGGCCAAGTCAGCATGAACACTAGTGTCGGTGGGCGTTGCTTGGGGCATCGGTCATTCAGGCTCGGAAGCGGTAGGCGCCGACGAGCCCAACACGATCCAGCCCGGCGTATTCTTCGGCAAAGGCTTTGGCGATTTGCCCGACGGGCTTTCGTATTTGCGCCCCTTCGCCGTTACGGGCGCCATCGTAAGCCAGACGCCATCGGCTCGGCCGGCAAGGCTCTGGCTCCCAACCTAGCGACTGGTAAGTTTCAATCGGTCTCTAACCTTGCGGTCGAAACCTTAAATTTGGGCTTCTCGATACAATACAGCACCTATTATCTGACCAACCGTTTCGACGGTGGGCCTCCGAAGGAAGAACCGCTCAAACAGTTAGTGCCGCTCGTGGAATTCAGTTTCGACAGCCCGCGAGGGCAAAATACCGCCGCCACCATGAACCCGGGTTTCGCTTGTGTGGCGGTCACCTGGCAGCCCGCAGCCGAGCTTATTGTGCCGCTAAACAGAGAGGGTGGGAGCGGAACCGGCTTCCGGCCGCTACTGCTTGTATTTCTCGACGACTTACTGCCTTCGCTATTCGGGAAACCCCCACTGACTGATCAACCCGATCGAAGCCTCATCGCCCGGCATTGAAACGGCACGGATGGATCGCTGGCCGAAACCAAATGAAGTAAGCCGCGTAGTTATCACCCGCCGCGGTGCTATGCCGGCTCAGATTCGTACTCGCGCCGACTGGCGCGCAATTCCCATTCGTTCGTCTCGCGGAGCGGTCGGTCGATGACACATTTCGTTGTGCAACATGGGAGCAAAGTTCCCGAAGTCACACTCGTCTTCTGGATAATCAAGATCGCCGCGACAACGCTGGGAGAGACCTTCGGGGACACCGTTACGATGACGTTGAATTGGGGCTACCTCGTCGGAATGGCCATTTTCTTTTCATTGCTGATCGCGCTGGTCATCTGGCAGATCGCAGTCGGCAGGTTTCGTCCGTTCCTCTACTGGACGACCATTGTTGCCTCAACGACCGCCGGCACAACTATGGCGGATTTCGCTGACCGTTCTTTGGGCATTGGTTACGCGGGCGGATCTTCCTTTCTGCTCGTCTGTCTCATTGCCGTACTTGGCATGTGGTATTGGTCGCTCGGCTCCATCTCTGTCGCGACAGTTACGACGCCGAAGGTGAGGCTTTCTACTGGACCGCGATTACATTTTCGCAAACGCTCGGCACGGCGCTTGGCGATTGGATGGCTGATGATGCCGGCGTAGGGTATGAAGGGGGCGCACTCGTATTCGCCGCCGGCTTGGCGTTACTGGCCGCCGCTTATTTCTGGACGAATGTTTCGCGGATCGTGTTGTTCTGGGCCTCCTTTATTCTCTCTCGACCGCTTGGAGCGATCAGTTGGTGACTTCCTCGACAAACCGGTCGGAGATGGCGGGCTAGCGTTAAGCCGTCCGATCGCATCGGCAGTCATCGCGGTTTTCATCATAGCCTGCCTCGTCGCTCTCCCGCAGAGGGCGGGTCAGCGAGTAACAGCGGGCGACCAGTGTAATCTCAAGCCGCTTGAAGGGCATCCTGTCGGCTGATCGAGTGGTAAGAGCGATGATGAAGTGAGCGATCTTCTAGCCCGATGATGCGCTTTGCCATTGAGTGAGCGAAAAACGCCATGCTGGCTCCGGCGAGGATGTCGCTAAAATAATGGGCTCCCTCGGTGACAGTGCCGCCGAGCATGGCTGCATCCAAAACGAGCAAAGGGACGAAAATGCGAGGGTAGCTACGCAAAGTCAGAGGCGTTAGGATTGCGATTGTTGCGTGGAATGAGGGAAAGGTGGCGATGCCACCCGGAGCATCGCTCATTATCAATGGTCCCGCTTCTCGCAGGCGCATTAAATGATCAACCGGTGTTGCGCCGGTAAACTGCAGAACGTTGAAGGTCTCACGATCAACGAAAACTATCGGGCCGGCCGCTGGCAGGAGAGCGGAAACAATAATCGTGAAGGCGAAGGCGATGGCGAAGGCGAGAAGATACGCACGTAATTCACTTACCCGATTTGAGAAGGCTAAAACCACGAGCGGAAGAAGGATTTGACCTGCAATGGTGTTGTAAGCCAAATGAAAAATCGTTTGGATTACGACGTGTCCATCGACCCAATAAGCGTAATCGGACCAATTTAAGCCTAGCGCCCTATCTGCGCTCGCGAGAAACCGATCTTGAAGTGGAAGCGCGAAACGTTGCATCGAGTAAGCAGTGAGGATGCCGCATACGATGGTGACTGCCAAATACAAAAAGCCGTAGAGAGCGGTTTGTATGGCTTCGGCAATTCGAGTTTGGCGGGCAAACTGACTTAGAACGTCTAGAACCACGACGCCGACAACCAGCAAGGTAATATTTGGAAGAGATACGAGGCTGAATTTCGTGATTATCGAAGTGGTCAGTCCGACCGTCCCCAACCCAAGTGTCAACAGACTTGCAGAGCCCGAGATTGGGCTAACGCGAGGTTGGCTTGTTGCGGGAAGATACTTATGCGCAGTCAGACTGAAGTTCATCTCAAAACACCAGTAAAGCGCCTCGAAGACTACGACTTTGGGCAATGCGAAAAACCGTTAGCTTCACACTGCTCCCGCCCCGACCAGTCCTACGGGCCGATGAGATACGACGGACCGTGGTCCCCGCAGGATTTGGAAATCAGGTTGGCTGTCGACTACGCGCTAAAATCTCCGCTCGCTCTAATCGCGGAACTTATTCGAGGCAGCGCAAGTAGCAATTCGTCGGGACGCAGAATCTCTACAAAGTTGGCCGTCAACGTTACGTAGTATGGTTACGACCGGGCGCGGCGCTGATACGATCCCCCTATTGCAATCGTGACCGAAACGAAGCGTATGACCGTTGGGGGCGTGAGTGGGCCGGCTGGCAACAAAGAGGCGGGCGCCCTGAATAGCCAACGGTAGCTATTGGCCCATTTCTACCGTTCGCCGCGGTGCATTAATTCGACCGGTGTTGGGGGACAAGGGGACATTGCGCGGACATCGTCGATCGGTCGAAAATGACCTAGGCCGTGTAAAAACTCGAAAAACCGAGAAGGGACGAGAACGACTTTTCTCAGCTCAGCCAAAATCGAACGCGCTCATCAATCTTCAAGCATGTAAACGCGATTTGGAAGAACGTTTATTCTATCGTCGCCGCTCGTCGCCGCGTTTTTTACACAGCCAAGACCCAACTCCGACATTGGCTGTGCAGCGCAGTAACGCACCTGAAAGGTGACAGGCCAACGACAATGTGGACTAGCAAAATCTAGCCTATTGGGTTGCAAAGGCCTCAAACCGAAAATGGTCGCGGCTGCCGCCGTTAGCGATTTGCAGTCGGCGCGAGCTATTTGCAGCCGGGCTTGCCAGGCGGACACGCCGGCTTTGCCGCGGGCTTCGCGGGCGGCGGCGGCGGCTTCGCCGCAGCAACCGGCCGAGGCGGTGGGTTGGGCTTTGCGACCTGCGGTGACGGCCCACCTGCTGGCTTAGCTCCAGCAGTCGGTGGTTTAGGAGGGCCTCCACTATTGAGTTTCGCTTGGTCGCGGGGTGGTCCGTTTTTGTCCGCAGCGCCGGCGGGTTTGGTATTTGGCAACTTAGCCTGACCGGGGGCATTAGGCTTCGCCGATTGTGGTGATACGCCGCCGGGATTCTTACCTACCGCCGCGGCGCCGGTCGGCGCCACTGGTCGCGCCGCCACGACACCCTTGCCGGTAAACTCCCCTGGCTTGGCGGTTGCGGCAATCGCGGGTTGACCGTGGTTTTGGGAGGCGAACAGAGTCTTGTTGGTGCTCGCCATTTTCTGTTGTTGGGTTTGGGCGGGGGTAGCCGCTACGTGCTGCTCGTGCGCTGCGGCTTGCTCTTGTGGCGTCGGCTGCGCCGTTGTTCCGCCGGCACCACCGTTGAAGCTCGCCCTTGTTGCACTGTTGTTGACGATGACGGTCTGGCTGTAAACGTTGGTGATCGTAACGCTGCCAAAATTATTGACGGTCTGATTATAGACAAACACGCCGTTGTTCCAGCGTCCGCCCTCGTACCCGACGCCACCATAACCGTAACCATAGTAGACCCCGCCATAGAATCCGATATGCGGTCCCCAGTAGCCATCGTTCCACGCATAGATGCCGTCTCGCCACCCCCAATAGCCGGGCGTCCAGAGCAAACCAACGGTCGGCGGCAAGACCCAAGTTCCCGGAACCCAATAATAGCCGCCGTCTGGATCGTACGCCCAATAGCCAGGCGACCACATGTAACCGGCGGCAGGAATTGAGGGTTGCTCGTAGACCGGCAACTCCGGTGGAGCGATTGTAATGCTGATAATTTGCGCCTCAGAGGCCACAGGCATGGCCAGCGGAGCCAGTGCCAATAAAAGCAAAATTGTCGAGCACAAGCGCCACATGTGATCCCCCTCGCTAATTCTTACCACCATATATACTCGATGCGGAATGCCGCTAGATTAAGGCACGACCCGATCCACCTTGTTTCGGCGCGCGACGCGAACACTAGTCGGCGTCAACGGCACAGAGCCGGCAACAAACAAAACGCAGCGTCCCTTTTCAAAATGGACGGTGTTCCCCCAGCAGCCACCCGAGACCGAGCGCTCGTGGATGACCCGGAACCGAAGTCGAGTACGCATCGCAGCAGTCGAGATTCTGAACGAATTTGCGCGGGCGGCGGCGACCAACACTCGTCTGAACCGAGACATGGCAAAGCACGAATAGCTCCGCGCAGTTCTATCGACCCGCCAACAGCCCGTATGCAGCGGCGCGTTACGACGATGACAGTGTAACGACAGCAGTATCGCTGCAGGCGGGACTTTGATAATTTTGTGCTGGCGATGCGTAGCAATCCTTGTCTCTTTCCGGGGCCATCTGAAAGGCTGCGCCGCTTAAGAATGAACGTGGCCAAGGTATATCCATTCGGCGTGCTGATCGTTCTGCTACTGCTCGCCGGTTCGCTTTGGATCATGGCCAACCTGAACCACAACATGATGCCAATGGATCAGATCATGCGGATGCAGCGTTGAGCACACCATTCCGTAACTCGTCATTATGCGCGCGCTCGATCTCGCGAACAGTTGATAATCTGCAGTTATGTGGGCGGTGCTCTGAGGCCGCAAAACTGGATCGTTTTTGGCTAGAGTTTTCCGCGGTGATTCCCCGGCTGGGAGGAGCGGAGAGCGATGAAAGCCTCGAGATTTTCGGACGCCCAGAAGGCGTTTATTCTCAAGCAGGGTGCTGACGGGATGCCTGTGGCGGACATCTGCCGCAAGGCCGGGATCAGCCAGGCGACCTACTTCAATTGGAAGAAGAAGTATGACGGTCTGCTGCCGACCGAGATGCGGCGGCTGAAGCAGCTGGAGGATGAGAACGGCAAGCTGCGGAAGGTTGTCGCTGATCTGAGCCTCGACAAGGAGATGCTTCAGGACGCCCTCCGCCGAAAGCTTTGAAGCCTGTCCGCAAGCGCAAGCTCGTTGATGAGATGCGCGGTGACTGGGATGTGTCGATCCGAAGGGCGTGCCGCATTTTTCTGGTCGACACGTCCACCTACCACTACAAGTCTCGTCGCCCCGGACAGGCTGCCCTCGAACAACGGATCAAAGAAATTTGTCAGACGCGGGTTCGCTACGGCTATCGGCGCGTTCATGTCCTGCTGCGCCGTGAAGGTTGGTCTCTCGGCCAGAACAAGACGCGGCGCATCTATCGCGAGTTGGGCCTGCAATTACGCAACAAGACGCCGAAGCGGCGGGTCAAGGCGAAGCTGCGTGAGGGTCGGTGCAACGCCACGCGGCCGAACGAGACCTGGGCGATGGACTTTGTGCATGATCAGCTGGCCACGGGCCGCAAGCTGCGTGTGCTGACGATCGTCGATACGTTCTCACGCTTCTCGCCGGCGCTGGAGCCGCGCTTCTCCTTCCGCGGTACGGATGTCGTCGAGGTGCTGGAAAGAGTCGGGCGAGAGATGGGATTGCCGGCAACGATCCGGGTCGACCAGGGCACCGAGTTTGTGTCACGCGATTTGGATCTGTGGGCTTACCAACGCGGCGTCACGCTCGACTTCTCCAGGCCAGGAAAGCCGACCGACAATGCATTCATCGAGGCCTTCAATGGCCGATTCAGAGCCGAGTGTCTGAACGCCCATTGGTTCCTGAGCCTTGCAGACGCCCGGGAAAAGTTGGAGGATTGGCGCAAGTACTACAATGAGGAACGCCCCCATGGGGCAATCGGCCAAAAGACGCCGATTATGTTGCTCAATCACGTTGGCGCAGCCAGCCCGCCACCGTGAGCAAGCCGGAAGAATCTACCCTCCGGCGATCCAATGTTCGGCCTCAGTGCACAAGCCGGAAGAATCTACCCTCCGGCGATCCAATGTTCGGCCTCAGTGCACAAGCCGGAAGAATCTACCCTCCGGCGATC
>Ga0302325_10017201_pt1 | contig 15297 bp, 10 predicted proteins | sample Palsa_T0_2_FD_201948 | JGI IMG/M metagenome (GOLD analysis project Ga0302325, IMG submission 201948) | Peat permafrost microbial communities from Stordalen Mire near Abisko, Sweden - Palsa_T0_2 | ecosystem: Environmental > Terrestrial > Soil > Palsa > Peat permafrost | place: Sweden: Abisko... | reverse complement strand
CGCACCGATCATCTTGAATGCGAACGCCAGCGCAAGCATGGTCAGGGCGCTGAGCAGCGGCAGCAGAATCCAGTCACGCAAGGGCAACCGGGGGCTTATCGCTCCGCTCTCCGATGCTTGCGCTTCTACACTCCTGTAACCTTCACCCATGCTTGCCTTTCAATACACCGAAACGATTTAGTTGATCAACTGCTAAAACCCTTTGTAGACGATTCCCGGCGCGGGCTGGCTGAGCAGGACGTTCATTACCACGGCAACAAATCCCAGGGCACAAGCGTAAACCACGCGCGCATAACGGCTGGTGAACACCGGGCCGCCTGAAGTTCTGAGGGCAAGGAGCGCCGCGCAGGGCCTCCCAGGCAGCCAGAACTGCAGTGGCCGAGAGCCAGATGGCCAGCCAGACGCAGAGCCATTGGGCCACACCGATTGAATGGAACGCCCTGTCTATGCGGCTCCAGTTGCCCCAGAACCAGAACAGCGTAAAGGTGAACCAACTAAAGGTCAGGCCACGGCCGAATGCAATATAGGCGGGATTTTTGGCCAGATCCTTGTATGCCTTGCGGCCGAGTGTGCGCGCCAGGCCCAACTGCCACAGCTTGTTGATGGCCACGCCGCCGCCTTGCAGCACGCCGAAGAGGACGAACTCCGAAGTGCGGCCATGCCAGACGCCCACAAGGAAGAAGGTGACGAAGAAGCAGACAACGCCGAGAAAGGGTTCCAGCGCGCGGGAGGTAATGCGGTGCATCAGCGCCATCAGCAAGGGATTGTGGACATACGTCTTGAGCCACATGGAAAGCGTGATATGCCAGCGATTCCAAAAATCGATAAACGACGAGGCGGAGAAGGGCCGGTCGAAGTTCTCCGGGAGACGCACCCGCATAAGGCGCGCAAGCGCGATCACAATGTCGATGTAGCCGGAGAAGTTGGAATAGAGAAAAAATGGATAGAGAACAGCCACCTTGAAGGCGGCATAAAATTTGAGCGCGGGTGGCGTGAGCGGGTGGAACAACTGCGCCAGGGCATCGTCCTGCGCAGCGTGCAGCAGCATCGCCAGCACCTGGACTTTGAAGAGGCCGCGCACGATGCGCTCCAGTTGAAGAGCGATGGTTCGCGCTCCAAGCGGAATGGGCTCGGCGGCGAACTGGTCGCGGGCGAACTCGTCATAGCGCTGGATGGGGCCGGACAGCAACGTCGTGAAGTTGAGCATGTAAAGCAGGTACGCGCCCGGCCCGATGCGCGGCCTCTCGCCTCCGTCTCCGGCTTCGACCACCAAATGCATCACTCGAAAGAAAACGCAGGAAAGCCCAAGGGTGAAATACGGCGCGCGGATGAAGATGCCTTCCGGCAGAAAGGTGTACTTCTTCAGCCAGATGTAAACAAGAAGCACAACCACTACCGCGCCCGCCAGCAAGCTGGACCATCCGTGCTCAAGCAGGACCAGGGCGACGTAACCTAGAAGTAGAAATCCGGCGAGCGGGATCAAGACCACCGGATCATGCGCCAGAAGCCCAAGAAACACGACGCTGGCAATCATCAGGACGGTGGAGCGCCAAGCGCGCGAACGGCTGAAATTCGAAATACAGGCCGCGGCCAGACCGAAGAACACAAACCCAAATGAGGCAGTATCCATCGTTACCTCCTCTGGCCGGCTGGCTGCGTCATTGGAGCGGCTCGCAGCGCGGGAACGGCCCCGCCGGTAAGCTCCTTGGCCAACATATCCGCGATCATCGCATGGGCGCTGGGATCGGGATGGTCGTCGGTCGGGTAGTAGTGCTTCTCCGCGTTGGGGATGGCGCGAAAATCCTGCAAGATGTCGATGTACGTTCCGCCATGGCTGGTTACTATGGCGCGCAATTGCTTCCCGAGCGCGTAGGGGTCGTATCCGGACGGCCAATCGGACATGGAGATCATGGCGACCTGGGCGCGATTGGGCACAAGCACAACAACGATTGGGACTCCCGCAGCCTTGGCGCGCCCTTCAATATCGGCGGCGTAAGCATCGAATTTCTTCAGCCGATACTGCCAGTACGCGTCCGGCTCGGCCTTCAGAAATCCGCTCTCCGGCCCTTTGACCAGGGATTGCCGGACATACTCGCTTTGACTCTGGAACAGGTAGTGCTCCATCAGGATTACGCCAGGATTCCAGGTAAGCCATTTGTCCTGGACCGATGTCTGGAGGGTCGGCATTTCTTTGAAAGATGGCTTTCCCTTCAGCGCCTGCTTCACCATCTGGCCGACTATGCGCAGTGGGCTGTGCTCTTCCCAAGCGCGAAGAGTGCGGTCCGCTTTATCGATGCCCCAGGGGTCCAACACCCAGAGAATCGCATCGGGGTGTTCCGCCAGAACATCATTGAAACGCAGGTCGATGCTGCGCGGAACCCCTCCTTCGCCAATCTGGCTTGTGTTGTAGAGTTCGACCGTGCGCCCTGTCAGCCGCGAGAGCTCCGCGGGCAGGAGCGCAGCGAAGGTTTGTTGTCTCGGGATGCCCCATCCAAACGCGTAGGAAGGCCCCGCCATCACGATCCGAAACGCGCCCGGGGTTTTCGTCCCGCATTCCATTCCTGCGCGATCTCCGCAGTGATTCAATCTGTATTCCACGGGCTGGCCTTCGGGAGTCTTTTTCGTGCACACTTTGTTCGGAACTCCATGCTCGCCGGTCACGGGATCAATTGCAATGCAATCGCCGATGGATAAGTTCTTGGCGAACAGACGCCCACCGATTATGTTCAACGAGGCCGTCAGCGTGGCAATCGTCAGCACGCCGAGCAGGGTCAGCAGAACCCAGTCGCGTCCCGGTACCTCTTTTTCCTTCTCAATCCCGGGGCTCTCGGCGGCAGCAAGGCTCATACCAGCGATTCCTCCGGGCGCGACGAGAATCCTTGCGAGACCACCCGCATGGGCGCGCTCTCGGGCTGCGCATCTTCGACGAGCAGTTCCCAACGCGTCAGTCCGGACTCCTCTCCATGGAGTTTGTTGAATCCAAGCCTGGCATAGTGATCCACCACCAACTGGTTCCGCTCGGTGGGCTTGTAGGTGCCCGCTAACTTGACGATGCCCGCCGACCGCGCATGCTTGAGAATCTCATGTAACACCATGTGCTCCACCTTGCGGCCCAGCACGCGGCAGCTCATAAGCCAGGTGTCAATCTCCCACGCGCCGGGCTCGCCAGGGCGGCAGACGATGACGCTGATCATGCCGTTATCGCCAAATATATCTGCCAGCCTCACCTGCAGGGTGAAGACCTCGGGGTCGCTCTCCGCATGGGCCACTTCAGGGTCAGTGTAGCGGCGCGTGGTCAGGTTGTACTGGTTGGATTTGTTGATCAGTTGCACGATGCGCGCTCTGCCCGTAGCGTCGAACGGCTGGAAGGTGATAGTCATGTCCAACGACGCGAGGTAGGCATCGACGCCGCCGACCTGCTTCTGCAGGCTGGCGCGCTTGGCATTGTCCTGGTAAAAGCCGGCGCGCTTCAAATCCTCATTGGCGAAAGCGACAGCCTCAAAATAGCCCGCCGCGGCCAGTGTGCGCGCATAGTAAGCCGGTTCCTCCGGTAACTCGGGGACGGCTACCTGCGGAAGCAGCCGGCGCACCAGTCCGCGTTCAACCGGATTGTCGTCGAGAAACACCATCGCGTCCAGGCCCAGAGATAATTCCGTGGCGATGGCCTGGATGTTCGTTGCTTTGTCATTCCAGTTGGCCTGAAACACGGCGATGTGATCCAGCTTGAGCAGCATCTCGGGATGCTTTTCAAAGGGCTCCCGCGCCACTTCGTCGGTGTTTTTTGAAGATACGGCAAGCACGACGCCGCGCTTGCGCAGGTCGAGCGCCAAGCGCTGCACGCCGAGGTGCGCTTCACCGCGCGCATCGCCTTGCGCAAGTTGGATTCCTTCCAAGCCGTCGTCTCCGATCACTCCGCCCCAGACGGTGTTATCGAGATCGAGGATCAAAACCTTTCGGCTCTTGCCGCGAATGGCCGCAACCGTTCGCGCCACATGATCTGCGTAGAGCGGGATCAGTTCATCGGAGAAGGCGAACTTCCCCATGTTCCATAGCTGCGTGTTATGCCAGTCGGCGAGACCCACCGTCTCGGCAAGTCCGGCTATGTCGAGCAGCACATCGCCCGAGCCGGAGACATACTCCGCCAATTCGCGATTGATGCCGTCGATGAGATTGCGCAGCGTCCCCGGCAACGCACGGTCGAGGCTGCCGAAGAGCGTCTCCGCGGGCGGGGCAAAGGTTTGAAAGATGCAGACCGCATTTGAATTTGCCTTGATGCCGTCGCGAAGCGCCTGTAGATAGCCCATGACACCGAGCACTGTGGCGTAGGAGGCTTCCGCATCGCCGAGCGAGAGTTTCAGCGGTAGCGCGCGGTAGTCGAGCGCAAGCAGCACAGCGTCCGGATTGGAACGATTGACCTTGGAGTCCGGAGTCAGAGCTTCCTGCGCTACCTGATCATACGAGGGCTGGATGACTTCAAGCGCGATGCCATGGCGCGCGGCTGTCGCGACCAGCGCCGGGACCAGGAAGTCGATTGTCGAGTTGCTCAGCACCGCCAGGCGAAAAGGCGTCAGTGGGGCCAGCGACTTGCCGTCCGATTGCAGCTTGCCGATGGCCTTGGCCAGCTTGGTCAGTTGGTTCAAGTCCAGGGAACACAGAGCCAGTTCCTGTAACTCGCGACCATGGGACCCGGCTGAATTTGCCAATGCCTTCAGCCTGGCCGGGAAATCCCCGGGCGCGCGCGGCAGCCATTGCAATTCAGCATAGAGTGGATTCATTGGTAATTACCGTCCATCTTCCCGCATGCTACCGACCGGCGTCCATGACCCAATTGAGTGAGCTCAAGCCCGCGCTTTAATCACTGCAACGAGGCCGCCCACATTTTCCAACTTGCCTATCTCCGAGGTAGACAACTTGATCTTGAATGCTCTCTCGATGGTAAGAATCAACCGGATATGAGTGATGCTATCCCAGCCATCGACATCTTTAGCCGTCAACTCGGGTGACAGCTTGATTGAGTCTGCATCGAATACATCTTCGAATATCTGAGTCAGCCGACTATAAATTTGCGGTTCATCCATTGGTGAAATCACCTCAAGCTAATCAGCAAAACGGGCTGGTCAGCTGCCTATAACTCCAAGATTATCGCAACTTCTTCCTGAAATATACGGTACAGCGGTTACTTACGCACCGGCCCATCAACTTCAAGCGCCAGACCCGCCAACCTTCTCTTGCTGTTTTTTCATTGCCGGCCCTCTGTCCGCCACCGTTGAAAGGTTTGCCCGCCGCTTGTCGCTGCGAACGCACGAACCCGATCGACCGCTACTTCCGGGACGATAAGCCGCGAACACAACTGATATAGTATGAGTGGATTTCAATGCACTCGACGCTCTTCGGCGTGTACTTTCGCAAACCGCGGCACCGGCCGCGGACCTGCCGGTCTGCTTCAATGCAGGCGTGAAGAGTGAGGCGGAGATATGTTCTCCAGAATCATCTGGCGGCTAATTTATACATTCAAAGGCAATATCGATGCGGCGCGCTATCTGGGCGTGAAAGTGGGCGAAGGCTGCAGAATCTATCCCACTTCCTTCGGAGGCGAACCGTGGCTCATCTCGATCGGAGATCGCGTAACGGTGACCGCAGGCGTGCAGTTCATTACCCACGATGGCTCGACCTGGCTACTGCGCGACAACAAGGGCAGGCGATACCGCTGTGCAGCAATCGAGATCGGAAACGACGTTTTTATCGGAGGGAACTCGATCATATTGCCCGGAGTGAAGATCGGAAACCGCGTGATTGTGGGAGCTGGCAGTGTGGTCAACCGATCGATACCGGATAATTGCGTTGTGGCTGGAGTGCCGGCCAGATTCATCGGGACCTTCGACCGGTTCGAGCAGCGTGGATTGGCGGAGTTCCCCTCCGACGCGGACCGAAAGGGCAAGACCTGGCGTCAGCAGGTCGATAGCATCGTCGATACGAAAATGGCGCCTGAGATTGCAGTCCCTGGGCGTGTGAAGACGGATAACGGGGATTAGCCGAAGTCATCCAATAGTGAGCGATGACAAGGCTGGAACGCCGTTCGATTGAGCTATTCCGCGGGTCCCTCTCGTCTTGTGCAGGCGAGTTCGAGAAAACTACTCGCCCTCCTTGACGGTATATTGAAGCGCCTGAACAAAATCGCTCATCGACGCAGCGACAATCGGGTCTGAGAGCAGGCCGAAGCGGGCCAGCCACCTGCCGTGCTTCTCCCTTTCCCGCCCCGTAACGATCACCAGCGGTATCCGTCGCCCAAGGACAGTCGTCAGCGCATCGCCAAGCATCCAGCGCCAGCGGTCGCCCCCCAGCCGGACCTCGATCCTGGGCGACGAAAACATCTCGGCATGCCCCGCGAATTTGGTCTGCATGTGCACCTCGAATTGCGCGTTGGGAAAGAAATCGAGCAGATACTTGAGATCGTCCGCCCAGCGTCCCATGGGCGCGGCAAGCAAAATCCCAATCTTCCGGGCATTCCGGTTGCGGCGCAACCAAGGCGCAAGGTCCCGCGCAATGCGATAAATTGACTCCTTCACCGCCGAGGTATCGATCATGTCGAGGTCTTTAGTCGGCGCGGCCGCCACGCGATACCACAATTCGCTGAAACTCCCCGGCGGCCCGCCAAGAGCCTTCGAACACGCCTCCACCCTACCCCAGATGGCCTCGGTCTTCCATTGCGACAAGTAGACGGCAAGCATGCGTAATTTCTCCTGCTTTACGTCCGCAACATTGACTCGTTCCTCTTCGAGCTTGACGCCGGCGCCCCGGAGCGTTTCCAGCAACGCGGCGGTGTGACCAGGAACTTTTGCCGCATAGGGCACATCCTGGAAGAACCGGCAGACGCGTTGCTCAACAAGCTTCGGATTGGTCCGCAGGATATTGAGACAGGCGTGGCGGGTCAACTGATGGTCCACGTGCATACCGATGCCCAGGGGCATCCAGATCTCGTCCGGCTCGAAATCCTCGATTGCCTTGGCGATGGCTGCCGTCCACAGTTCCAGTTCGCCCCGCCCGGCGGCATGTTCCAGATACTCCCAAACTGCCTGTTCGTGCCGTTGGAACCAGTCGAGCGTCCATTTCTGGGGATAGTAGCGCAAAGTGGCCTCGACCAAGCCTAGGGGAATGTGGCGTCCCCACACCAGCCTGGCCACGATCTCGGATTCAGCCTTGCGGAGATTGGAGATGGTTTGCACATCGAAGAAATCGCGGTCGATCCCCCTATAGGAAGTAGCTACGCTCTGTGTGGCCACCGTGACAAGAAGGAATTCGCATTCGGCCCGGCGCTGTAACATGAGCCCGCCAACGCTTAAGGCTGCGTCGTCCATGTGCGGCTCGATGACCATTACGCGCCGCCGCTTTCCAGACGGGGGGGGCGTCAGCACTTCAGCAACACCGAGCGCCACGAGGTGGCGGATGCCTTCACCTGCCGGCGCACCCAGCAGCGCCTCGAGCTCTCCGACCGTCGCCTCTTTCTCCAAAGCGCTCCACAAATTCTGTTCCGCCAAGGCTAAAACCGCAAATGGACGCTTCGAGATCAGGAAATACAGCGAATCTCCCTGCAACCGAAAATGGGGCAGGCGGACAACAACGGCGTCGCTTGGAAGCACAGATCCTGCACCTGTTCGCGATTGGGGAAGAATCCCCCCCCGATTTATCTCTTCGCCTGCCATGCCCTTTGCGCTCCTGTTTGCACCGGAAGCTACTTTTTCAGCACCGGCTCCATGGAATTGTATCGTTCCTCGGGTAGACTGCGAGGCTTAAAGAACTCTCGCCCGAGAAACCAAACCGTGGCGTCTAGTTTGCTTCCGCATGAAAATACGACTTGATGCCGGGAAGAATGTTGCGCTTGACCTTGTCCCAGAATATCCAGGCGACCGATAAGGCGAAAATCGGCAGCAGGGCCATGGTCTGAAGAATGAACGTGGCCATGTGGCGCGCCGGATAGAGCATATTCACCGCAAAAGAGGCCATGGCGAAGGGCACGGCGCAAAGAAAGACAGGCGCCCAGACTTTCAGATAGACGTCGCGATAACCGATGCCCACAAGCCGCTTCACATACCCCGGCCACAGAATCAGGTTCACCACCAAACTCGGCACCAGCGTACCGAAGGCGACTCCGTAGAGTCCGTAAAAGTGCGCCAATGTAACGCTGAGCGACAGGTTTGCGACTGCTTCGCCGACCGCCCACATTGCGACAATCTTATGCTTCTCCACGCCAAACGCAATCGATGATGCTGGCGTATTCTGCAGGGAGAACATGAGCGCCGTGGCCAGTATCGCCAGCACCATTCCCGATTGCTGCGAGTATTGGGGGCCCATCCACAGGCCGATGAAGTTAGGGCCGCGAATAATCAAGGTAATCAGTATCGGCAGCGAGAAGGCCATGGTGGCGCGCGTGCCGTTATAGTAGAGCGCGTGCAGTCGCGAGGTGTCGCCGGCCGCGTCGTAGGTGCTTGCGGCGGGAGTAAATGTCGTTGTCATGGCCATGAAAAGCTGTTGCGTGTAACGGCACAGGGAATTGCCGATGGAGTAGAAGGTCACCGCGGTAGCCGATACAAAAGCGCCCACCACCAGGTTGTCAGTCTGATAAACCAACTGCACCGCAACCATGAGCAGAAAAACGTAGAGGCTGTACGACCAGATCTTTTTGAGGATTTCCCAACTCGGCTTCTTCAACAGGATCTTAAGATTAGGATAGATTTTACGGGCTACGAAGACAAACAGGATGTTCCCCACCGTTGCTGCGAAGAGCTCGCAACACGCAATCGCGACAATCCCGTGGCCGAGACGCAAAACCGTGACAACCCCAATGACGCGGAGAGCGAGCTGGACCAGCACCACAAGGGTGTAGAGGTCATACCGGTTCAACGCGGAAAGGACCCCGGCAAAGACGCCGATCGACATGTAAATGGCGAAGCTCAGGCCCATCAGGAGTACCACCAGGCGCGCATTCGCGGCTATATCGCCAGGAATCTTGAAGATGATGGGAAAGAGTGCCGCGAAGGCTCCGGTCAGCACCAGGACCAGGGCGCTCAGCTGTAATCGAACCCATAGTGCGGCGCTTAGTATTTCGGAGGCTCCCTTGTGATCCCCAGTGGTATGCCCCTTGGAAACAAACATGGTTACGGAATTACGCATGCCCAGGTCGAGGAGTCCGAAATAACTTACCGAGGACATGGCCAGTATCCAGACGCCGTAAGCCTCATTTCCGAGCCGATGTACAAGAAAGGGAGAAAGGAAGAAGCCGACGGCCATAGTGGCCGCAGTTGCGAACCAGTTGGATAAGACGCTGCGTACGATGTGCCAACCGCGCAACTGCAAGCAGGACTCCTTGACCTTGAAACGAGGCTGTAATACGCTACTACGAAGGCATCCAGGAATTACAGGTAGTCGCTGTGCTCAGGTAACTCGGTGAGCGTCATGTGCATTCAAGCGGCAGTTACGCAGCCTTGGCCAAAATCTGTGAATCAAGGTGCTGGATATCTGCAATTCCCTCCCATTCTATATCAGCATTGGAGGCCTTTGCGGGGTAAGGCGGTCATCGCACCCAGCCTCAGCACAGGCCGCGCGGGTTACACGGGCCAACTTGCGACGGCCAAGGCAGGCGACGGGAGTAGCGAGTGCATCTCAGAACGACTGCTCACTATGCGGCGCTGCTCAATTGCCCTAGCGTTGGCTCATACGCATCTTTGAACTGCCGGGTCGGCCGGGGTTTGGCGGGCATGTCTGACTGGACCGCCGGCCGCAAGGTGCGCACGTTCTCCGGGCGCCGCCTGTTGCAGCAGCTTACTTCCTGGCTTCTCTCCAGCAGGACTCGCAACCTTTCGGGCTCATCACCCTTGAGGTTCTTCGGCTGGCCTCGCCCTTGCAGATTGTTGCAGGCGCACTCGTCATGCTCAATGCAGCGGCAGCCTTGGCGTTCTACAATTCCATCGCGGGACAGAGTTTGGCTATAGCACATAAGTAATACCCATCGACGAATCCGCGTAATGCCATTCTATTCGAAAACTGTTGATAAACTCTTTAGTGAAGACACGGAGACTGCATTTTGGGACTTGGACTTTCACATTTCATTCCATTGGTCGCCTACGTGGGCTTCTGGATCATGTGCCTCATCTCGCTGGGGGGGCGGCCAAAATGGGGCCTCTTTTATATGATCCCCTTCCTTCCCTACCGCTCCATGCGCAATAACTTCTTCCAATTTCCCGTGGGCGAGAACGTACTGACCATTCTGCTTCTTTGCGTGATCATCGGCGCCGTCATCCACGCAAAGAAGCCGCCGAAATCGTGGCTCTACTTGACCTGGGCCGCCATCGGCGTGTATCTGTATGTGTCCATGTGGTTGGGAGCCGCGCTCGGATTTGCTCCGCCTCCTCTCTGGCTCGCAGACAATAATTTCCTTATCTGGAAGAGCTATATGATGATTCCGCTGGTATTCATAGCGACCACCATGGTCGTCGAAGACCGCAAGGACATCAAGATCGTGATCATCTTGACCGCGATTACGCTTCTTTTCATCGACCGAAGCGCTATAGGCGAGGCCATGCAAAGGTCCTGGACAAACTTCGACGAGGACAAGCGCGACGTGGGGCCGCTGGCGTATGGCTCAAACCTCACGGCCGCTTTCCTGGCCCAGTTTGCCATGTTCTTCTGGGGCATGATGCAGTTTGTGAAGAATAGAAAAATCAAACTGCTCGGCTATGGGCTCGTGGGAATTACACTCTTTGGAACCATGTACTCGTTCTCCCGCGGCGCATATGCGGCAGTGCTATTCGCCGTTCTCATTCTTGGACTGTTGAAGGACCGTAAGCTGCTGATCGTCCTGGGAGTTTTTCTGGTGACATGGCAGGCCGTGGTGCCTACCGCCGTCCGTGAACGTGTCACCATGACCACAAACGAAAACGGCACACTTGAAGCCTCTGCTCAGTCCCGGGTGGATCTGTGGGAGGAATCATGGAACTCGATCATTCACAGTCCGATTGTGGGAAATGGTTACGCTACCTTCATCTATGCGAAGCACGTTCACGGCCTGGACGATACGCACAACTGGTATGTATTGGTGATGGTGGAGCAGGGAATTATTGGACTCGTCCTGGCTCTTGTCCTTTTCGCACAATTGTTCGGAGCATCTTTTCGCCTATTCAGAAAAGCCACCGACCCGCTTTTCCGCGGTCTCGGTTTGGGTCTCTTCCTGACCATGAGCACCACGCTCGTTGCCAACTGTTTTGGCGACCGGTGGACCTATCTGGAGATTGGCGGACTTCTTTTTGTTCTTTTCGGGGCAGCAGTTCGAGCTTTATATCTAACGGGGCTTGAGCAGACGTCAGAATCAACCGCGATGCCCCATATCGCCCCGTCGCTGGTTGCAAATATGCAAGCGCTGCCATCGCAGGGAAACCGCCTTTAGAGCGATTTCACAATTCACGTGCCCTTTGTGCTTCCGCGAAAGGTGCCTTTTCCTGAGGAAAAAGGCACTTTGGAACTGTGCTTCCCGGGTACAGAAATTGTGAAACCGCTATAAACCTATGGATTCGGATTCCCCGACTTGCCGGACGGAAACGAAACTCCCAATTTATCGAACGGGACATCTATGTCGTAAGACATGGTCTGCATGGGAATATGCAGGACGGAACCCACCGGAGGTTGTGCCTGCAGGTTTTCGTAGAGGAGCAATGAGTAGCCCTTCCACATCGGAGAACTACCTTCAACGGGAAATTGGCCCAACAACCGAAACTGGTTGGTCCTCAAGACATCGCGAAGGACACCGCTGATGGGCAGAACGGGGTCCGGCAGGCGATTGGAAACCAGAATAAACCGGATGCCATCGTCGCGGAGTACTTGTTCTATATCACCCGGCGTATGGAGATAGACTTGAGAGCCAAGACTTTCCTTGATGCGGAAGGAGTATAGCGCCTTCCGCAAGACGACAAATCTTTCCTCCGGATCTTGATTCCGCATGAAAAAGATGAAGTTTGCAGGCAAGTCCGAGTCCACAAGAACGATGCCTGAATCGGCATCCTTGCGAATCGCATTGGCAACGGGGGCGTAGCCGGCGACCCAAGGCCGCTCAGTCCCCCATGCAGACCACGCCAGATACGCGATCAAGCACCCCATCGCGACTCCATAGATTTGCCTGGGCAATGCCTTCCAGAGAATTGGCCAGAGGGCAAAATAGAGAAGCGCGGGTACAAGATAGATGACGTACCGCGCCTCTTTGTGGCCGATGAGAGTCATGGTCAGGTAGACGGAGACGAACCAGCAAGCGAAGATCAGGACACTGGTCCGCTGCGCCCAGAGATAGCAAGTCGCGACGCCTATGAATGCAAGCACGAGGATCGGCCATCCGGTCAATCCCGGTAATGCCTTAATGTAAAAGGCGAAACTCTGCGTAAGCGTTGGTTGCTTTTCCAGAGCGTCGCCCGCAATCGTACCCCAATGCACTTTGTAAAGCACCAGATAATAGGGGCCTGCCAAAAGAACTGCGATTGCCAGTGCGATCAGGGCGGCACGGCGATACAAAAGACGCCACGACTTCAACGCAGTCAGACTCAGCACGCAAAACAACATCAGGTAGACGTCGTTCTGCTTCGTCAACGCCGCCATGGCCGCTGTAAAGGCAAACCAGTAGAGGTACACGTTTCGCTGTTCCCGCAGAAAACAAATCCAGAAATAGCTTGCGACAATGGCGAGTGCCAGAGAGGGAATCTCAAGCATTACCATCTTGTCAAAAGAAACGACGACTGGTGTAAGCCCGAGCAAAAGCGTCGCAGCCAGCGCCGCCTCAACAGAAAGCAGCCGCTCAATAAGCCGGAACCAAAATGCCAAACCAATCAATCCAAATGCCAGCACCGCAAGGCGCGCTGTGACAACGGAAGCGCCAAATAGTGAGAAGGCAAGACCCTCAAAAATATAGAAGCAGGGCGGCCAATGAATGACGCCTGAAAGAGCCGGATAATGGGCATAGTACAAATATGTATATTCAACCGGATGAAGGAATGGATGGTCGCGGATGAGCGCGGCAACAAACTGTCCAGTGCAGGCGTGCTGGGACTCGTCAACATTGAAGTTGAATTCGCCCATTCCAATCTGATGGGTAGCCACGATCGCAATAATCAGGAGCGCAAAGGCCATCGCCAGGGTGCTTTTGAGCTGCCGCGACATCCCGGTGACTGCTGACGGAGATATTTGGGGGGCGCCGATCACTTCTCAATTATAAGTGGATATGATATGCCGTGGCACAAACTGTTGGTTAGTGGAATCACACTTATGTACTAATGGGAACCCAATGGTAACATTTCGGAACAAAAATGCATGTCAACAACAAACCTTCAATTGAAAACCCGAGGAGCGGCGGTCCGTCTCCGATTCGCTAATTGCATTGAGAACGTTCCGGGTCGATTTCTTCGGAGCCCCGGATCTATGTACCCCGCAACTCAATTTATCGAATTTTGATGAGCCGACTTGTCTCAAGTAAGCAGCGACATCGCGATACCTTGCAGTATCGCGCGAGCATAGAGTCCAATTCGGATGTCAGTTCTCCAAAATCGGCGGTGAAGACAGCTCGCACGTTTGCCCGAATTCGCTTCTCGCCGCCGGATGCTCTCCATCTTGCTTCAGCAGGCAAATCCACGCGTCGAAGGCTGACGTCGCGGAGTCTTCACCAGCGGCCAAATATGGTAGAATCCGGGCGAGCATATGCTGAAAAAACGATTCCTGTTCAGAGCGAGGGGCTTGTGAGCCAATCTTCCATTTCCAGGGAGATTTTGCCGCAAGGAAAATCCGCCAAGGCGGAGCATGTGCCTTCGCTCGACGGGCTCAGGGCCATATCGATTTCTCTTGTGCTCCTCGGCCATCTGAACGGAACGCGCGGATTCGCGACATTCGATCTGGGAATCGGGAATTACGCCCAGCTGGGAGTTGTCGTCTTTTTCGTCATCTCGGGGTTCCTGATCACGCGCCTGATGTTGCTGGAACGCATCAAGAATGGGCGGGTGTCGCTCAAGCTGTTTTATGAACGAAGAGCACTGCGGCTGTTTCCGGCTTCGTATACGTTCATTGCCATCGTAAGCCTGCTTACACTCGCCGGCGTGTTCCATTTGCGTCCCACGGACCTGTGGCATGCCGTTACATACACGGTAAACTTTCTGCCCAACAGAGGAAAGCAGATTGGGCATCTGTGGTCGCTTTCGGTCGAAGAACAGTTCTACATGATCTGGCCGTTGACGTTCGTGCTCTTCGGGCCGAAGCGAGCCGGCTGGGTGATCTTCGGAGTGATCCTGTTTGGGCCGGTCGCGCGCTCCTGTGACTGGCTGTTCCTTAGAGGAACGCCCTATCACGATCTGGAGATGTTTCCCATGGTCGCGGACAGCCTGGCGATGGGTTGCCTGCTGGCGAAGGTGAGCGGCTGGCTGGAAACGAAGAACTGGTACCTGCAATTGTTCCGCCCGGTCTATTCGATCGCAGTGGTTGCGGTGGTTCTGCTCATCAATCGCTACAGGGGCTATACGGTGGTTTATGTCTTCGGTTCGTCGATCATCAACCTGGGCCTTGCTGTTCTCATTCACCGCTCCATTTTTTATTCGCGCGACGTGGTTGGACGGATGCTCAACTGGAAGCCTATTGCATTTGTGGGCGTACTCAGCTATTCGCTCTACCTTTGGCAGCAGCCGTTTCTCAACCGCGAATCGTCTTCCTGGACTGCCGCGTTTCCGCAGAACCTGGTTTTTTCAGTTGTGGCGGCGCTGGGGTCCTACTTTCTGCTGGAAAAACCCTTGCTCAAGTTGCGCCGGCGATTGCGTGCTCCGGGAACTTCCGAAACAGTCCCAACGGTGCAATCGGTTTGAATTAGAGCGAAACAAGAGTTACGGTGTCCTGTCGAGGTTTGTGCAGGGTCGCCGCTCCCTATTGGTCGCGTCAACTTGAAGGCGGCGGCTTCGAGATGCATCGGCTCTGGTTTCGCTGTGGGCGCTGGCCATTGAGGATTGCGCGAATGATCGAGATTGTCGCACCAGGGCCGGAGCCGTCAGGCACGAGCGACGAAGCGCAGAACGCTCTGCCCCGCGTCCTGATCGTCGTCGATCAGTTGGCTAAAACTCTGGGAGGCGGAGAACGGATCGTTCTGAAGCTCGCGGCTCTTCTTCCGCGGTTTGGATTCCAGCCGTCCATCCTCACGTTCCTAGCTCATCCCGAGAGCCCTGCCTTACTGTCTCCGCCTTGCCCCATCTACCTGCTGCACTTGAAGAGCACATACGACTTGAATGCGATTCG
>Ga0302325_10017199_pt1 | contig 15300 bp, 11 predicted proteins | sample Palsa_T0_2_FD_201948 | JGI IMG/M metagenome (GOLD analysis project Ga0302325, IMG submission 201948) | Peat permafrost microbial communities from Stordalen Mire near Abisko, Sweden - Palsa_T0_2 | ecosystem: Environmental > Terrestrial > Soil > Palsa > Peat permafrost | place: Sweden: Abisko... | reverse complement strand
GGTAGCACTCAAAGTGCTCCCGCTGATCCCGAAGCTGGTGGTATTCCATCTACGGAAGAACAACCAGCTCGGCTCGGCCTCGGTCCAGAGGTAGATAACCCACCACACAACGTGAACAATATGATCTTGGGTACCGCACTACTCTGGATCGGGTGGTTTGGTTTCAACGGCGGATCTGCCCTGGGAGGTAATCTGCGAGCTGTCTCAGCTTGCGTCTCGACGCATGTGGCAGCATGTGCTGGTGGAACTACATCGCTCTTCTTCTTCTGGATTTGGAATGCGTTATACAGAGCCGGAGCCGAACCTGGAGAAGAGGAACGTAATGCACCTTCTGCCGTTAGTGCAACGCACTTTTGTGATGGCGCGGTCATTGGTCTCGTTGCCATCACACCCGCCGCGGGTTATGTACGTCCTTCAACCCGTTGAATGTGAATCGGGCTAATGATTGCTAGGTCCCAGTATGGAGTGCTGGTATATTCGGGGTTGTGTCAGCGATCGTAGTCAGTCTGCTAAAGCATATCACTACTGGTATGTTGAAAGACGAGCCCCTGTATGTTTTTTCGATCCACGCAGGTGGGGGCATGGTTGGTATGTTCCTTACAGGTTGCTTCGCGGAGTAAGTTCCCCCTTTCCTTAATGACCATTCCGAAATAACTTGCTAATGCAAAAGTTGTATTAGTCCTGCAGTTGTCGGATTGGACGGCTACTCAACTATACCGGATCGTACAGTTGCTGGGAGACTCAGGCAAGTTCTTCGAAAGGTTGTTCGGAGGTGTGTTGCTGACTTGTTATAGATACCAAATGCTTGACGCGTTCATGGGGCTATTTTACACCTTCTTTACCACCCTTGCCATTTTGTACGGCCTTCAAGCTGTTCGATCCATTTTCAAAAGGAGATGGACTCCAGTTTTCAGGGACGCGAACAGAAACAGGAGGTGGAAATTAGAGGCAACCCCTCAACATGCTTGGAGGGAGACTACTTGATCATACATAATCGTCTCTATAACTGAATATTCCTATCATCTGGAGAAGGTAACGTGGTGGATGGTTTCATAATAATGCCTGGATAATGGAGATTTCACTGTTTCCGAACATAGCGCTTGATGGGCGAGCAGCAGTTGTTGACATGACGGAGAGGTATCATAGTGTTCGAAAACAGCAACTTGATTCCTTGACCAATTATTTGATCATAGCATAAGGCTCTTAATCTGCAATCTCTTCTTTTTTTCCCTTTGCAATCGAGCTCAGGGCAAACCCCGAACCTGGCCACGATGCAACCTGACAACACCCCAAAAAAAAAACTACAAGAACAAGTGTATAAATGCCTGACGCCCAGCAGCGCATAGAGAGTCAAGCCACTGGGTTTCAGAGCACACGTTGATCTTGGCGGTGACGCCTGAGCTGCTCTTTTGGGTAGGTTCTTCAGGCAGCCTTGGCGAGAGCCTTAGCTGAACACTTTCAAAAGTTCACGCCCCCGCCAGACTTTTATCCACTCCAAACAGCAAAATCGTTAGAGCTTTTGTTATTAATTCACCACATGACGTTCTATTACATAAAATGAGTCAGGGTGGTTGACCTACGGTGTCGTCGTTGGGTCATGTGCTAGCCGCGTAGATCCTGGGCTGCCTTCGAGGCTGTCTTCAGAAAGCGCCAAAAATAAACACCCTGTCTGTTTGGTACCACCCTACAGAACTTGGCAATCATTCATTGCTCAAAGGCCAAACCGCCAAGATATTGTAGCATACTCAGGAGACCTTCCACCAGATTTTTTTTTTTGCTTTGAAGGGCGGGCGAGCGAGGTGTTGGACGGGCCACAAGAAGGATTTGCTTGCTGTCACCAGATAGGGTACCCGCCACATCGAGCAAAAGAAGCAAATCTTATCCTCATACATCCTGGGCTCCGACTATCTCGCTAATACAAATTGTGGCTCACTTCGCACTTCCCCACACCAAGAACTATATCCCGACTGCATGTTTCTCCAAACGCATGAAGCTCCAACACTTAGCTTGCAATGAGCCGTTATTCATAATATCACACAAAAGCACTTGTGAAAACAGAGTCAGGTTTAAGTTCTCGACGCAACAATGGTATCTACCGATTTTCCGACCAGCACTCGAGATCTTTGCTAACTTGCCCTCCAGGACTTCCTTTTGGAACTCGACTACACTTGCGATGACTGCCAGAAGAAGCTGAGCGTTATTGACGTTCGCCAATGCTCTCACTGTGGTGGAAAGGGCGGCTCGCCCGATCCTTATTATTGTATCACTTGCGAGGTAGAAGACTGCACGACCAGAAGATTCTGTCAAGTACATGAAACTTGCTGGGACAGCCATCTTCCAAAGAAGGCGAAATCAGCACAACCTCATAAGATGGTTGATCCTATTTCTCAACTTCTTGTGGAGGCCATCACTCACTCAGAATCCAATCCAGAAAAGCAAAGGCAAATGCATAAGAGGGATGAAGGAGCCCGATGGTTTAACATGAGGCGAGATCACACAATAGGAAGGCCAGAACTCTACGTCTACGATCGTTTTATTCAGCTCTGTGACCCATTGAGGTCTGGAAACCGAGCTACCAAGCGTCATTACCCTAGTTTCGTCTCATTCGTGGGGGACACATCCGTCGGCAAGTCTACTCTCGTCCGTGCTATGCTTTTGATGGGAATCGCGAATTCTTCAGAGTTCCACCCATCCGAGAATGGAAGTACCAACCCTCGAAATGATGGCATATTGCTTGATTTGGTCGACCGAATGAGTGAAAAGGGGAAAGATGGGCCAGTCACTCGTTCTGAAAACATCAATCACTTGACAGACCCAACGACATTGGGGGTTCATTTATACCTGGACCAAGGAACTACCGGCCCCGGTGAGCTCGGTGATCAATCACCACCAATCCCTGGTGCACAGTACCCAATTCTCTTCTCTGACTGCGAAGGCTTTGGAGCAGGTGATGCCATGACAAATGCAGAGAGAATGGAATCTAATAGCTCAGACACGAGAGGAAGAGATTTTGGGGCTACACGCTATAGATCGCCGTCGAGGATGGAAGATTTGGCTCTCCAGCTGCAAGTCAAACCTCATTGTTACAGTCGCGGCAAAGAAGGAGTTGATCTTTTCTACGCCAGATTCCTCTATGCAATCAGCGACGTTGTTGTTTTCATCACCAAGGAAGATCAGAGAATCCAAAAAGAGCTCGTCCGTGTTTTGGAATGGGCATCCAGGGCTGTTCACAAATCCGTCAACCATCCCTCACGCAAGACACTGATCATTGTCCGACATATGGCCAGTATTCACAAGCCAGTTCTCTACGACGCTGAAAGGTTGAAAACACTCTATCTCTACAGCGAACCTGACAAGTTCTTGTGGGAGGATTCCCCAATACTGAAAGAGTTCGTGGAAGATTATAACAAAAAACCGGAAACAATTGCCAGGTATGATTTGAGAATCAATACCAATGATCAGCTATATAACGCTCTTTTCAACAAAATAACCTGCTGCTACATCCCCAACAAAGTCAACGTGAAAGGCAGACCACAGGAGCTATATATACAATATCGAGCATTGCGATCTCTTATCGAATCATCTGTCAGAGATGGATTGAACCTCAGAGCCGACAGCGTCATGCAGTATAACGTTCCGGCGTTATCTCATATACTCACCCGAGCTTTTGAGCACTTTGCGCGGTCCGAGAAGCCCTTTGACTTTTACCTCGCTGCCCGCCGCGATAACCCAAATCCGCAGTCACCGCAAGATCATATTGCTAATTTCCTCCGGCATGCCTTTGAGAGTGGGGAAGACATCGAAAAGATCAATGAAATGGTGACTCAGGTCACTTCAATTGCTCTTCTGATTTATACTTACCACCATTTTGGTGAAGGTGTAGGTCTGTAATCCTGAAATTTTCTCGGTTATGTGAATTGCCAGCTGACACACATATAGCTCCAGATCCTGCCACGATTTTTGATCGTGATTTGTATGATATCTGGAATAGTGCAGTCAATGTCTACCGACAGGAATACGAAACATGTGCTTTCCGCTTCCGTGATGGGCCATGCACTTCTCGGCCAGCCAAGACCCACCAGCACCACACCTCAGCCAAAGGACAATTCCAACCTGGCCAATTCGAGCATGCGAGAGTATGGAACCAGGCTCGTAAAAGCGAATGGATTACAAATCTGCGCATGGTATTTTCAGCCTCGTATGAGAGGGTTTTCCTCGACAAAGGTCAGATCACTACAGTTGAGGAGCGTCTCGCTGCCGAGCGCCAGTTGGGCCGTAATTTGTACTGGGAAATGTGGAAGAAGATAAAAAGCAACAAAACATGTCTTTCTTGCCTCCAAGCCGTGCCGGACCATGTTCTTGGATGCGGACATTCGTATTGCCCTCGCTGCGTCCAGGAACTTGGAACCCCTTCCTCGACTACAGAATCTGCATGGAGAATGCACTGCTGGCTCTGCTGGGAAGAAAAAGGAAAGCATACACATCAGATACAACTGAAACCTCGATGCGCTGGCGCAAGAATCCTAACCCTTGACGGAGGAGGGATTCGGGGTATTATCGAGCTTTCTGTCTTACGAGCTCTTGACAACGCTATAGGACTTACGAATCTCCCTATAAGAGACATGTTTGATCTTATCGTTGGAACGTCAACCGGTATATCTCCATTTCATTAATCGAATCTATAGTTTTCGTGAGACTAACCGATTTTCATAGGCGGCATCATTGGCTTGGCACTAGCTATGTCGAACTCATCCATCCCAGAAATGGAGACATTCTTCCGAGGAGTATCAGAAAAGACATTCTCACAAACTACAGCCGGCCCAATCTCCAAAATTGGCCCCCTAAAGAAACTCACAACCTACACTCTCATGATTCTGCGACTTACTGAAAGCGTCTTTTCCTCCGAGTCACTTAAGGAAGGTCTGAAGACATTCTTCCAAAAGCACCATCCACAAGAAACCAGTCTCTTCGCACCCGCTCTCCACAGCCAGGGTTCGAGCACCCGCGTTGCAGTCACCTCAGCCAAAGATTTAGGAACAACAACATGCTTAATTACCAGCTACAATCACCCACTGGGCAACCCAACCAACAACTTTGAACGAGAAGAGGACTCCGCAAAAGACATGAAGATCTGGGAAGCAGCATTGGCCACCTCAGCAGCACCTTTCTACCTCCCACCATTCGAGAAGAAAGAGACGAACACGCAGTATGTTGATGGAGCAGTGTACGCCAACTGCCCAGCAGAAGTAGCCTATGCTGAGGTGGAGAAACTTTGGCCAGACAAGGGAGCTTCTCTGGATTATTTGATTTCCCTTGGGACTGGAGACCAGAAAGCAAAAGACACCGAAGCACCCACGCTCGTGAATCTCGGGTTCTTCGTCTCCATCCGAGCAATGTTTCAGAGACAGATGGAATCGAAGAGCCACTGGTCGAAGTTTGAGCAGCAGACTGCCCCTGCACATATTCGGTCGAGGCTACATCGGCTAGACCCACCTCTTAAAGGGGAGCATGTCGAGCTCTATGACTACGAAAAGCTGCAGGAGCTGCACGACGTCGCGACAGAATGGACGAGATCTACTGCTGCCAGCCAAATCCAAGAACTGGCCGATACCCTCATTGCCAACTTGTTTTTCTTCGAACCAGATGATACAGAAGCATCGCACTCACCGGTCGTGCCTCCAAGACATCTCTCTGACCCCTCGTATACCGTCCTCGCAGGGTCGATTCGATGTCGTCTTAGTCATGGTAGCCCGCAGCTGGAGAAACTTCTCGGTGAAATGGTTGAGGGCTTTTACTATGCTCAGATTAGTTCAGACAACACAGCAGAAGTAGGAAGGGTCCAAAATTGGGCAAAGGTTGAGCATCCACTGGGACAAGTACGTCTCCTTGATGTGATGGTCTCCGAGTCTCAGCACTCAGGCCATGATGTGAAGAAATTCCGTCTTCCCTTCACATTTGTGGTCAAGAAGCAGCATAGTATGTTCCAGGGCTTGGCAATAAAGTTAAAGCGGAGTGAGAAGAAGATTGCCATCAGCGGGTTTCCTTCTACGATTGATGATCTGCAGAGGAGGTCAAAGATGAAGTGGCTTCAGTAGCTGGAGCGTCGTATTTGTCCCATTGGAGTATAGGCGTTGCTTAATTTTGAGGCAGGAGGCTAGTATATCTTGAGTTTATACCAGTGCGAGTAACGTCCAAATAACAAGGCATTGTAGCAAGTTATCTGAGAACAATCTATTGTCAAATACAAAGCTAACGCCCTTTATTAAAGCAGCATCATTCTCACAAGCATAAAAGACCTCGTTTCTCCTGCTAGAGACGCCATGACACAAATGCCCATGGTTCCGTAACTCAAATGCTGCCACCATCTCTGGGCGGGGCTTGGCGTAAGCCAATCTGCTTTTCTGATCATTTGGAAGAGACTTATGATTGTTCTACACTCGTATTGTACAGTCTGCTCGCTCAAGTCACTTTTTACTATCTTGCACTTTGTCCAAAATAGGCAGAGTTTCTGGCATACTTCGTCTCATTTTAACACCAGACGTGTTTCCAACAAAGAGAAGAGGATAATTTGCAAGGTTTCCCTATTAGCCCTTAAACTCTTTTCTAAAATACTTTTACCACATTGTCCGAAATCGACTCTATCCTAACAGCAAATCATCTCATCCTATTACCAGACGATTTTTCACTAAAGAGAATAGTACTGTATTTATAATTTTCCTTTAATTTTCCTTGACTACTTTTCCAAAGTGCTAAATACAAAAGAGTATATAATTATAACTTTTACTTTATAAATCTTGTCTAGTCACTAGTCTAAAGTAAAGAGCTATAGGTAAAGCGTTATGTAGTGCTTATAAAAGGAGTGAGGATTTCTTTACTGAGCCCCGGAGATGGTTCTTTTAACGGGAGATTTAGGGGTGATTCACAAAACAAACATGCACACTATGGTTTCTAATAATATCAAGAATGCATTTACTATTTGTCTAATAGCGAATATCTTGCCAATTTTTTGAAAAGCCGGGAAGAGCACTTCAAAGCAGAATATATATCTCTCTCTTCGGTGGATATTCCGATATCTAAAAGCAGTTCAATATAGCACCGCTAATATCCCGGAGTTGAGCGGGAGACAAAGAGAAGTATAGCTTTCCCGCTCGCTAACTGCAAACTAACCGGAGCAAGCGCTTTTAATAACTATAATCGAATGTAACTTGATATTATTATCTCAAAACCAAGAGTTCAGACGACGACTCTTGCTGTTGACAAATCCAAAAAAAAGCATTTGGAGTAGACATACGACCAAGGCCCACACTATTACACTGTATATTTAAATAATAGAACACTAGCACTCGCTAAATACCTTGTTAAATAGCATGCCACACTTAAATCAAATATATCATCTGCTTTGGTAAAGTTCCTAAAAGCAAGACATCAAACAATTATCTCTCACAGCCCATCCAATTTCCCTCCATACTTGCTTCTTTATACAAGAACAGCTGTACCTCTTTCTCTGCATACTTACTTCTGTAGCTAACAAACAGTTTCGCTCTCGTTTGTTGTATAAACATTGCTTCACGATCTGATCTACTAGCTGAAAGCGCGTCTCCTGATAGACTCTGTCCTGCTCTTGATACTAGATGAAGACACACACTGCTACATTAAACAGCTAATCAATGATATACCAGCACTTGCTGACCACCTATTTAAATAGCATACCACATCCACATTAACACATTATACGCCTTGAAAAGAAGCTTCTCCGCCCATCCTTCCTCTGCGTACGCAAAGCGCTCCCGACCTGTTCGCTGGTAAGGAAATGCGGTCTCTTCTATCGAAATTTATATCAAAGCAGACATAAAGTCGTATCTGACTTGGTAGGTGTTCACCCTTGGGGATAGTTGAGTGGGTAGATGTTTTAGGGAGAATAACTTTGCGGATGTTGATTGAATGGATGAATGTCCTGAGTTGAGTTGGGATATTGGAAAATGGGACTGGAATAGGAGGTGAGCTGATCACATAATTTAGGAGCATTCTAAGTTGCAGGTGGCTGCATTTGGAGTCGAGGTACTTGGCGGAAATGCCTCCTTGGGCTTGAATTGTGGGACGAAAGGGACTGCTGCTTTGTCTAAGATGTGGTGGGATCTAATGGCAATGGTGACGGAGCATGTGTACTCTGTTGGCGGTGGAAGAAGCATGCCTTCTACTGGCAGGGTGGAGTAGTGTCTTATGTAGTCTTGGTGTTGAGGCTGACATGGAGCGAAGGTTTGGTGGCCTTCAGTGTTGTGGTGTTTGATTGAGTCAAAGGATTTATGGCTGAGCCGTGTGCTGCTGGTTGCAGCGAAAGCTTGAACTGCCGCCGGCAGAGGGAAGATACGAAGATGCAGGACTGTTGTGCCTTGCTTGGGTTTTGCCAGGTGGCCCACTTTTTCCTGTGGAAGGGTGGTACGATCACACTATCTGCTGCATTGCGCTAAGAGACGCAACGATGTTACATAGCAAGAACATCTTATACTACCACATGTAAGGCCCTAAAATAGAAAGACTTCATTTCGGTCCTTTGGCTCCAGAAGTTCTGGCACATGGAAAAATCCCTCTTGTCTCTGAACAACAGGCTTATCCTTCTCCCTCGGTACGTAAGGCATGGAACGGGTTGCCGAGCTCAGAAATCGAAAAAATCTCATTCTCTTGTCATGGAACTTTGCGCTGAAATGGGCAAGGACCGGCCATTACGAAGTTGCAAAGCAGAGAAGGATAAGGACGGGAAGAAACAGTAGAGCCCCGTGTCAACAGGGAAAAAAAGTAGACCAGGCTTCCTTAAAGCTTGTCGATATGATAATGGAGGTATATTTGCTCTCTTTCAGCATTCATCTGAATGGAAGGAAGCGGAATTGGCATCTCGGCATTTTGAGGCCGAGACAGCACGGCTGTGTGATGGTAGGAAGACCGCAACCTGGGGTTGAGCCAGAAATCGGGAGCGTTTTCCTAAAATCCGTATTGCTGAGGATACTGTGTGACGCAGGCACATACATGTGAAGTACGAACTAAATCTTGGATAAATGCCTCTCAGTCGAAAGACAGGACCGCAGTACAAGGGCCGATCCAATTCATCCACATCCGAATATGCGGATTGAGGTGATTCATGGCGCATACGTGAAGAACTTGCAGGCATACCCCGACTTGAAGCTCTTGTAGTCGATTCCTAGAATTAAAGTTGGAAGGAGGGAGAGAAGATGGAGGGTGGGGAGTTGGCGAACGGCCCTTCAAGGCGCAAGATGCCGTCGCACATATCAAAGATCCTGAACTATAGGTCAGCGGCGGTAACCTTCCGTGTTCCGGAACCCCTTAACCAGCATGTAGGAGTTAAGTAGCCGATATGCTGAGTGGTTGAGACTTTTGTCTTGTGCTGAAGGCTGTCGGAAACTTTGCTTCAGAGGCCCAGACAGTCCACCTGGAAAATTTCTTACAAGATTAAAGGTTCAAGGTTTAGTGCTTAGAAACGTTAGATGAAACTTATGAGCCCCGGGAAAACTATCCTTCGGATGGCCAATATTGAGTAGAACGTATTCCAGGTTTCCTTGGCTGGGAAGCTCCCGGTGCTAAGTCTATATTTGACTGTTGCCAAGATCGCACATCTGCACGATGATGACCTTTGCATCACCAGAAATGGTCGGTACGCGTGGAATAAAGTGAAACGAAACGTTTATGCACCCCTATCTTGACACGGATGTCACAGGCAAGGGATGAGTCACATGATCAGCCTTGGATGTAGTGTACCCCGCAGCTCATTGAGCCGCGAGCTTCATTGTAGCATCGCTGGTGTATCAAGAACGGAAAAGCTACGAGAGAGAGAGGAAGGTGGCTAACGAAGAAAGAACACGGACATAAGGAGCTCAACTTGACCCTTGCGGTCCAATAAGGGAAAACCCGTCGGGTTTGATACCATTGTGTTACACCCCAGCCCTCTTGCACTCTAAAGTGCAAGAATTTGTCCCTCCTTCCCCGCGAGTCAAGGCCCCATTTCGTCATCAGTTGGGCCGCACGATCCGTCACTTCTCGCATGTTTGGATGTGGAGGCATGTGAATCTGCCAGATTGGATTCAGATGCCTCTATATTGGGTGGCGATATCGTGACGGCGCAAATAAACCTTTGGGCCAAAGATAAATGAAAATAGGTGACAGTGGAGTATATGTTAACATAATATGGTCGATAAACGATGCCGTAGGATTCTTGAGAGTGGAGGATTGGGCGTGGGGTATATGTGGGATGCTAAGTTGTCAGCAACGGGAACAGGGATGCGCTGATACGGCCCTCCCACGCTGGCGGGTGGTTATCTGACTTCCTTTTCCTTTCGTGTAACATTGACATCCGTCTCTAAAAGTTGAGGTTCTAGCAGCGCAGCGCTTCTCAGGTCTGTCTCAGAAAAGAGACAGAAGACAGCAGGCGGTTCTTTGTCGGCTATTTGCGTCTGCGTCGTTCCTGGCCATACCTTAGAGCTCGCATTCGCACCGGGAGGACTGCAAATCGCAATAGGCACAGTTTGATGGTTGGCTCGATACTGTACGTGGCGGCGGTCTCGTTAATGCAGGGCAGGCTCCGAGGCCCAGGGTAGCTTCTCGAGCTCGCGGTCCCGACTGGTGGGCCCGACTGTAGCAATCGGCAATGGCTGCCAGTGCTGGACATTGGGCTGTCCCAGATACAAGCCGACGGCGACCTGATCGTGCTTCTGGGGAGGGCGTTGGGGCTTCATTGGCAGCCGCTCCCGTCAGAATCGCCAGATCGCCAGCTGGAAGCCGTTCCGGGCAGCAGATCTCACTCGCCGAGACAACAGCCACAATCGGCACATGCATACGGAGTATTGCCACTTGCCTTATGGAAAGTCGTCTGCCGCAGTGCCGTACGTTGACATTGTTTGCTCGATTCGGCTGAACGCGATTCGGTGCAAGAGTGACGCAAGGTTTGGGCTTTCGCAGGCGCTGCTCCGTTGGTGTCGGTGCCCTTTTCTTTTTTTTTTGCTTCTGGCCGCTGGCAAAAAGAAGATTCCATTCTCCATTTTTCTGGCGGCAGAGGCGACTACACCGGTCCGGTTGAGAAGTTGAGCAGCACCGCGCATTGCCCTGCCCAGTGCCCACGGTTCTGCTGCCGGCTTGGCCTTGCTGGCCTGACGCATGGCATGGCATGGCAGGGCAGGGCAACGGGGGCAATACTGTATGGACTATGGACAACGTAAGTAAATCGGTGGCCCCTGGGACGATCCTTGAATAGAACCACCTACAGTAGGACGGCTGTTCGCCAAGTGGGGTCGCGGAGGATGTGAATTGTGAGGGACGCTGGACGCTGGACGCTGGTGGACTGACAATATGTGAGGCCGACGTATGAGTGGAGACCAAGCATGAGTAGCTCAACATGCTTAAGCAGCTTCTCCAGAGCCAGGCGCCAGACGGAATCGGCCCCGGTAGGACAGAAAAGTAGCTCAAAGTGAATCTCCCAGCTACCGACTTCAACCTTCCGCCGAACCATAAATAAAGCTCGCCGATTCCTCCTTCCTTCCAGAAAACTCCATATCTATGTTCTCTGCCTTTCCCAAACTACGAACCACACTCCTTACCAGAATCAACACACTTTCCACATCCACACCTCGAAGCTTTTCGCGCACGGCAGCAATCATGGGCGTTACCAAGACTATTATCAAGGAAGGCAATGGCCCTATCCCCCAAAAAGGCGACAAAGTCACAATTGCATACACCGGATACTTGAAGGACCTCAGCGCGCCTGACCAGAGGGGCAACCAGTAAGCTCACATGCATCCTTAAAATTCTACATCCTTGAAGCTCTACACATCCCCCCTGCCTCCCTCAACTCAACAATCCACATGCAAAATTCTTGCTGACTCCATCACCTCTCAGATTCGACTCCTCCGTTGGCCGCGGTGACTTCGTTACAGCTATTGGCGTTGGCAAGGTCATCAAGGGTAATTCAGATCCTCCGTAACCTTAGCTCCGTTCTCGACGAAGCTTCCTCGGTCCAGATGATTGACAGCATACAACAGGTTGGGACGAGGGTGTTACCACCATGAAGCTCGGCGAGAAGGCAACACTAGACATCACAAGGTAGGATTTGGCCTCAATTCCAAAGGCCAGACCGTTGCTGATCCTCTTTCCAGCGACTATGCATACGGTGATCGGTAAGACCCCTCATCTCCAATTCCGTCAACCATCCAAGCTCCACATGCAGATGGCTTATGCTGTGGAGTCTTCAAAATCACAGAATCTGCACTGGATCTGTTCTTTCCCTTTCCCCCACTCGCATCTCGAATGCCATACCCAGCTTACTGACATCTGTGCAGCGGCTTCCCGGGTCACATTCCACCGAAGGCTGATTTGCTCTTGTAAGTTCCCCACGTGTGTACTCCGCAGCGTGGAACGCCATTGACCCAGGTCCAGCGACGTCGAGCTCCTCAAGATCAATTAGATGGGCTAGACCACATGTACTGTACCACCATCACCCTTTCCCTTGCTCGCGTTCTTGCGTTCTAGACAACGTCCACATCCATAGTGGGGTGTGATGGCAGGGGATGGAGCTACCGGTATAGCGAATCAATAAACGGAGATACTTCTCAAAACATTTTGCGGCTTGCTTTTTCTGTGACCCGTCCTGTCAAACTTGCGTCCACATGAAAATGGGCATCAGGAACCGCATCTAACGGCACGGATGTTCCCATCGTGTTTTATTCATCATCGCCGCATGCTTCTCGGATGTCGTCAGATTTTTTTTTTCCGCGTGGGTATATTCCATGCGTTATTGAAACAAGTATGCGAAAGCTAGTACCTGCAAAATAAGATTGTGGTAGATCGGGAGGTACGGGTTTCTCCTTCGATTCATACAATGCGGGGTCGTGCGGGAGATTTCCCGTGGTTGGTCGAAACCCCTCTTCCAAGGTACACTTCCGAATGTACATACAATAACAGGTAATCGCTTCGAGAAGGAAAGTAGTATCCACCGGAAAAGGCACAAAAAGGGTTCAAGCCATTGCATGACGCTATGCAGCCCAGATCACACATATGCTTTACTAATTTTGTGACTTCGACGAGTAATCAAGTTGTGGAAAATAAGATAAGAACTTCCAGATCATTTCTTCTCAACGGCACGTGATCTAGTTGCTGCCTGGCGTCTCAGCCTTGTTGCCTGCTTCGAAATCAGAGTCAAACGGCGAGGGTTAGCTCCGTCACTCTAGAGCCTTCCAATGAGGCTCTGAAATCACAAAACAGTAGCTGCCTTCTCGCCATAAACCCAACTCTCTTCTTTCTTCTTCCTGACTCTGCTTCTAAGCTTCTGCGCACACTGTTGACCGCCAACATCGCCTACACTAGTTTGACTCGAGCCGCGCCAGAGCTAGGTCACCTTGACGGGATCGGGGTCTGGAGAACTCGTTAGGACCCAAAGAACAACTTCACTTGTCACGCCGATCAAACGCCACCATTCCCTCACAGGTACAGAGCAACGGTGAGGGCAAGCTGGGGAAACGAAAGTTGTCCAACGTGGACAATTCCCAACCACTAAAGAAAATGATGACGGTAAGGTTTCAACATGCCTCCACAGAGCGGGAGAGCTACCACGCAGCTTCAAGCTTAAGCTCACAGCTATCCGCGCACAAAGTAAACACAGAAGCTAATTTATTCCTGGGCCAGGACTCCAAGGACGTCGATATGGAGACCAAGATGCAGGTGGACAATTCGGTGGTCGGGCATACTGAGATCGATGAGTCGCTGTACAGCAGACAACTATATGTTCTGGGACATGAGGCTATGAAACGTATGGGTGCATCACATGTGCTCATTGTTGGACTGAAGGGTCTTGGTGTTGAGATCGCAAAGAATATCGCACTTGCTGGTGTTAAGAGTCTCACTCTCTACGACCCCGCCCCCGCCACTATCGCCGACCTCTCTTCACAGTTTTTCCTCAGGACAGAAGACATTGGGCAGCCTAGAGCTACTGTCACCGCTCCTCGTGTTGGTGAGCTCAACGCGTATACCCCTGTCTCAATTCACGAGTCAACAAGGTCAGAAGTAGTCCAGTAGAGAACCCCCAGTACTCCCAAGCTAACTGTTATCCAGCCTAACTTCCAATCTCTCCCAATTCGACAAGTATCAAGTCGTTGTGCTTACAAATACCCCGATCAAGGACCAAATAATCATTGGAGATTATCTACATCAAAAGGGAATTTATTTGGTGGTAGCAGATACATTCGGCCTGTTCGGATCTATATTCTGCGACTTTGGCAAGAACTTCACGGTTATCGATCCTACAGGAGAGGCTCCAGTCAGTGGTATCGTTGCCGGTATTGATGAGGAGGGATTGGTATCTGCCCTAGACGAAACGAGACACGGCCTAGAAGATGGAGACTTTGTTACCTTCACTGAGCTGGTGGGTATGGAAGCCTTGAATTCGGCGGAACCGCGGAAAGTCACTGTGAAGGGCCCATATACCTTCTCGATTGGCGATGTTTCCGGGCTCGGCCAGTACAAGAAGGGTGGTATATACACACAAGTCAAGATGCCTAAGTCCATTGACTTCAAGCCCATTTCTGCCTCTCTCAAGAGTCCGGAATTCCTCGTCTCTGACTACGCTAAATTTGATCGACCAATGCAGCTTCACGTCGGATTCCAAGCCTTGCATGCTTTTTTCGAATCACACAACCGTCTTCCCAGACCAATGAACCAGGAAGATGCAGCCATTTTGTACGGATCCGCAAAAGCATTTGCTGAGCAAGAGAAGTTGGATGTGGAAATCGATGAAAAATTACTGCACGAACTCAGTTTCCAGGCTTTGGGTGACCTCAGCCCAATGGCTGCCTTCTTCGGTGGTCTTGCTGCCCAAGAAGTCCTCAAGGCGGTTTCTGGAAAATTCTCTCCAATCACTCAATGGCTGTATTTCGATTCATTGGAATCTTTACCCGACAACTCTGCGAGAACCGAGGACTTGTGCCAACCCTTGAACTCGAGATATGATGGCCAAATCGTCGTCTTCGGTCGAGAATTCCAGGAGAAACTGTCCAACGTCAAGGAGTTCCTCGTTGGTGCAGGTGCTATTGGTTGCGAAATGTTGAAGAATTGGGCTATGATTGGTCTTGCGACCGGACCAAATGGAAAGATCAGCGTGACGGATATGGACTCGATCGAAAAGAGTAATTTGAACCGACAGTTCCTCTTCCGACCAAAGGATGTGGGACAGCTGAAGAGTGAGTGTGCTGCTGCGGCTGTGCAAGCGATGAACCCAGACCTCAAGGGCCATATCGTGACAATGCGAGA
>Ga0302325_10017198_pt1 | contig 15300 bp, 14 predicted proteins | sample Palsa_T0_2_FD_201948 | JGI IMG/M metagenome (GOLD analysis project Ga0302325, IMG submission 201948) | Peat permafrost microbial communities from Stordalen Mire near Abisko, Sweden - Palsa_T0_2 | ecosystem: Environmental > Terrestrial > Soil > Palsa > Peat permafrost | place: Sweden: Abisko... | reverse complement strand
CTCCACGGTGCCTGATTCCACGCTGCCTGATTCCACGCTGCCTGATTCCACGCTGCCTGATTCCACGCTGCCTGATTCCACGCTGCCTGAGCCGACGCTGCCTCGCCGGATCGTCTGCCTCGCCGGGGATGGGATCGGCCCGGAGGTCATGGCCGAGGCTCTGCGCACGATCGCCGCGCTCCCGCTCGAGCTCGAGGTGGCGCAGTATGCCTTCGGGGGCGCCGCCATCGACGCCTTCGGCGACCCGCTACCGGCCGCGACGCTCGAGGCCTGCCGCGTCTCCGAGGCGGTGCTGCTCGGCGCGGTCGGGGGCCCGGAGTGGGACGGCGGCCCGGTCCGACCCGAGGCGGGCCTGATCGGTCTGCGCAAGGCGCTCGACGTCTACGCGAACCTCCGCCCGGCGCTTGGCCGGGGCGTGGATCTCGTGATCGTACGCGAGCTCGTCGGGGGTCTCTACTACGGCGCCAGGGGAACGCGGCCCGACGGCACCGTCTTCGACACATGCGAGTACCACCCAGACCAGGTTGCCAGGATCGCACGGAGGGCCTTCGCAATCGCACGTGGGCGCTCCGGGCGACTCCTCTCGGTCGACAAGTCAAACGTGCTCGACACCTCGCGCATGTGGCGGCGGGTCGTCGGCGAGATCGCCGCCGAGTTCCCCGATGTCGAGCTCCGTCACGGGCTCGTCGACAGCGTCGCGATGCAGCTTGTGATGGACCCCTCCGCCTTCGACGTGCTCGTGACCGAGAACACCTTCGGCGACATCCTCTCGGATGTCGCCGCAGGTGTCACGGGAGGGCTCGGGCTCGCCGCCTCGGCGAGCCTCGGCGACCGCGCCCCCGGGATCTTCGAACCGGTGCACGGCTCGGCTCCCGACATCGCGGGGAACGGGGTTGCCAATCCGGCCGGAATGCTGCGCTCGGTCGCGTTGATGCTGGAGTACGGGCTCGGCGAGCCCGAGCTCGCGCGTGGCCTCGAGGCCGCGATCTCGAGGGCGCTCGAGCGCGCCCCCACGGTCGATCTTGGCGGCGAGGCGACCACGACCGCCTTCGGCGCGGTCGTCGTCGATGAGCTCCGGGGTGGAGTCGCCGCGTGAACGGGCGGGTCGGCTATCCGGGGCCGCTCGGGAGCCACAGCGGCGCTGCTTCGGCGCTGCTCGCCCCTCCCGGCGCCGAGACGGCGCCGCTCGCGAGCTTCATCGCCGTCGTCGAGGCGACGGTCGGGGCCGAGATCTCGCTTGGCGTCCTCCCGATCGAGAACTCGCTCCACGGTCCGGTCGGCGAGACGCACGACCTGCTCTACGAGGCGCCGGTCTCGATCATCGCGGAGGTGACACTCCCGATCGTTCACTGCCTCGCGGCGCGGGGCGCGCTCCCCCTCACGGAGGTATCGGTCGTCCGCTCTCACCCGGTTGCCTTCGACCAGTGTCGCGAGCTCGTGAACAGAATCGGCGCCAAGTGCATCCCCTCGGCCTCGACCTCCGATGCCGCGCTCGAGGTTTCGCAGTCCGAGAGTGCGACGGAGGCCGCGCTCTCGAGCCGCGAGGCCGCGGCGCACTTCGGTCTGACGGTCATCGCCGAGGACGTCGGTGATCGCCCGGCCGCCTTCACGCGCTTCGTCGGGTTCGCGCCCTACACGCTGCTCGAGCGGGCGCCGCGTTCGCGCCTGGCGCTCTCCTTCGTGACCGACCACCAGCCGGGGTCCCTCTACCATGCGCTCGAGCCCTTCCATCGTCACGGGCTCAATCTCGTGCAGCTCGTCTCGCGCCCGATCCCTCGCTCGACCTTCCGCTACCGCTTCGACATGGTGCTCGACGGGCATCCGCTCGACCCCGAGGTGCAGCTGGCGCTTGGCGAGATGCGCGAGCGCACGCGCGAGATCCGCATTTTCGGGAGCTACGCCGCGAGCGGGAGCGAGCAGTGAGCGCACGCACGCTTTTCCAGCGGATCTGGGAGAGCCACGTCGTCGAGGAGCGGCCGGGTGAGCCCGCACTGCTCTACATCGATCTCCACCTTGTCCACGAGGTCACGAGCCCCCAGGCGTTCGAGTCTCTGCGGCTCGCAGGGCGCCGCGTGCGGCGCCCTGACCTCACGATCGCGACGATGGATCACAATGTCCCCACCGAGCCGGGACCGATCACCGACCCGCTCGCCCGCGCACAGCTCGACGCGCTTGCGCGCAACTGCGCCGAGTTCGGCGTCCCGCTGAACCAGACCGGCAGCGGACGCGAGGGGATCGTGCACGTGATGGGGCCCGAGCTCGGACTGACCCAGCCGGGGATGACGATCGTCTGCGGCGACAGCCACACCTCGACCCACGGCGCCTTCGGCGCGCTCGCCTTCGGGATCGGCAGCTCGGAGGTAGAGCACGTGCTCGCCACCCAGACGCTCCTGCAGGCGCGGCCGCACACGATGCGCGTCGGGTTCGTCGGCGAGCTCCCTTTCGGGCTCAGCGCGAAGGACATGGTACTCGCGGCGATCGGGGAGATCGGCGTCGCCGGCGGGGTCGGATCCGCGATCGAGTTCGCCGGGCCGGCGATCGAGGCGCTCTCGATGGAGGCCCGGATGACCGTGTGCAACATGACGATCGAGGCGGGTGCACGCGCGGGGATGATCGCGCCCGACGAGACCACCTTCGCCTATCTCGAGGGACGCCCCGGCGCCCCCGCCGGCGCGGCGTTCGCGCGGCGGCTCGAGGGCTGGCGTTCGCTCGCGAGCGACCCCGACGCAAGCTTCGACCGGCGGATCGAGATCGACGTCTCGGCGCTTCGCCCGCAGGTGACCTGGGGGACGAATCCTGGGATGGTCGGCCCGATCGACGGCGTCGTCCCCGATCCGAAGGCCTTCGCTGATCCCGCCCAGCGCGAGGCGGTCGAGCGAGCGCTGCACTACATGGGCCTGGAGCCCGGGACGCCGCTTTGCGAGATCAGCATCGACAGGGTCTTCATCGGCTCCTGCACGAACGCACGGATCGAGGACCTGCGCGCCGCCGCGGCGGTCGCGGCTGGGCGGCGAGTCGCCGGCTCCGTGCGCGCCCTGGTCGTCCCGGGCTCGGCGCAGGTCAAGCGCCAGGCCGAGAAGGAGGGGCTCGACCGGATCTTCGAGCTCGCCGGCTTCGAGTGGCGGGAGGCCGGCTGCTCGATGTGTCTCGGGATGAACCCGGACGTGCTGGGGCCGGGCGAGCGCTGCGCCTCGACCTCGAACCGCAACTTCGAGGGTCGCCAGGGGGCGGGCGGTCGCACCCACCTCGTCAGCCCGGCGATGGCGGTGGCCGCCGCGATCAGCGGCCGCTTCACCGACGTCAGGGAGCTCGCGTGAGGCTCGCGGCCTTCGCTCCGGGCGCGCCTGTGGTGGAGGCCCGGTGAGGGAATTCCGTCGGGTCAGCGGGACCGTCGCCGTGCTCGACCGGGCGGACATCGACACCGATCAGATCATCCCCAAGCAGTTTCTCAAGCGGATCGAGCGCTCGGGGTACGGGGAGTTCCTCTTCTTCGACTGGATGAAGGAGCCGGACTTCGCGCTTCGACGGCCCGCCAGCCAAGGCGCGTCGATCCTCCTGACGGGCCGAAACTTCGGCTGCGGGTCCTCGCGCGAGCACGCAGCGTGGGCGCTCGAGGACGCCGGCTTCCGCGTCGTCCTCGCACCGAGCTTCGGCGACATCTTCCACGCCAACGCGCTGAAGAGCGGGCTCGTTCCGATCGAGCTCGACGAGGAGACGCTCGCGGCGCTCCGGGATGCGCTCGCCGGCGAGAACAAGCTCACGGTCGATCTGGAGGCGCGCGAGATCAGACACCCCGGCGGTCTGTGTCTCGCGTTCGAGATCGACCCCTTCGCACGCGACATGCTGCTCGAGGGACTCGACGAGATCGCCCTGACGCTCCGGCGTGATGAGCAGATCTCCCGCTACGAGGCCTCCCACGAGCCACGCTTCGACACCCGCGCGCTCGCCGCATCCTGATCCCGCGCCGGTCGATCGCGGTTAAGCCGGCAGGTGGCCTCCCGGGCTCGGCGGCGGATCACCCGCACGCCGCGGGGTTACGCAAGATTCTTATCCGCTCGATTGCGGCGGGAGACGGAGCGCTGCTCGCTTGGCCTCGCCCCGGCCCCGGGAGCGGGAGCGGGAGCGGGAGCCCGATCCGGCGTCGGGGCGGACCGGCCTCTGACTACCCGGCGCTGAGGCTCAGCGCTCCGGCGGCGCCTCGGAGGATCCCGGCGAGCGAGACGACTTCGCCGACGACGAGGAGCGCAGGGGAGGCGAGCGGGGCGGCGAGCGCGGCGATCTCATGGAGCTCGCCGAGCACCGATGCGGCGTCCGGATGGGTTCCGCGCGAGATCACGGCGGCCCGGCTGGCGGGATCCTTGCCCGCGCCGAGCAGACCCGCGGCGATCTCCGGGAGTCGCGCGAGCCCCATGAAGACGACGAGCGTGCCCGGCGTCCGGGCGAGCTGGTCGTAGTCGAGCTCCTCGTCCGAGGCCGAATGCCCCGAGACGAGCGTCACCTGAGCAGCGAGCCCCCGATGGGTGACCGGGATGCCGAGCGAGCCAGGGACCGCGCTCAGCGCGGAGACGCCCGGGACGAGCTCGAAGCGCAGGCCGGCCAGCTGGAGTGCGAGCGCCTCCTCGCCGCCACGGCCAAAGACGAAGGGGTCGCCCCCCTTGAGACGCACCGTCTCGAGCCCATCGCGCCCGAGGGAGACGAGGAGCTCGTTGAGCTCGTGCTGGGAGAGCCCTGCGCGGGGAATGCGCAGCGCGCCCGGGGGCGCCTCCTCGACGAGCTCGGCGGCGACAAGCGCGTCGTAGACGAGCGCCTCGCAGCCGCGGAGGAGCTCGAGCCCACGGGCGGTGATCAGACCGGGGTCGCCCGGCCCCGCGCCGACGAGATAGACCGTCACGAGAGTCGCTCCGTCACGAGCTGCTCGAAGAAGTCGCGCCGTTCCTCGTAGGTCGCAAAACGGCTCTTGACCTCGGGCCTCAGCGCCTCGAGCTCGAGCGCGAGCGCGGCGTGCCGCGGCCCGACGAGCTCGGCGATCTGGTTGCGGAGCCGCTTGGCGAGTGCCGGGGAGGCGCCTCCGGTCGAGACGGCGACGGTGATCGCACCCTCGCGATGGACCGCCGGAAGGATGAAGTTGCAGAGCTCGGGGACGTCGGCGACGTTGCAGAGCATCCCCCGGGCCTCCGCGTCGCGGTGGACGCGGGCGTTGACCGGAGGGTGCGAGGTGGCGGCGATGACGAGGAAGACGCCCTCGAGGTCGCCGCGCTGGTAACGCCGAGGCCGCCACTCGACCTCGAGCGGCGCGAACGACTTGTCGAGCTCGGGCGAGACGACGGTCACCCGTGCCCCGCAGGCGAGCAGGCCGGATGCCTTCTCGGCTCCGACCTGCCCGCCGCCGACGACGAGGCAGCGGCGGCCAGCCAGGTCGAGACACGCCATGTACACGTTCTTGGTCACGGCCGGTCGGCTCGCTCGCCCTCGGCGGCTTTCGCACCGGGTGCGATGGCGTGCTCGTCGCAGTAGGCGGTTACGAGCTCGTTGACCGCCGGGATCCCCTGGTTGAAGGCGTAGTTGATCGTGACGAACGGCTCCCACTCGGGCGGGATCGCGTCCTCGGGAAGGATCGCGTCGACCGGGCACTCCGGCTCGCAGGCGCCGCAGTCGATGCACTCCTCGGCGTCGATCACGAGCATGCGGTCGGCTTCGTGGATGCAGTCGACGGGGCAGACGCTCTGGCATGAGAGGTCCTTGACGTCGATGCAGGCTTCTCCGATGATGTAGGTCATCGCGGGATTCAGGCTCCTATGGTCGCTAGTCGGGCTCCGGCCCTTCCGAGCCGGAGGACGAGCTCGTAGTCGTCGGTCGAGATCGTCACGCCATATTCTCCCGGTCCCACGGCGGTAACCGAGAGGCGTTCGATCGTCTTGCCCGCGAGCGCGCCGAGCGCGTCGTTGAGCTCGGCGGCCGACTCGACGAGTTCGCGGCCCGGCGGGAGCCGCCGGTAAAGCGCCAGTGCGGCCTGCTCGCCCTCGGGTCCATAGAGCGAGCGGACGCGTCCGCTCTGCAGGCCGAGCTCGAGCAGTTCCGCGAGCGCGTCGGCATCGGCTGCCTCGACCTGACCCTCCTCGAGCGCGGCGACCAGGTCTGCGAGACGCCCGCGCCGGGTCTCGTCCTGCACCATCGAGAGCACCGCCTGGGTCTCGGCTCGGGCGACCTCGGCCGCCTCACCGCTCACCCGCACGGCATCGCTCACTCGTCCTCCCCGATCAGCGCGTGCAGCTCGTGCTCGAGCCCGCCGCTCTCGATCGAGCAGTGGATGCCGCATTCCTTGGGGGCGTTCGACTCCCACCACCAGCGCCCCGACCGGCTGGGCTCCCCGGGGCGGATCGCGCGCGTGCAGGGGGCGCAGCCGATCGAGCTGTAACCCTGATCGTAGAGGGAATGGTAGGGCACCTCGCGCTCGCGCACGTAGTCCCACACCTCGTCCTCCGTCCACTCGGCGAGCGGGTTCAGCTTGATGACCGCGCCGTGGTCGTGGTCGATCTCGACCTTGCGGATGTTCGTGCGGCTCGCCCACTGGTCGCGGCGGAGGCCGGTGACCCAGGCCTCGAGGGAGTGCAGGTGCTTGGTCAGCGGTCTGACCTTGCGGATGTTGCAGCAGAGCAGGCGCAGGTCGACGCCCGTACGGAAGAGATCGACGCCGTGCTTGGCGGTCATCGCGCCGACCTCGCTGTCGTCGGGCCGGACGAGGTCGAGTCGCAACCCGGGGTAACGGGCCCGCAGCGCATCGGCGAGCTCGAGCGTTTCCGCCGGGAGCCGCCCGGTATCGACGCTGAAGACCGGGATCTCCGGATCGATCGCGTAGGCCATGTCGATCAGCACCACGCTGTCGATCTGAAACGAGGTCGAGATCGCGATCCCGGGGGCGAAGCGCTCGATGCCCCAGGCAAGGAGCGCCTGTGGTTCCTCGCCCTCGAACTCGATCGAGAGCTCGCCCGCCTCGAGTTCGTCGATCAACTCGACGCTGCTCATGCATCCTCCTCACGTTGACGCGTCCTTGCGGGTTCGAGGCCGGCGAGCCGGCCGAGATCCTCGTCGCTTGCCCGGCGACTGAAGGAGGCGAAGCTCTCGCCGGCGGAGCGTTCCGCCAGCCAGCCCGCGATCAGGCCTTCGACGGCGATGTCGAGCTCGTCGGTGGGAACCCGCCGAAAGAGCGAGCGCCCGATCGCGGCGTCCGGGCCGAGGCCGCCGCGCAGGAAGATGTCGTAGGCCTGTCGCCGCTTCCCACCCTCGTCGCGCGAGGTCGTCCCCTGGAAGCCAATGTCCCCGACCCAGTGCTGGGCGCAGGCGTGGGGGCAGCCGTCGAGGTGGAGGCGCAGGTCGGCGATCTCCATCCCGAAGCGCTCATCGAGCCGATCGATCAGCGCTCCGAGCCGGGTCTTCGTCTCGGCGACCGAGAAGTTGCAGTGGGGCTCCCCCGTGCAGGCGATCGAGTTGCCGCGCACCGGGTTGATCCCGGGCGCAAAGCCGATCGCCGCGAGCTCGCTCTGGGCCTCCTCGAGCCTATCGTCGGGAACGCCGGTAAGGATGAAGTTCTGCTGGCGGGTGAGCCGGACGTCGCCCCGGTAGCGCGCCGCGAGCTCCGCGACCGCGATCATCTGGTCGCCCGAGACGAGCCCGAGGTGGACAGGGACGCCGATGTAGGAGAACCCCTCCTGCTTCTGGGGGTGGACGCCCATGTGGTGGGACGGCTCGACCGTGATCGCAGGGAGCGCGTAGTCGCTGAGGGCGCGACCCAGGCGGGCCTCGACGCGCTCGCGGATCCCCTCCGGGCCGATGTCGTCGACCATGAACTTGAGCCGCGCCTTGACGCGGGAGACGCGGTAGCGGAGATCCTCCGACCACACGCTCGTGATCGCCGCCAGGATCTCGTTCGCCTCCTCCCGGGGCACGAAGACGCCGAGCTCGCGTGCGATCCGCGGCACCGAGGAGAGCCCTCCTCCGACGAGGACGCCGAAGCCCTCCACGCCCTCGCGCAGCACGCCGATCAGCGAGATGCAGTTGATCTCGGGTGCATTGCAGCGGTCGGGGCAGGCTGCGATCGAGTACTTGTGCTTGCGGGGGAGGTTTGCCCAGTCGGGGTTGCCGTAGAAGAGGTCGGCGGCCGCGGTGACGGTCGGGGTCGCATCGAAGAGCTCGTCTGCCGCGATTCCCTGCACCGGGCAGCCGGTGATGTTGCGGACCGTGTCTCCGCAGCCGCCGGCAGTCGTGACGCCGTGGCGCTCGAGGTCGGCGAAGACCTCGGGCAGCCGCGCGAGCTCGAGCCAGTGGAGCTGGATATTCTGGCGCGTCGACAGCTCGCCGTCGCCGCGCCCGTAGCGGTTTGACACCTCGCCGACGGCACGCAGCGCGGTTGGCGAGAGCTGCCCTGCGGGCACCTTGACCCTGAGCATGAAGGTACCGATCTTCGGCTTGTCGTGGTAGAGGCCCCACCACTGCAGACGGACGACGTCCTCCTCCGCCACCTGCTCGTAGCCGGCGGCGATGAGCGCCGGGAGTTCTTCGCGGATCCGGAGCGGCGCCTTGTCGCGCTTGATCCGCTCGACCGGGTTGCGCTTGTAGACGAGCTCCCAGTCGACGGCCGGCCTGGCGAGCGCGCTCACCGGCTGCGCGCGCCCCAGCGCGGCGTCGGCAGATGCGTCGTGCAGATAGCGCCCCTTCGCTCCACGGATCGACCACTCTAGCGCCGTTGGTACAAAAAGTAAAGTAGGTATAAAAAGTATAGTTTTAGGTGTCCATGGGAACCAATGCAGAGTATTTTCTCGGGTTATGCACCAGCGTGGCGACCCGGCGGCGCGCCGCTCGGACCCCGCAGGGTCGCGGCGAAGACATAGGTTGCAGGGTGTGACCGTTCGCCCCAGGGTTCTTTTGCGGGAGGAGATCGCGCCGGCCGGCGTCGAGCTGCTGGCGACGCGCTTCGACGTCGATGCCGACTCCGAGAGCGATCTCGCCTCGATCATCGATCGCTACGACGCGATCGTTATCCGCTCGGCGACCAAGCTGACCGCCGAGCTCATCCGCGCGGCAACCCGGCTCAAGGTGATCGGCCGGGCCGGTGTCGGCGTCGACAACATCGACGTCGAGGCGGCGACGCGGCAGGGCATCGTCGTCGCCAACGCGCCCGAGTCGAACATCGTGTCGGCGGCCGAGCACACCGTCGGCCTTCTGCTCGCGCTCGCGCGCAACATCCCCCAGGCGCACGCGGCGCTCGTCGAGGGCCGCTGGGAGCGCGCTCGCTTCGGCGGCGTCGAGGTGGCGGAGAAGACGCTCGGGATCCTCGGCTACGGACGGATCGGCCAGCAGGTCGCACGCCGCGCACTCGGGCTGCAGATGCGGGTCGTCGCCTACGACCCGTTCGTTTCCGCCGAGCGCTTCCGCGAGGCGGGGGTCGAGTCCGATTCACTCGAGGGTGTGCTCGCCCGCGCCGATTTCGTCACCCTGCACCTTCCGCTCAACGACGAGACGCGGCACGTGATCGACGCGGGGATGCTCGCACGGATGAAGGACGGGGCGCGCATGATCAACGCCGCCCGCGGCGAGCTCGTCGACGAGCAGGCACTCCTCGAGGCGCTCGAGTCGGGCAAGCTCGCCGGCGCCGCACTCGACGTTTTCGAGCGCGAGCCCTATAGCGGGCCGCTGCTCGGGGCGCCGCACATCGTCGTCACGCCGCACCTCGCGGCTTCGACCGACGAGGCCCAGGACCGGGCCGGCGTCATCGTCGCCGAGCAGGTCGTCGCCGCACTCGAGGGCGGGCTCGTCACAAACGCCGTCAACATCCCGACGGTGGGGGCCGAGGATCTCGAGGTGCTGGGGCCGTACCTGCCGCTCGCCGCGAGCCTCGGCCGCTTCGCCCTCGCGCTCGCCCGCGGCGAGCCCGGGACGATCACCCTCGAGTACGCGGGCGAGCTCTCCGAGTACGACACCCGTCTGCTCACGGTCGCGGCCCTGAACGGCGCCTTCCGCGGGCGGGTCGACCAGCCCGTGAACTACGTCAACGCGCCGCTCATCGCCGCGGAGCGAGGGATCGAGGTCATCGAGCAGCGGCGCCGCTTCTCCCCCGACTTCACCAATCTGATCGCCGTCTCCGCCGGCGAGGCGCGCGTCGCCGGGACGACGATCGGCACCGAGCATCGCCACTGGCTCGTCTCGGCGCTCGGTTTCGAGGTCGAGATCGAGCTTGCGCCGCGGATGGTCGTGCTCCGCTACGACGATGTGCCGGGGGTGATCGGCCGTGTCGGCACGCTTCTCGGCATGGCCGGCGTCAACATCGCCAACATGGCCGTCTCGCGTAACCGTGACGCCGGCAAGGCCCTGATGGTGCTCTCCCTCGACACGCCGGCCTCGCCCGAGGTCCTTGCGCGGCTCGACGAAGGCGTCGACGACGCCTTCGTCATCCAGGCCGAGCTCGGCTGAGAGGCGGGGCGGCGCGACCCGAGAGCCGCGCCGCCCCGCACTGCTGCCCCTCAGCCGAACGTGATCGGCACGCCGCGGGCAAGCACGATCACCGGGCAGCGAACCATCTCGACCAGGTACTGGGCCGCAGCACTCAGCCTCACCACGCCCTCGTTCGTCCCCGGTTTGGAGCTGACGACGATGAGGCCGACGTCGCTCCCCACCCGGGTCGCGAGCGAGGATCCGAAGTACGAGGCCAGTGACTGGGCGGTCACTGCGGCGCTCTGGTCGTCGTCCTCGGAGACCGCGGCGATGCTGACCACGGGCAGATCGGCGCGGTAGCGCATCTCCGAGGGGGCGATTCCGACCGCCACCGGGCCTCCGTCGAGGAGCGTCCGGGCCGAAGTTCCCGGGTCGACGTGCCCGGGTGTGGTGCGGTACTCCGAGCCGAACACGATCGCGTCCGCCCCCTCGGCGGCGGCGAGCTCGCGGAGCCCCTGAGCAGTCGAGGCGCCGACCACCACCCGCCGGGCCACGTCGGGCTCACCGAGCCAGCGCGCCCCGCTCTCGAGCAGCTGCTCGGCGTCGTGCTCAGCGAGCCGCTCCCTTCGGCCCTCCGGCTCGATCGCGTGCCGTACATAGGCGAGGACGAGCGAGGCACCTGCCTTGCCCAGGAGGCGGCCCAAGGCCAGCGCATCCTCGTCGCTGGCCGTGCCGTCGTAGGAGACGATGATCTTGGACACGGTTGTTGCGCCTCAGGCGCTCCCGCCCCCCGGGGGAGCGCTTGTCGGTCCCGGCGTGGCGGGAGTGAGGCCAGGGATTCCGCCCGTGTAGCCGAGCGAGGGTATGTCGGACGGGTAGACCTCGTGTCCGTGGACCGCGATGTCGCCCTCCTCCATGTCTGCCTCCGACATCCGCAGCGGGAAGATGAGTCCCACGAACTTGAGCAGGACGAAGGTGGCGATCGAGCTGAAGAGGATCACCCAGATCGCGGCGTAGGCCTGCCACTTCAGGAGATGCAGGCTGCCCGTGATCCCGCTAGAGGGGCCCTTGAGGTCGAGGTACTCAACCATGTGGGAGTCCGCGAGCACTCCGACCAGAAGGCCGCCCGCGAGCCCGGCGAAACCGTGGGTGTAGATGACCCCGAGCGTGTCGTCGACCAGCCGGAAGGGCCGCACCCGGCTCAGGTAGTTGTAGGCGAAGTAGACGATCGTCGAGGCGACCACCCCGATGATGATCGCGCCATAGCCGTTGACGAACCCGGCAGCGGGTGTGATCGCGACCAGGCCGACGATCATCCCGTTGACACTGCCGAGCAGCGAGGGCTTGCGCTTGGTCAGGTAGTCCCAGAGCACCCAGACGAGGAAGGCGATCGCGGTTGCGAGGTTCGTGTTCAGCACCGCGCCCGACATGTCCGCGCCCGCGAAGTAGGGGTCGCCGCCGTTGAAGCCGTTCCAGCCGAGCCATAGCAGGCCGGCCCCGGTCGCGACCATGAGCAGGTTGTTGGGGGCATCGATCTCCCGGTCGCGGGCGAGCCGCGGCCCGATCACCCACGCCGCAACGAAACCGGTCACGCCGGCGTCGAGGTGAATCACGTACCCGCCGCTGAAGTCGACCGCGCCGTTATGTGCGAAGTAGCCGCCGCCCCAGATCAGGAAGGCGTTGACGGAGTAGATGCAGGTGATGAAGAGCGGGACGAAGATCAGCCAGGCTTTGAAGTTGATCCGGCCGAGCACCGAGCCGAGGGCCAGGATCGGCGTGATTGCCGCGAAGACGAACTGGAAGTAGACGAGTGAGGAGGTCGGGAACTCGAACTTCGGCATGTCGCCGTCGAAGAGCGGGATATTCGCCCGGCCCTCCTCGCCGATGTGGCTGAGGACGCTGCCCGGCTGTCCGACGAAGGTCGCGAAGAAGCCGCTGCCGTGCGAGAGCCCGTGCCAGGGGTTGCCGAACCCCATGTCATAGGCCCAGAGCACCCAGACGATCAGCGTGCCCGCGAAGGCGGTGAACGTCAGCATCATGCTGTTGACCGACCAGCGCTTCTGCATGACGCCGCCGTACAGGACGACGAGACCTGGCACGCTCATGAGCCCGACGAACGTCGCGGCCGTGATTTGCCAGGCGTTGTCGCCCGGGTTCAACCATGTGGGGTAGGGGATCAAGCGGTCTCCTTTCCGACGGACCGATGGATCGGTACGAGGGCCGCTCAAGCTCGGTCCTACAAGAAAGGCCCCCGGGACTCATGTTGAGTCCGGTGGCCTCATCGCCCCGCGCGCGGTCATCAGCGACCGCGTACGAGTCGTGACTGTAACGAAAAACGGGGCCGTGCGCTTAGGTACCGCCGGCGACCGCGGGAAGCAGGATCATCGTCGCCTGGGCGGCGACCCCGGTGTCGAGGCCGTCGGCGAGGCGGATGTCGGAGCCCTCGACGAAGACGTTCAGGAACTGCGGCAGCTCGTCGCCCGCGAAGATCCGCTCGCGCAGGGCCGGGTAGGCGGTGACGAGGTGCTCGAGCACCTCGCGCACTGTCGCGCCGGGCAGCTCGAGCGCACGGTTCCCGCCCGTCTCGGGGCGCAGGATGGGCGGGATGCGGACGATCGCCATCAGCCGCCAACCCTACCTCGCGCGCGCGCCTTCCTCGAGCACCTCGGGGACGAGATCCTCGAGACGGCCGATGCGGGCGAGGTCGGGGAACACCCATCTCCAGATCGCAGCGAGTCCGATCGTGACCGCGCCGCCGGCGACCACGGCCGCCACGGCGCCGAGCAGCGCCGCCGCGACGCCGGACTCGAACGCTCCCAGTTGATTGGAGGCGCCGATGAAGACGTTCTCGACGGCGAGCACACGCCCCCGCAGCGCGTCGGGGGTCGCCAGCGCGACCGCCATCGCTCGGATGTTCATGCTGAACATGTCGACAAAGCCGCTCACTGCGAGCGCGCCGAGGGAGAGCGGAAGCGAGCGCGAGAGTCCGAAGACGATCATGCTCACCCCGAACGCGGCGACAACGATGAGCAGCGTCCGCCCCGCCGGCCGGCGGAGCGGACGGCGCGTGAGGATCGCTCCCGCCACGATCGCTCCGAGCGCCGGGGCGCTGCGCAAAAGGCCGAGGCCGAACGGACCAGTGTGGAGGATCGTGCGGGCGTAGAGGGGCGCGAGCGCAGTCGCGCCGCCGAAGAGGACCGCGAAGAGGTCGAGCGAGATCGCGCCGAGGATCACCGGAGCCGCCCGGATGAAGCGGATCCCTCCGAGGACGCCTCCGAGCCCCGGAGCCCCCGCACCCGCTCGCGCCGGCGGCTCGTGCATCGCGACGGTGGCGCAAAGACCCGCGAGCAGGATGCCGCTCGCGCACGCGTAGGCGACGACCGGCCCGAGCGCGAAAAGGAACCCCCCGAGCGCCGGGCCGGTCACGACCGCCAGCTGGAAGATGACGCTCCGAAGCGCCATGGCGCTCGAGAGGAGCTCGGTGGGGGCGAGCACCGAGGGCAGTGCACGCTGGGGCGCGGCGCCGAGGACGGTCGCGGCGCCGATCGCCGTCGCGAGAGCCAGGAACGGCCAGAGCGCGCGCGCCCCCTCGAGGCTGACGATGATCAGCAGGCTCGTCGTGAGCGCCTGGAGCGCCGCCGACACGGCCATGATCCCGCGGCGGGAGAAGCGGTCTGCAAGGTGCCCGGCAGGGAGTGCGAGCGCGAGCTGGGGGACGAACTCGGCGAGGCCGATCAGCCCGAGGTCGAGGGCGCTGCGGCGGATGGCGTACACCTGCCAGCCGACGGCGACGTCGACGATCTGGCTGCCGAAGCCGTTGGCGAGCACCGCCGCGAGGAAGTACCGGTAGTCACGGGCGCCGAGCGCAGAGGGCAGACGATCGAGAAAGCGCCGCCGGGCGAAAGGCGTGCGGCGCCTCAGCGCCTGCGCCCGGGGGACGCCACGTCTCGGGGTTGGATCGGCATCGGGGCTCGCACGCGCGCCGGCATTATGGCGGACGGGCGCCGGGTGCCGGCGCCCGTCGAGTGTGCCGTGAGCCTAGGTCGTGGCCGTGTCGTCGGCGGTCGGATCGTCCTCGGTGAGAACGCGGTAGAGCGATCTCCGCGCCTCTGTGAGGATCTTCGCCGCCTCGCCGCGCTGTGTCTCGCTCCCGGCATGGATAACCTGCCGGGCCGCGATGCCGACCTGGAGGGCGAGGTGGAACAGCTCCCGCACATCGTCGGGTACGCCCTCACCCGCCTTCTGCCAGGGCGATCCGAAGCGCTCGCGATTCTCCTCGAGATAGGTGCGGCCGGCGTCGGTCAACTCGAACACGTTGCCGCCGTCCCGCGCCTCGCCTCGGATCAGCCCTTCATCGGTGAGGAGCTGGAAGGCCGGGTAGACCGAGCCGGGGCTCGGCCGCCAGGCGCCTTCACTTCGCTGCTCGATCTCCTGCATCACCTGGTATCCGTTGCGCGGCTCCTCCTCGAGCAGGAGCAGGATCGCCGCCCGGACGTTGCCGCGCCGCATGCGCCGCCGCCAACGTCCCCCGGGTCCGCCGGGACCGCCCGGGCCGCCGAAGCCACCAGGGCCGCCGAAGCCGCCCGGACCGCCGAAGCCGCCCGGACCGCCGAAGCCACCACGGCCGCCGAAGCCGCCGGGTCCTGCGAAGAACATTCTATTTTGTCTGTGCATATCACGATAGTAAACGATATATCGAGATGTGTCAAGACCTGGGCGAGGCGATGGAAGAGACGTATCCTTCACACGATGAAGGTTGTCCTCCCAGACGGCGCGGAGCTCGTGCTCCCCGAGGGCGCGACGGGTCTCGACGCGGCGCGCGCGATCGGGCCGAAGCTCGCCGAGCAGGCGGTGCTTGTGCGTGCCGACGGGGGG
>Ga0302325_10017197_pt1 | contig 15300 bp, 13 predicted proteins | sample Palsa_T0_2_FD_201948 | JGI IMG/M metagenome (GOLD analysis project Ga0302325, IMG submission 201948) | Peat permafrost microbial communities from Stordalen Mire near Abisko, Sweden - Palsa_T0_2 | ecosystem: Environmental > Terrestrial > Soil > Palsa > Peat permafrost | place: Sweden: Abisko... | reverse complement strand
TGGCTCTACGGCGGAGATCGCGAAGTGGCTCGACGCCCCCGTCGTCCTCGTCGTCGACGCGGGCGCGATGGCGCGCAGCATCGCCGCAGTGGCGCTGGGCTTCACGTCGTTCGATCCGGCGGTGCGCGTCGCGGCCGTCGTCGCGAACCGCGTCGGCGGGCGCGGGCACCTCGATCTCCTGCGGAGCGCGCAGCGGTCGCCGCCGATCCTCGGTGGCTTTCCGCGCGACACGGAGCACGCGTTCCCGGAGCGTCACCTCGGCCTTCGCACCGCGGACCAGGCCACCCTGCCCGACGCGCTGCTGGACTACTGGGGTGCCGCCGCGGCGGAATGGTTCGCCCTCGACGCGCTGATCGACGTGGCGCGATCGGCGCCCCCGCTCGCCGCCCCCGCCGGGACCGCGCCGGCGGCCGCCGCGTCGCCCCCCGCCTGCCGCATCGGAATCGCCAGGGACGCGGCGTTCCACTTCTACTACGCCGACAACCTGCGGCGGCTCGAAGCGCTCGGCGCCGAGATCGTTCCCTTCTCCCCGATCGCGGATACGGCGCTGCCGGACGTCGACGGCCTTTACATCGGGGGCGGCTATCCCGAGGTCGCCGCGCGCGAGCTCGCAGCGAACGCCCCGATGCGCGAAGCCGTGAAGGCGTTCGCACAGAGCGGCGGCCCGATCTACGCCGAATGCGGAGGGCTGATGTACCTGAGCAACGCCATCGTCGCCGCGGACGGCAGCCGGCATCCGATGGTGGGCGTCATCCCGGCCGACGCGTGCATGCGCCCGGCGCTGCAATCGATCGGCTACGTCGAGGTCGAAGTGACCGCGCCCAGCATTCTCGGCGAAGCGGGGACTCGCTTTCGCGGGCACCAGTTCCGCTACTCGGAGCTCGCGCCCGCGCCGGACGGGTCGGTGGATCGCATTTACGCGGTGCGGGGCCGGCGCGCCAAAGAGAACGAGCGCGAGGGCTACCGTGTGAAAAACGTGGTCGCCTCGTATGTCCACGCGCACTGGGCTTCGAACGCCAAGGTGCCGCTCGAGCTCGTGCGAGCTTGCCAGGCCTTTCGCAAGAAGCGAGACGCCAGCAAGGGGGCATCATGAGTCGCGTGACCCTGATCGGCGGCGGGGTGCGGTCAGGCAAGAGCGCCTTCGCGCTGCGTCTCGCGATGCAGCACGCCGGCACCCGCGCCTTCGTGGCGACGGCCGAGGCGCGAGACGCCGAGATGCGCGCGCGCATTGCCCGCCACGTCACGGAGAGGGGCAATCACTTCGTCACGGTCGAGGCTCCGCGCGAGCTCGAGTACACGATGACGCGACTGACCAAGCGGGCGGAGGTCGTCGTCATCGACTGCCTCACGCTGTGGCTCTCGAACCTGATCCTCGACGGGGTGGAGGAGCGCGAGCTCGATGCGCGCGTGCAGGCGCTCACCACGCTCTTGCACGACGCACCGTTCGCATCCATCGTCGTCACCAACGAGGTCGGCATGGGGATCGTCCCGGAGTCGCCGCTGGGACGACGGTTCCGCGACGTGGCCGGGCGCGCCCACCAGACGATCGCGCGCCGATCGGACCGGATCTACCTGGCGGCGCTCGGCGTCATGCTTCGATTGCGCCCGGGGCCCGTCGAGCTCGAGGAACCGGCGTGACCGCGGCGTTCGCCGTCGCCCTTGCGTTCGGCCTCGACGCCGCGTTCGGCGAACCCCCCAACGTGCTGCACCCGGTGGCGTGGATGGGGGTGGCCATCGCGCGGGGCAGGTCGTGGGCGCTTCGCGCCTCGCGACTCGGACAGTTCGTCCGGGGCGCGATGGTGGCGCTCGGGGTGCCCGCGCTCGCGGCCCTCGTCGCGCACGCGATCAGCGCCAGAACGGCGCGCGTCCCCGTGGTGGGCACGATCGTCACGGCGCTCGCCCTCAAACCGCTGTTCGCCGTGCGCGCCCTGCGCGACGCGGCGTTCGACGTACGCGACGCCCTCGACGCGAACGACCTGCACGGCGCGCGCATCGCCCTCGCGAGCCTCTGCAGCCGCGACGCCGCGGATCTCGACGAGCCGGCCCTCGTGGCCGCCGCGATCGAATCGGTCGCCGAGAACACCTCCGACAGCGTGGTCGCACCGCTGCTGTATTTCGCGTGTCTTGGCCTGCCCGGTGCCGCGTTCTACCGTGCGGCGAACACCGTCGACGCGATGATGGGGTATCACGGCAAGCTCGAATGGGCGGGCAAGGTGGGCGCGCGCCTGGACGACGCGCTCAACGTGGTGCCCGCGCGCGTCACGGCGCTGCTCTTCTTGGCCGCCGGCACGATCACCGGAGCGCAGGTTCGACGCGGGTTCACGACGTGGTGGCGGGATGCGGGCCGCACCGAGAGCCCCAACGCCGGGCATCCGATGGCGACGATGGCGGGATTGCTCGGCGTGCGCCTCGAGAAACACGGTCACTACGCGCTCGGTGACGAAACGCGGCTCGTGTCGTCGGTCGACATCACACGGGCGTGGCGGATCGCGTGGGTCGCGTCCGTCGCGGCGGCCGTTCTTGCCGCGGCCCTGGCCGCGGCGGTGTACCCATGACGGGGCAGGCCATCATGGTCCAGGGGACCGCGTCGTCGGTCGGCAAGAGCATGGTGGTGGCGGCGATGTGCCGCATGTTCCGGCAGGATGGGCTGCGGGTCGCGCCTTTCAAAGCGCAGAACATGGCCCTCAACGCCTACGTGACCGCGGAGGGGGGCGAGATCGGGCGCGCCCAAGCCGTGCAGGCGCAGGCCGCGGGGATCGCGCCCACGGTCGACATGAACCCCATCCTGCTCAAGCCGGAGGGCCATTCGCGCGCGCAGGTGATCGTGATGGGGCGGCCGATCGGCAGCATCGGAGCCGCCGACTATCACGAGCGCAAGCCCGAGCTCCGCGGCGTCGTCGTCGACGCGCTCGCGCGGCTCCGCTCCGCCTACGACCTGGTCGTCATCGAGGGCGCCGGCAGCCCGGCCGAGATCAACCTCAAGGACCGCGACCTCGTGAACATGTTCGTGGCAGGCGCCGCGGACTGCAACGTCGTCCTCGTGGGCGACATCGATCGGGGCGGCGTCTTCGCGGCGTTCGTCGGCACCCTCGAGCTGCTCGAGCCCGCCGAGCGGTCCCGCGTCGGGGCCTTCTTGATCAACAAGTTCCGCGGCGACCTGCGGCTGCTCGACTCGGGGCTCCGCTTTCTCGAGACACGCACGGGGATCCCGGTGCTGGGCGTCGTCCCCTATCTGCCGGCGCTGCGCATCGCGGACGAAGACTCGGTGTCGCTCGAGGATCGGATCGGGCGGCGACGAGCCCGCGCGGACGAGGTCGAGATCGCCGTCGTTCGGGTTCCGCTCATCTCGAACCACGACGACTTCCAGCCGCTCGAGCACGCGCCGGGGGTCGTCGTCCGCTTCGTCGAGCGCGCCGAGGATCTCGACGGCGCGGACCTCGTCGTCTTGCCGGGGAGCAAGAGCACGGTGTCGGATCTCCACTGGCTTCGCGCGAGCGGCATCGCCCGGGCCGTCACGACGCGCGCGCAGCGCGGGGAGCTCGTGCTCGGTGTGTGCGGTGGCTGTCAGATGCTCGGCAGGCGGATCGCCGACCCCGACGCCGCGGAGTCGGACGAACGCGAAGCCCAGGGGATGGGTCTCTTGCCGATCTCGACGCGCTTCTCGGGCGACAAGCGCACGACGCAGGTGCGGGCCAGGGCGCTGGTCCCCTCGTTTCTCTGCAACGGGGGCGACGCCGACATCGCAGGGTACGAGATCCACATGGGCCGCATCGAGCGCGACCCGGGCGAGTCGGGACCGTTCGCGATCCGCTCGCGCAACGGCGCGCCCGAGGACGACGTCGACGGCGCTTCGTCGCACGGCGGCGCCGTCGTCGGCACCATGATCCACGGCCTCTTCGACAACGCGCGCGTTCGCGATGCTCTCATCGCCACCCTGCGTGCGCGAAAGGGCCTCCCGCGGGCGGAGGCGCCGCACACGTCCGCGGCACCGCCCGACGAGCTCGATCGCCTCGCCGCGGCGGTCCGGGAGAGCATCGACGTCCCCCTCTTGCGCAAGCTGTGTCGCCCGTGACGTCCGTCCCCGCGCGCTTCGACGAGTCAGTGCGTCAAGCGGTGTACCGCGTGATGGCGCTGCGTCGCGACGTGCGCGACTTCGTTCCCGGCGAGGTCGACGAGGCGACCGTGGGGCGCTTGCTGCAGGCTGCCGCGCTGGCGCCGAGCGTCGGTTTCTCGCAGCCCTGGGCGTTCGTGGTGGTGCGCGATGGTGCCGTGCGAAGCCGCATCCGCGCCAGCTTTCTCCGGTGCCGCGAGGGCGAAGCCGCGCGTTACCCGCCCGCGCGCCGCGAGAAGTACCTCGCCTACAAGCTCGAAGGCATCGAAGAATCGACCCTCAACCTGTGCGTGGTGGCCGACCTGAGACCTCGCGACGAGGCCATCCTCGGCACCACGGTGCAGCCGGAGGCCGTTCGCGCCAGCGTGTGCTGCGCGGTGCAAAACCTCTGGCTCGCCGCGCGCGCCGAGGGCATCGGTGTCGGCTGGGTGAGCATCGTCGAGCCCGCGGTGCTGCGCGAAGCCCTCGCGCTGCCGCCCGGCGTCGAGCCCGTCGCGTACCTCTGCGTCGGGTATGCGCGCGACTTCCGCGACCGGCCCATGCTCGAGGAGACGGGGTGGCTGCCGTCGCGCGCGCTGGATGACCTCGTGCACGAAGAGCGCTGGCGAGCCGAGCCCGCCGAGCCGAGCCCGGCCCCGCCGGCGCGACGCGTCGAGCCAACCTCTCGCTCCCTGGGGTCCGTTCCTCCCTTCGATCGCTCGGGGGAGGCCGCGGCGCTCGCGCATCAGGAGTTCCTCGTCAAACCGCGTGGAAGCCTGGGTCGGCTCGAGGAGGTCGCCGCGTGGTACGCAGGGGCGCACGGCGCGTTCCCGGCTCCTGCGCCGGATCGCGCGCTGCTCGCCGTCTTCGCGGGCGATCACGGGGTGGTGGTCGAAGGCGTCAGCGCTTACCCGTCGTCCGTGACCGCCGCCATGCTGGCGACGATCATGGCGGGCGGCGCGGCTATCAACGTGATGACGACGCGATACGCGATCGACCTCGCGCTCGTCGACGTGGGCGTGGCGGGCGACATCTCCGGCGTCCCCGTGCACCCGGTGGTCCCGCTGACGAGCGCGCGCGTTCGCGCGGGCACGGGCAACCTGGCGCACGAGCCCGCGATGACGCGCGACGAGGCCCTGGCCGCCATGGGGGTCGGTGAGCGGACGGCGCACCACGGCATCGACGCGGGTGCCCAGCTCCTCGCGGCGGGCGAGATCGGCATCGGCAACACGACGTCTGCCGCGGCGCTCGTATGCGCGCTGACCGGCGCATCGCCCGACGACGTGGTGGGCGCGGGCACCGGGGTCTCCGGCGACGTCCTGCGGCGCAAGGTGACCGTGGTCTCTCGCGCGCTCGACGCCCACGCGCGGCGCGCCTGCGATCCGCTGGCCAGGCTCGCGTGCTTCGGCGGCCTCGAGATCGCGGCCATGGCGGGCTTCTTCCTCGCGGCGGCGCGCGCGCGACGGCCCATCGTCATCGACGGCTTCGTGGCGTGCGCCGCAGCGCTCGTCGCACAGGCGCTCGACGCGAACGTCGTCGACTACTTCCTCCTCTCCCACGCGTCGGCCGAACGGGGGGCCGCGATCGCCGCGTCCGCCCTCGGCAAGCGCCCGCTCCTCGACCTCGGCATGCGCCTCGGCGAAGGGACGGGGGCCGCCCTCGCCGTGGACCTCGTGCGAACCGCCGTGGCCCTCGAGCGCGGCATGGCGACGTTCGCGACCGCCGGGATCGTGCGCCGCTGAATGATGTGACGCGGTCGCCGCGCGCGCGTCACGCGGCGTACCCAATTTTCTCTGGGGCGAAGGAGAACGCCCGCCGAGCGCCAGGATCGCTTACCGTCGCGACCGGCCTCGATGGCCGAGGAGGATCCGATGGCGAGCTCCGCGACTTCGAATCTGGCCAAGATCCAGCACGTCGTCGTCCTGATGCTGGAGAACCGATCGTTCGATCACATGCTCGGGCTGCTCTACCCGGGCAAGCAGACGCCCTCCGGTCAACCGTTCGAAGGGCTGACGGGCAACGAGACCAACGCGGACGCGAGCGGCAATGCCGTGAAGGTGTCCCCGATCAGGCCCAACCAGCAGAACGCGTACTTCATGCCCGGGGCCGACCCCGGCGAGGGCTACGCGCATACGAACGCGCAGCTCTTCGGCACGAGCACGGCGCCCACCCCGCCGGTGGCCACGTGCTCCGGCTTCGTGACGGACTATGCGGCAACGCTCCCGTGGGACGCGAAGAACGACCGCAAGGTCCTCGCCGGGACGACGGCGAACGACATCATGGGCGTGTTTCCTCCCTCGATGCTCCCGGTCCTCTCGGGCCTCGCGAAGGGCTACGCGGTCTGCGACCACTGGTTCAGCTCCGTCCCCACGGAGACGATGCCCAACCGCGCCTTCGCGTGCGCAGGCACCAGCGAGGGGCACCTCGACGACTCGAAGCAAGCGAAGGGCCTCACCGTGCCGAGCATCTTCGGCCGCCTGTCGGACGCGAATCTGGCGTGGGCCATCTACGGCTACGACGAGGAGCCCCTGACACGGGCCGATTTCCCCGACACGAAGGAAGCGCCCAACTCGCACTTCGGCAAGTTCGCCCAGTTTCAGGCCGCGGCGAAGGCGGGCAAGCTCGGGGCATACACGTTCCTCGAGCCCGAGTGGTCGGCCACCGGAAACAGCCAGCATCCGAACTACGACGTGGCCCTCGGGGAAAAGCTGATCCACGACGTGTACTACGCGCTCCGCAGCAACACGGCCGCCTGGAACGCGACGCTCTTCATCATCGTCTACGACGAGCACGGGGGGCTTTACGATCACGTTCCCCCGCCTCGCAGCGCGGTACCGCCCGACACGTTTGCCGGCGACGACGGCTTCGACTTCACACGCTTCGGGCTGCGCGTGCCGTGCGTCCTCGTGTCGCCGCTCATCGCCGCGGGCACCGTGCTGCGCGCCCCCACGGGAGCCACGCCCTACGACCACACCTCGATCCTCAAGACGATCGAGAACCGGTGGGGCGTCCCCGCCCTCACGAAGCGCGACGCGGCGGCGCCCGACCTGAGCCCCGTGCTCACGCTAGCGCAACCTCGAACCGACGATCCGCTGCACGGCGTCACCGTGCCCGTCTCCGCCGCCAGCCCCTACTCCGACTCGGATCCACCGTCGCACCTTCAAGAGGTGCACGCGCAGCTGATGGCGATGCTCCCGCTGCCCGACCCCCACGGGGGAGCGCACCACATGCCCCCTGCTCTAAGGACCAGCGCCGAGGCAACCAAGTACATTCACGCGCGTACCGAGGCGTGGAAAGCCCACAAGGCCGGGCAACGGTAGGGGCAGCCCTCGAGGTGGCGCCGGGCCCGCGGGTTGCAGGTGCTTCGGTCGTGCTTACGTTCACTCAAGTGCCGGCGCTACTCGGAAACCAAGTCCGACACGGGAAGGACGCGTGATCCACGCGCTGTGAAGCCAATGAACCAGATCGATAACAACGCACCGAGCCACGAGACTTCGCCCGGCCTCGCCAACCAGGAACCCCAGAGCCAGCAGCCGACGACGACCCAGTCCGACGCACCCAAGCCGCGCCGCCCCCGGGGCTTTGCGGCGATGGACCGAAAGCTCGTGACGGAGCTCGCCCGCAAGGGCGGCAAGGCCGCGCACCTCCTCGGGGCGGCGCACGAGTTCAACAGCGACGAGGCGAGGGAGGCAGGCCGCAAGGGCGGGCTCGCATCCCACGTCAAACGGCGTGCGCGAGACGCGGCCGCCGAAGCCCAGAGCGGGCCCAAGAGCGGCCAAGGCTGAGCTAGCACCACCGGCACACGCTTTGCTGCTGTAGCGAACGAGGTGTGCCGATGACGCTCTTCGAATTTGTCGTTTATCTCGTCGTGGCGGGCGTCTGCGGGGCGGTCGCGCGGGCGCTCGCGGGGGGAACGGCGGGTGGCTTCATTCTCTCGATCTTGCTCGGGTTCCTCGGAGCCTTCGTAGGGACCTGGATCGCGCGAATGTTGCACCTGCCACAGATCGCCATGATTGCGGTGGGCGGGCGATCGTTTCCGATCGTCTGGTCCATCGTGGGCGGCCTCATCCTTGTAGGCATCGCCCACGCGCTCACACGGCCCCGGTATTACATCCGGCCATAGCGTTCTGCGACGTGGCGGGACCGCATCTCGAGGCGTTGCTGCCTAGTAGCGACAGACGATGCTGCCCGCCTGCCGCAGCTTGAGGCGCGCGAGCGTCGTCGCCACGATCTCGAGCACCTGCTCCTGGCCGATCGACGCGAGGAACCTGCCATATTCGGCGAACTTGGCGCGCAAGAAGTCGTCGAGCTCGACGCGGCGGCCGCTGGCGCCATCGACCACGGTGGCGTGCGCCGCGTCGTCGTCGCCGAGATCGAAGTTGATGAAGCCGCGGCACGACGCTGCGCCGCACCGGCAAGGGTCACGCGACGGCTCGTTGTGGGTGACCCAGCCGTAGAAGATGGTCACCTCCTGGCCGGGGGCGATGGGGCGCACGCACTGGATCCGGCCATCGCCGCTCGAGTAGAGCGCCGCGTTCGGGTTGCAGCTGTGGTTGCAAAGCCATCCCCCGGGCACGCTCGTGTCGGGGACGATCACCCGATCACCCGAAAGGAGGGTGAGCTTGGTGTCGGCGGCGCGCGCCGCCTCCGGATCGTGTGCGTCCACTTTGCGCTGCTTCGGGGCATAGGCCACGACCGTCTCGCCCGGTTCGAACCGGCGCCGCGCAAACACTCCCCGGCCGGCGATTGCACTGTCGCGGAACTCCACAGGGGCCAGGCTGAACATGGCCTTGCTGGGGCGCTTTGCGGACTGCGCCTTGGCCGATCGCGGCGACGAACGACTCACGCGATCGCCGCCTCGACGGCGGCCACGTCGCTGGCCGAGAGCACGGCATCGGCCGCCCTCGCGCTGTCGAGCGCGCTCTCGATCCGGCGCACCCCCGGAATGGGGACCACGACCCGGCTCTTGGCGAGCATCCACCCGAGGACGAGGCGGTGCGGCGACACCCCGAGACGTGACGCTTCGGCTGCGAGGCGCCCCTGCCGGCCCAGCGCCTTGGCACCGCTTGCTCCCCCGAAGGGCGAATAGGGGAGAAACGCAATCCCGTGCTGGTCGCAGTACGCGAGAACGCCGTCCGTCTCGGGCGCGCGGTGACCTGGGTTCCAGCGATTTTGCACGGTCACGATCGGAACGATCGCCCGGGCGCTCGCGATCTCGCCGACCGACACGTTGGAGAGCCCCACGTGGGCAATCTTGCCCTCGGCGCGCAGACGCGCGAGCTCACCCACGCTGTCTTCGAGCGGGACCGCGGGGTCGGGCGCGTGCAGCTGGTAGATCGCGATCCGGTCGACGCCGAGCGCCGTCAAACTCGCCTCGCAGGCGCGCCGCAGGTGGGCCGGCCGCGCGTTGCGTGTCCATGCGCCGTTCGGGCGCTCGAGGCCCCCCTTGGTCGCGACGACGACCGCGGCTCTCGCGGCCGATCCCGCCTCGCGGAGCGCCCGCCCGACAAGGCGTTCGCTATGCCCGATGTCGCGATCGTCGATGCAGTAGACGTCGGCGGTGTCGAGCAGCGTGACTCCCGCGTCGAGCGCGGCGCGCAGCGTCCGTACGCCGTCGTCGTCCGTCGGGCGGTCGCGGATCGAGAGGTACATGCAGCCGATGCCGATGGCGCCAACTGCGAGGCCGCTCGGGCCAAGGGGACGAGTGTTCATGGGAGGTTCCGGCTGGGGTTAGCGTGAGAGATCGCGCATGGCCTCGCACAACCGCGCGACGCCTTCGAGCAGCCGCGCGCGGGGGGCCGACGTGAAGCAGAGGCGGGCCCACGAGGCGAAGGGCGCTCCGAAGGCCTCGCCCGGGGCGAGCAGCACGCCACGATCGACGCATCGCTCGAGCAGATCCTGGAGCCTGCGGCCCCCGAGCAGCGGGGCAAAATCGATGAACGCGTAGCTCCCTCCCTCGGGCGCCGCGATCGCGAGGCCCGCGCCGTCGAAGGCACGCAGCATGGCGTCGCGCGCGTCGCGGTAGTCGCGGCGCGCGTCGTCGATCCAGTCTTCTCTGCCCGACGCGGCCGCGAGCGCGACGCGCTGGGCAGCGACGGGGGGATGGAACACGGTATGCGTCGCGATCCGCCGCGCGACCCGCGTGACCCGCTCGGGCGCCACCAGAAAACCGATCCGCGCGCCCGCGAGCCCGTGGCTCTTCGAGAGCGAGTACACGCTGAGGGCGCGCTCGGACATGCCTTCGCACCGCGCGATCGACCGATGCTCCCCCTCGTAGACGTAGTCCGCGTACACCTCGTCGGCGATGACCCAGATCCCGTGGGCCAGGGCGAACTTCGCGATCGCCTCCACATGGCGCGCGCCGAGGACCTTGCCGTCGGGGTTGTTCGGCGTGGTGACGTAGAGCGCTCGCGTCCGCGGGGTGAGCGCCGCCGCGAGCACAGCGGCCGGGTCGAGCGACGGATCTGCGTAGAGACGCGCCGTCAGGGGCACCTCGACCGGCACGGCGCCCGCCGACCGAAAGACGCCGACCGAAAGGGGCCAGTAGGGCGACGCGACAAGGACCTCGTCGCCCGGCTCGAGGATCGCGCGCGCGCCGCAGAAGAGCGCGTGCGTCGCGCCGCACGCGACCACAACGTGACGCAGACCCTCGACCGAAACGGGTCCGTGGCCGCGCGCCGCGAGCCGCGAGGCGAACGCTTCTCGCAACGTGTCCAGTCCGATGACCGACCCGTACTTGTACAGCGCGTCGTCGTCCGCGGCGGAGGCGCGCGCGAACGACGCGTCGCCGGGCGGCGCGCGGTAGGTGTCGCCGATGTGCAGGCCGATGAGGTCGCCGCCTCGCCGCGCGTGCGCCTCGATGCGCGGCGCGAGCTCGGCGAACACGCTCTGCGGAATCGCGAGTGCGCTTGGCGACAGCGGAGGAAGCTCACCCACGTCGCGAATCGTAGCGCGAAACCGCGCGCCTCAGCCGCCGGTGATGGTCGCGCCGCCGTCGACCACGATCGTCTGCCCCGTGACGAAGGTGCCCGCGGCCGAGGCGAGGAACACCGCCGCGCCCGCGATCTCGTTCGGTTCGCCGATGCGCCGCAGGGGATAGGTGCGCACGGTGTTCGCGTAGATTTCCGGGTTCTCCCAGAGCGCCCGCGCGAAGTCGGTGCGCACGAGGCCCGGCGCGATGCAGTTGACGCGCACGTTGCTCGGCCCCCACTCGACGGCCAGGTTGCGGGCCATCTGCATCTCGGCGGCCTTGGAGATGCCGTACGCGCCGAGCCGCTCGGAGCCCTTCAACCCGCCGATCGACGACACAAGAATGACCGAGCCCCCTCCCCGGCGCGCCATCGAAGGGATCGTCATCTGACACAGCCAGTGGTTGCTCCGGATGTTGCTGCCCATGATCTTGTCGAAGGCGCTGTCGGGGATCTCCTGGCTCGGGCCAAAATGCGGATTGATGGCCGCGTTGCAGACGAGGACGTCGACCGGGCCGAGGGCCTTCGCGGTCTCGTCGACGAGCCTCGTGAGCTCGTCTTTCTGTCCGATGTTGCACGGAATGGCGACGGCCTGGCCGCCGCTCGCCGCGATCCCCGCCCGCACGTCCTCGCAGGCGTCGGGCTTGCGGCTCGAGATGACGACCTTGGCCCCGAAGGACGCCATCGCCTCGGCGATCGCGCGCCCGATGCCCTTGGTCGACCCCGTGATGAGGGCGACTTTACCTGTCAGATCGAACAGCGATCGCATCGAGGCCTTGTCCATGACCCGTCGCACTAGCGTCTCCGCACGCTGACGACAACAAATGGCCATGGACCAAGTCCAACGCGAGTGACACTTTCCGCCCTCGGCTGCGTAGGCCTGCGTGACCCTGCGTGGGCCGGCGCAAGACCTCGAAAGGGTGCGATGAAGAAAGCAGTGCTGACTGCCGGTGTAGGCTGGGTGGCCTTCGCCGCGCTGATGGCCTCGTGCTCGTCCAGCTCGTCGGCCCCGTCATCGAGCAGCACGGCCGACGCGAGCGCGGAGAACCCGAACGTCACGTCGGGAATCGCGTCGCTGGCGACGAGCCAGTGGAACGCCGCGCTCACCAGCTGCCTCGCCGCCGAGACCGACGGCGGGACGGACTGCGACGCCCGCTACTGCGAGCTCATTGCACGCACGATGCTCGTCGTGAACGAGATCAACACGTTCCTCTTGCCCCGGTACAGGCGGTCGCTGATCGACGCTCCCGACGCAGAGGCCACCGACGTGCAAAACCTGGAGCAGACCGACACGTACCTCAAGAACGCCACGACGGCCGCCGAGACGGTGGCGACTCTGCAGTGCCAGTTCGACCTGCCGCATCTCCCCTTGGTGCTCGGCGATGCCGCGGACCCGGTGCTCAGTGGCGACGTGCGCGGGATCTGGACGCCGCGCGACGCGCACATGCTAGCGGCCCTCTTCGACTCCATCAGCTACGGCCTCCAGGCCGAGTTCATGCCCGTGGCCGTGGCGCTGCCGCCCGACGGGGGCGATCCGGCACTGCCCCCCCTGCTCGAGTCGATGCGCGGGCATCTGCTCATGCAAGACCAGCTGCTCTTCGCGCAATCGGTCGATCCGTCGGACGCATCGGCCCCCGTGGGGGGCTGGTACGACCGCAACGGCAACGGCATCCCCGACACGGCCGACGAGCTGCTCATCGACATCTTCAAGCCAGGCACCAACGACCGGGTCATCGACTTCTCCACCGCCGCCTTCGTCAAAGGCAACCAGATGCCGCTCGGCGCGCTCACACCCACCGCGTCGCTCCCGCCAGCCCGCTGCGGCTACCAGCAGTTTCACGTCGACGACGTGATCAGTGGAACCGACGTCACCGCGACCGACGGGATGTCGTTCTCGCCCGACGGCACGCAGGTCGTGCTCCCGCTGGCGACGGCGACGGGCAAGACGCAGATCTTCGCGATGAGCCCCGACGGAACGGCCCAGACGTGCCTCACGTGCGGCCAGCCGGGCAACAACGACGGCGTTCGCTGGCGCCGCGGCGCGACGCCCGATGCGATGCTCTTCATCTCGGATCGAGACCATCCCTATGCCACGGGCAACGCGGGCGGCGGCTTCGGGCAGGAGCTCTACGTCATGCGCACGGACGGATCGGAGCCGACCCGCCTCACGACGAGCGACGCCTGGGCGACCAACTATCACGAGGAGTGGTCGCCCGACGGCACGATGGTGATCTGGGGCGACACCGAGTCGTACGCGTGGGACGTGATGATCGCCGACTTCGTCGAGGACGACACCGGCATGCACCTGACGAATCAGCGGGTGCTCGTCCACGACACGACGTGGTGGGAGACGCACGGGTTCACCGCCGACAACCAGTACGTCATCACGACCAACACGCAGGCCGGCTTCCAGTCGACCGATCTCTACGCCATCAACGTGTCCACCGGCGCGCGCACGCGGCTCACGTCGAACACCGCGTGGGACGAGCACGGGCACCTGTCACCCGACAGCACCGCGATCTCGTGGATCTCCGGCCGCTGGCACCCGGCGAGCGTGCTTGCGCTGAACGACGGCTCCATCTCGCCCACGTTCGACTTTCTCTGGGTCGTTCCGGGGATCTTCTTCGAGTTTCTCAACGCGCCCGCGGGCTACTCGTCCGAGCTCACGCTCATGAACGCCGACGGCTCGAACATCCGGGCGCTGACGATGGACGACAAGATCGTCGCCGACAACCAGTGGAGCGAAGACGGCACGCGCATCATCTTCCGCGAGACCGACCCGAGCACGCCGGCCAACGCCACAACGATCAAGATCCTCACGTTCGACGACTGCGAGGGCGACGGGGGCACGAGCGGCGATGCGGCGACCGGCGACGCCGCGATCAGCGACGCGGGCGCGGCCGACGTGGCGGCGACGGGGGACGCGGGCTCGCTTTCGCTTTAGCCGCCACCCCCCCCGTTAGACCGCGCGCGCGAACGCCCGCGCTGGCGCTTGTGGATCGATCAGGTGCGGCGTTTGCGGGCGAGAACGGCGCCGGCGAGGGCGATGCCAACGAGGGCCGCGATCGGGGCCGAGCCCGGGGTGCCAGGGGCGGCGATCGAACAGCCGCTGCTCTTGCCGCCGCCACCCGACGAGGGCTCGCTCGTTCCGCCGTCGCCGGTCGCGACGGTCGCGTCGGATTCGGGTGTGGTCGTTGTCGACGCGTCGGACTCGGGCGTCGTCGTCGACGCTTCGGCCGCCGCTGCAGCGTCCGTCGCCGTCACGGCCGCGTCCGTCGCCGTCACGGCCGCGTCGGCCGCCGTCGCGGCAGCATCGGTCTCCGCCGCTCCGCTGTCAGGCGGCAGGGTGAAAGAGCAGTGGTTGGACAGCCCGCACGTGGCGCCCGCGCACTTGCAGTCGATGGCGGTGTCGCACCAGCCGTCGCTGCCCTGGGGATCCGTGCCCGCGGCGGCGCAGCCCATGGGCGAACCGTTCACCCACTCACATACCTCGGTACCGCACGCGGAGCCTGGACAATCTGTGTCGACCGAGCACGTGGGACCCGCCTGCGCCGGGGCCGACCACGCGAGAGAGGAAACGACCGCGACGACCGCGGCAAACGCCTGCATCGAAAGCTTCGTTCGCATCGAACACCCTCCAAGAAGCGCCGCATGGGTGCGGCGCGGGCAGTGTGCGCCTCTGGAGGCAGATTGCAACCTAGCTGGGCTTGTGGGTCACGACGCGATTGCGCCCTGCGTGCTTCGCTTCGTAGAGTGCCGCGTCGGCGGCGGCGATGAGCTGTGTCCCGTCGCCGATGCCCGGGCCCAGCGACGCAATGCCAACACTCACGGTCACGGGGATCTTCGCTCCGTGATGCGTAAACACCGACGTCGCGATCAAGATCCGCATCCGCTGCCCAAGCACCGACGCATTGTCCGCAGCTACGCCCCGGCAAAGGATCGCGAACTCCTCGCCCCCGTAGCGCGCGAACAGGTCTTCTGTCCGCAGTGTGGTCGACGCGATTTGCGCCAGGTTGGCGAGCACGTAGTCGCCCGCGACGTGCCCGTGCGTGTCGTTGACCACCTTGAAGTGATCGACGTCGAACATCAGGAGCGACAGCGCCGTCTTGTGCCGCGACGCGTAGGCGATCTCCGTCGGCAGGCGATCCAGAAAATACCGCTTGTTGTAGATCTTCGTCAGCCCGTCGTGCAGGGCCGCGTCGTGCATCTTGCGCTGGAAGTCCTCTTCCAGCCGGTCGGAGT
>Ga0302325_10017196_pt1 | contig 15300 bp, 15 predicted proteins | sample Palsa_T0_2_FD_201948 | JGI IMG/M metagenome (GOLD analysis project Ga0302325, IMG submission 201948) | Peat permafrost microbial communities from Stordalen Mire near Abisko, Sweden - Palsa_T0_2 | ecosystem: Environmental > Terrestrial > Soil > Palsa > Peat permafrost | place: Sweden: Abisko... | reverse complement strand
GAGCCCGCAAAGACGCCGCGCGTCGCGATTGGCACGCCTGCCGACGTGCGCGGGCCTGCATAGACGTTGCGGGCGGCTTGGATCTGTTCAGCACTGAGACAGCCGCTCGTACGTCCTTCCCGACAAGCGAGCACCGCGGGGTCGAACTTGCAGCCGATCGGATCTCCAATGATGCCGTCTTTGACGCCATCGGTGAGGTCACATGCCCTGAGCGCCGCCTGATGCAGCAGCTCGAGATCCGATGAGGCGAGAATCGGTTTACCCTCCAAGCTGATCAGATTTCGGAATTTCCAAACCTGACGCATACTCACGTCTGCTTCGCTGACCGCATCCGGTGCGACGGCGACGATTCCATCAAAGTCCCACGGAAAGCGCTGCGATTCGACGAGACCCTGGTATCCACCGGTCGAGCAACCCAGCATGTAGGACTTCGACGCGCCCTTCGCGTAGTACGCGCTCACCAGAGCTTTGCCCGCGAGCGCCGTCACGTGCGTAGCTCGGAAGCCATAATCCTCCCGTGCCTGGAGATTGTCTTGCGCCCACAAACCCAGGTGTGTGGCGCCCTTGTGACCCATGTCCGAGGCGATGCATGCATAACCTCTGCGTACAGGCCCCTCGCACAGGAACAGATACATCGCACCGCCCCATCCCCCATCGCCAACCTCAAGCAGCTTTCCGTTCCAGTGGGTAATCGGGAGTCGCATCTCGATGCCAACTTGCGGCAAAACGTAACCCTGCACGCGGCAATAGGCCGGGACCTTATCGCTGGCCGGGACTATGCGTGCATCAACGATCTGCATCGGCGCGTCTTGGACTCGGGTAAAGTCCGTCGATAGCAGCGCCTGACACGATTCCAGCCTTGCCTGCATGGATGAAGCCGGTTCACCGCTTTGCTGCGCGCTCAGGACCTGGACTGCGGACATCCCGATGAATGCGATTACGGCATAGATACTTCTCATGGGGATGCAACCGACTTCTGGCGTTGACTTCCCAGGGCTTCGATGCCGAGTTCGACGACATCGAGGGATTTTAGAAATACCTGCGGTTTCTGGCCCATACCCACTCCTGGTTGTGCCGGCACTGATCATGTGACCGGGCATTGGCGTCATGTAGCGATCGATGTGACCGTTGAGGATCGACAACGTCGAAAATTGTCGTTTTGGCACGGTCTTGCTGACAAATCGTAAAGGAGCGACTTCACGGGACGTAGCTTGACATGCACGTCAGTTCGACCAGCCGCCGTCGATGATGTGGATCGCACCGGTCACGAAGGCAGATTCATCGGATGCCAGATAGATGGCGAGCGCGGCAATCTCCTCCGGCTCACCGAGTCGTCCCATGGGTTGCCGCGCGACGAAGCTCTTCCAGACAACGTCTGGGTCGCCACCGAGCACTGCGACGCGCGCCGCAAGCGATGGGGTCTTTACTGTCCCCGGGCAGATGGCATTGCAGCGGATTCCCTGCGTGACGTAATCAGCCGCAATCGACTTGGTGAGGCCGATTACGGCCGCCTTGGTGGCGCCATAGGCGCATCGATTCGCAACCCCTTTCACGCTGGAGGCGACCGATGACATGTTGATGATGCTTCCGCGCCTGCGTCTTAACATGCCCGGCAGCACCGCCTTGCAGAGGTGGAACATCGAATCCACGTTGATCGCCATCGAGCGCTGCCACTCGGCGCTCGTGGTTTCCATGATGCTGCCCGAATGGACATAGCCTGCGCAATTGAAGAGCACTTCAATCTCGGGCTCCGCTTCGGCGAGCGCTGTGATCTGTCCCGCATCGGTCACGTCAACGACCGCGGTTCGGATCGACGGCTGCTGCTGCACAAGCGACCGCAGCGCCGCGGCGTCGATGTCTGTGGCCAGCACGCTTGCGCCCTCTTGCGCGTAGGCGAGCGCCGTGGCGCGTCCAATGCCGGATCCCGCCGCGGTAATCACACAGCTTTTTTTTGTCAGTCGGGTGCCGAGGGTCACAGGATTACTCCGCGATGTGCTCAATTCAGTTTAAGTCGGTAGAGGCGACGCGCTGAATGGGCGAGCACGTCGGCTGCATGCCCCGGGGCGAAGCGGTCGACCAAGTTCCGCGAAAGCTCAAGCCATTGTGAGTAGCTGCTGACACGGTTCAGCACCGGCCAGTCGCTGCCCCAGATCACACGCTCCGGACCAAAACAGGAAAAGATGTGAGCGACGTACGGGGCGAGGTCAGCTGCAGAATTCCTGTTTCCCGCCTCGCTCAGGAAGCCTGAGAGCTTGCAGAAGCTCGACGTGTCGCCGGCGAGCCGCTGGATGTCGCTTGCCCACGCATCAGTGTCCCCGCCGGCGATGTCGGGCTTGCCGGCATGATCAAGCACGGCACACAGTTTCGGATGTCGCATCAGCCGTTCACGCAGCGCACTCAGGTGCTTGGGCCGCACCAGCGCATCGAAGACCAGGTCGTGTGCGATCATGGACTCGAATGCGGCGTCCAGCGCGGCATTGGTAATCCAGTTGCAGACCGCGATGTCCTGGATCATTGGACGCAAGCCCTTTAGCTTCCGGCCGCCTGCTGCCGCGAGCGATGCGATGCGGCGGGGTGCATCGGACGACTCAAAGTCCACCCAGCCGACGACGCCGGCGACAAACGGGTGTGCTTCGGCGAGCTGCAACAGATAATGCGTTTCGGCTTCCGTGGCGGCGGCCTGGACCAACACAGTTGCGCCCACGCCGCTGGCGCGCAGGGTCTCGACTAGATCGTGCGGCAAGTAGTTGCGATACAGTACGCCGGCATCGGGGGTCAGCCAGCCGTAATCCGCGCGTGACAGATCCCAAAAATGCTGATGTGCATCAATGATCATGCTGCCGGCACCGCTGCACCCGGGTCGACAACTCCTGCGTACTTCAGCCGCTCCCACAGTCGGGCGGGAATCGGTGTCGTCATGCGCGTTACCGCAATCGTCACCTCCTCCACGGTTCGCAGACCAGCCACCACGCAGGCCACGGCTGGATGCGCCAGCGGGAACTGCAGGGCCGCAGCGCCGACGTCGACCCCTTCAGCTGCGCATTGGGCGTAGATTCTGCGCGCGCGCTCGAGCGTCGGCGCATCGACCGGCGCGTAGTTGTAGCTGGCGCCCGGGCCATTGGCAGGACCCAGCAGCCCCGAATTGTAGGGCCCGGCAATCAGTACCCTGACACCACGCGCTTTAGCTTCCGCCATAACCTCGGAGGAGTCCTGTTGCTCGAGCAGGGTATAGCGTCCGGCCAGCATGATGTAGTCCAGGTCAAAACGTGGCAGCACCTCAAGGCACACTGCCTGTTCATTCACTGCGATCCCGATCGCACCGACTGCGCCCGAATCGCGCAACACCGCCATCGCCGGCAGGGACTCATCCAGGGCCTGCTTTAGTACTTCCCTATGCCGGTCGCCGTGCGTCAGCCGGCCGATGTCGTGCAGGAAAAGAATATCGATGTAGGCAACCCCCAGGCGTCGCAGACTCGCTTCGAAGGAGCGCTGCACGCCGTCGCGGCTGTAATCGAATACGGCGCGACTTCCCCGCACCGCATACACATCATTGAGCATCCCCTCGCGTAACTCGTCACGCTCGATGCGGCGGCCCACCTTGGTCGAGACGACGAAAGCATCTCGTGGCGATCCGGCCAGCGCACGCCCGATGCGCTCTTCGCTCAACCCATGCCCGTAGAATGGCGCGGTGTCAAAATAGCGGATGCCCCGCTCCAGAGCTCCATGAAGCGCTGCCTGCGCATCGGCCTCCGCCACCGGCGCATAGAGATTGCCGATCGGCGCCCCACCAAAGCCGAGGGGTGACACGTGTATACCGCGACGTCCAATCGTGTATCGATCATCGCCCATTTTGGGTGCTGTTAGAGCTCCAGAACGATGATCCTGTCGACCGTTTCCGCCGCCGTGGGCGGTAAGGCCAGCAGGGTCGCCCCATTGATTGGCTTCAGCTCAACTTTGCGGTGCGTATCGAATGACCAGGCGGCCTTAACGCCTGCAAGCGGCGGAAGAACCAAATACGGTTCCTGCCAGTTGAGGATGTGTACATAGATCCTCTTGCCCTTGGCAGTGCTGACACCCCAGCTGCGCGGCGCGATGGGTCCCGCGCGCGTGCCGTAAATGGTCTCGCCATACGTCTTGAGCCAATCTCCCATCGCCTCGAGCCGCTCCACGAATTCCGGCTGTACCTCGCCCTGGTCCGTCGGTCCAATGTTGAGGAGAAAATTGGCATTGGCACCGGCGGCGCGCACCAGATATCGGATCAGTTGGGGTCCGCTCTTGAAGGCCTTGTCGTCCCTAGTGTATCCCCAGGAATGGTTGATGGTCTCACAGGTCTCGAGCGGCAGCCCGGACACGCCAGCCTTGTTGAACCCCGCTGAGTTCTCGCCCGGCAGATCCTGCTCGAACATCTGAAAGTCCTCGCCGGGAAACGGCGCATGATGGTGATTGCTGCCGATGAGAGCTGCCGGCTGCAGCCGGTGAATGAGAGCGTATGTGCGCTCAAGATGCCATTCGGCATAGGGCTTGTCCCACATGCCGTCGAACCAAATGCCGCCGACCTCTCCGTAATGGGTCAATAACTCGGTCAATTGAGCATTCACATAATCAAGATAGTGATCGAAACTGCCGCCGGGCGGACGTCCGGCGAAATGACCCGTGCGTCCGAGCGGCCAGTAGTCGTTGTTGTGCCAGTCGAGTTGCGAATAATAGAAGAATAGCTTGATGCCCTGACGGTGAGCTTCCTCCGCCATGAGTTTCAGCGGATCCTGCTTATAGGCAGTCGCGTCTAGTATATTCCACGGGCTCTGTCGGGTCGCCCACATAGCAAAGCCGTCGTGATGCTTACTGGTGATGGTGATGTATTTCATTCCGGCGCGCTTAGCGAGCGCCACGATGTCCGACGCGCTGAAGTGCGTCGGGTTGAACTGCGGCGCGAACTTCTCGTACTCGCGTACCGGGATGTGCTCATGCTCCATGACCCATTCGCCGCGCGCGGGAACGCTATAGACCCCCCAGTGAATGAACATGCCGAATTTGGCGTCCTGAAACCAGGCGCGCGCGGCTTGATTGGTGTCCAGGGTCTCGGCGTGAGCAGGAGCGAGCGTGCCGCAGGCGAGGAATAAGGCCCCGGCAAGAATAACGTGGCGCAGAACCTGTCCCGCTTTCACTGGTCTCTCTCCCGCTCCAGCAGTGTCTCCTTGAGTGAGAACACTCTCTTCATCGGCACCCACTTCTCGCCCACGCCTGCGAATGATAGCGGTCGTTGAAATCTCCACATCATTTCCTCCCAATTCCTGACGCGCTGACTGGCACCCGCGAGTGCAACCTGATCTGCGGCAGAGAAGTCATCGGGCACTTCCATTACCATTATCAGCCGGTCGCCACAGCGAAAGATCTCGAGGTCCTGCACTCCCGCCGCGCCGAGCGAGTCGAGAATTTCGGGCCAGATCCTTTCGTGCCGGTGCCAGTTTTCGTATTCCGCAATCAGCTTGGGGTCATTCTGCAGGTCAAGCGCGAAGTACAGGCGCCGCATGATGACGTTCACACCGCCGTGCGCAGCCTGCGCGTATATCTCGCAAAGCCCAGGACCACGGCGAAACACAGAATCGGCACGATCATGGCGCGATGAATGCCGGCCGCATCCGAGATAGCTCCCATCGCAACTGTCAGCGTGGCGCCGCCGATGATCGCCATCACGAGGAATGAAGAGGCAATCTTGCGATCAGCGTCATCAAGTCCCCGCAACCCGAGGGCGAAGATTGTCGGAAACATGATCGACATGAAGAACGCGGTTGCGACCAGCGCCTCGGTTCCGACGCGACCCGGCAGAATCAAGGCCACGGTCACCAGGGCCAGGGCAACGGATGCGAAGATCGCCAGGAGCCGTGCGGGCGGGAGATACCGCATCAACGCCGTGCCTGCGAAGCGGCCAATCATGAACATGACGAGCGCGACGGTTAAGAAGTCTGCGGCGCTGCGCTCCGAAGTCCCGGGCAGCGTTTGCTGGGCATAGCGGATCAAGTAGCTCCATATTCCGACTTGCGCTCCGACATAGAAGAATTGCGCCACTATTGCCAGGAGCAGGTTGATATTTCGCAAGAGCTCGCGTATTTGCGCACCGCGAGCCGGGTACCCGGCCCCTCGTCCGGCTGCGCTCGGCAGCGTCACCAAGGCGATCAGAAGCATCCACACCAGCACCACGACGCCGATGACGAGATACGGCCCCGGTACTGCCGCCGACTGTGATGCGTAGTACGTCGCACGCGCGTTGGCGCTCATCCCGGCCAGTTGCGGGGATGTGAGCTCGACTCCCGAGAAAATGAAATGCTGGCCGATTATCACGCCCGTGATGGAGCCTAAGGGATTGAACGACTGGGCGAGGTTAAGACGGCGCGCGGCACCCTCTGCTGGGCCGAGCACCGTGATTAGGGGATTGGCGGCGGTTTCGAGGAACGCAAGACCGCTCGCGATGATGAATAACGCTCCGAGGAATAGCGCGTAAGTGCGAAGAGCGGCCGCGGGGTAGAAGAGAAAAGCCCCCGTAGCATACAGACCGAGCCCAATTAGTAACGCCGCCTTGTAGCCGAGGCTGCGCGTGATGAGACTGGCCGGCAGTGCCAGCAGGAAATAGCCGGCGTAAAACGCACTCTGCACCAGCCCGGCTCGGAAGTCCGAAAGCTCGAACGCCTTCTTGAACTGCTTGATGAGGATGTCGTTGAGGTTGTTGGCAACGCCCCACAGAAAGAACAGGCTGACGATGAGCACAAACGCGTAGGCAGCCCGCGAGGTCGCGGCGCTCGGAATCACAGGCGCCTGCACCGGCACCCGCAGCTTACCAGTGATACATCGCGGTGACTCCGATCGTTAGCGGCTGAAGAGTGAACGCACTGCCATAGAAGGTGAACGGCTGGAGGGCATTGTTGAAGAGCAGCGGATGACTGTTCAGCATGTTGAGCGCATATACGGACGCATCCCAGCCACTCCATGTCATGCCGACGTGAATGTTGAGCTGGTTGTACGAGGGGTTGGGAATGAAGTAGGGATTGTACGTCGGGCTCGCCGTGTTGGTCGTCGGGTTGTAAGGCCCCGGGTTCTTGCTGTGATAAGTGTCATCGATTCGGACATAGCCCTTGTACCCCGCGGCAATTGGGAAGTTGTATTCGGCAGTCGGCACGACGATCCAGGGAGCCGAGTAGGGATTGATCTGCTGGCCGTCGGCGACCACGTTGTTGCCCCCGGAGACGATCGTCGTGGCATTGCGGGCGTCCGTGTAGCCCATGCTCAACCCGACCTTCAGGGAATCGGTGATCAGGGCCTCCGCCTGGAAGTCGAAGCCGTTGCTGGTCGCTTTGCCCAGATTGGAAGTGAATCCTTCGGTGCAGGCCGGGACCTGCACGATCTGCTGAATGTCACTCCAGTTGATGTGGAACGCGCTCACTTGCATCTGGACGCGCCCGTTGAACAGACGATTCTTCGAACCGATCTCGTAGCTCCAGAGCGAATCGCCGGAGTAGGTATTCGGCGCACCGTTAGGATAACCGAGCGCTGCGAGCGCCTCGTTGCAGGCCGTGAAGTTGTAGAACGGCGGATTGACGCCGCCAATCCGGTCGCCCTTCGCGGCACTGACATAGAGAAGATTATTTTCATCGAGCTGAACGTTGATGCCGTACTTGGGGTCGACGACGGTCTGCTGTTCGGTGCCGGAGAAAGAGGTCGCGGCGGGTCCGTTCAGTGGCCCATTGATGTAGATACTGTACTCGTCCTTCTCGCGCGCGACGCGCGCTCCTGCCACTAAGCTCACGTGGTTGAATAGCTCATAGGTAATCTGTCCGTAGGCAGCCAGCTGCTGGTCGCTGAGCGGCTCTTTCTCATAAATCGACTGGCCCCCCGGAAGCAGGGGTTGTCCGAATTGTTCGGTGATGGTCTTGCCGAAGGCCTGGAGAATCTGCGTCGGCCAATACGGTGACACCACCCATTGATACCCCGTCTGGCGCGATTCGTTGTAGAACAAGCCGAACGTCCACTGCAGACGCTGATCGGCAGTGGCCGAGGTGGCGCGCAGCTCCTGCGCAAACACGTTCAGATAGGCGGGAGTGAAGCTGTCCGCCGCCGCCCGCTCAGTCGTGGGCCAGGGCAGGCCGATGATGACGGGCATCACCGTCGTGAAGTCCTGCTGAGCGTTATAGCGTCGGTACAAGTACGAGGTGCTTGACGTAAAGCTGACACCCGGCAGATCCTCTTGAATCTTGAGCGATGGCAAGTAGATCTGGTCATCGCTGGGCTGCAGCAGCAGTCCCTGGAACGCGAGTCGACCGCCAGCCACGTTCGACAGAGTCGGGTTCAATAATTTCCAGTTTGCGGTCATCGTGTCGGGATAACTGCTCGAGCCGGGGTCAACGGTGGGTACGTCGTTCCAGTAGATGTGCTGATAGAACATCGACGGGGTGATTTTCAGAGACGCGATTGGGGAGAGCGTCAGCGCAGCGCGCAGCACGTCGGCGTCGCGATAGCCAGAATCGTTGTAATCGGCTCCGCCGGGTATTGCGCTCTCATGGTCGATGTAGCCGCCCTGGCGGTAGTGCCAAGCACTCACCCGGAATCCCAGCTCATCCTGAATGATCGGGCCACCGACTGCGGCGCCGTACTCGTAGCTCGGGCCACCGCCGTCGGTGGTGGCGAGGCCGGCACGCGCATAACCGCTATAAACTGTGAGACTCGGTTGGGGTTGAATGAAACGAATGGTGCCGCCTTCCGCGCCCGCGCCGAATAGCGTGCCCTGAGGGCCCTTCAAAACCTCAACGCGATCGAGATCAAAGACCAGGGGCGTCGTATTGGTTCCCGGCACGACACCATTGTCCAGGCGGATCTGCACGGGCACATCGTCGATGTAGATGCCAGTAGTCGAATAGCCGGATATACCGGACGAGACGCCGCGGATCGCGAGCGCGACGGTCGAGCCGGTATTTTGAAAGTCTACACCGGGAGTGACGGCGGCCACGTCCGCAAGGCTCACGATGTTGCGCTCTTGCATCTCATCGCGACCGAAGACGGAAACGCTGATCGGCACCTTGTTTAGGTTCTCCTCGCGTTTTTCCGCGGTCACGACCACTTCTTGCAGTTGCTCGCCGGAAGTGGACGCGTCATTGCCTGACTCGCTCGCGCGGGCAGGCTCGAGCCGGCCGATTGACATGACTAGAACGATAAACACACCGGGAAGGGCCGGACCAGAAAGAGAGCGCCGCAAGAGGCGCCGTGCACCGAACACTGGAGTCATCGGCATCGCCCTCCCTTTGTAATTTCATAGATGATATCTGACTCACCCATAAAATCAATGGCGAGCGAGCCACGGCTCGAAGCAGGCGCTCCTCTGGAAGATGTGCTGAACGAAATCCCGGGCTAGGAATCGACCGACGCGGGCGTGCTGCCACCGAGCTCGCTGGCAATCTCGCGCGCCGCTTCCACGAGCGGCTCCACCGTCTCAGGTACGGACTGCGAACGCGCAGTCTTGACATAGGGGACGGTCAGGGCCGCGGCAACGCTGCCGGACTGCCTCACCGGCGTGGACAGGTCGATTACTCCACGGACGGCATGACTCTCGGCGGTCACGTAGCCCACCTTGCGCGCGGCGTGGCCACGTCGCTCGAAGGCCACCCAGTCGCGGCGTCTGACTGAGGCCGATAGACGCTTCTTCCATTCGCCGCGCACGAGGTCAGATTGGAACGCGTACAACACGAGTCCGGAAGTCGAGTCGATCAGTGAGCGCCGGTAACCGATGCGCACCGAAAAGCCGAGGTCGCCCGGAGCTTCGACGCGCGCGACGATGACCATCTGGTCGGCGGAGGCGACAGCCAGATGGCAGGACTGACCAATGCGCTCGGCGAGCCGGTGCATTACCGGCAATGCTGCGTCGTGCAGGTCCCGGGTCGGGGCCCGAGTCATCCCGAGCGCGAAGAGCTTGTTGCTTAGCACGTAGCCCTCGCCGGAGCTGGAGACCTCTAGGTAACCGTGAAACTCGAGTACCTGGATCATCCGGAAGAGCTCGCTGACCGAGCGGTTCAGTCCGCGGGAGATCGCATTTAGCGACATCGGCGCGCGCGCGTGCGCAAGAAGCTCAAGCACCGCCAAGCCCTTCTCAAGCGCGGGGGCGCGATACTTGGGTCCCGAGTGCTCAGTCATGGGGCTTGCGGTAGGCCATCATCCGCCGCCTGTGTCGGTTGTCGGGCCGCAAGTCTATTACAGGTGAGGCGTTCGCCAGGCAGCTCCTCCGGGAAAACGGTAGCGCACCAGAGCCTCAGGGCGCATTTGCGCGGAGAAACCAGCTGAGGTGGGCGCCAGGTAACGGCCGTTGCGTACGCGCGCGGGATCCACGAAGTGTTCGTGTAGATGATCGACGAACTCGATGGCCCGATCCTCGATCTGCCCCGTTACCGCGACGAAGTCCGCCATGGCGAGGTGCTGCACAAGCTCACAAAGCCCGACACCCCCGGCGTGGGGAAAGACGCGCACGCTGAACTTGCACGCCAGAAGCAGTATGGCGAGATTCTCATTGACTCCGCCGACGCGCGTGGCGTCAATCTGAATAAGATCGACCGCACCGGCCTGCAGGAATTGCTTGAAGAGCACCCGATTTTGCGTGTGCTCGCCGGTGGAGATCAGAACTGGCGCCACCGCGGCGCGTATAGCTCGATGCGCCAAGATGTCGTCGGGGCTCGTGGGTTCTTCCACCCACGCGATGCCGTAAGGAGCAAGCCGACGAATCCAGGGTACTGCCACATCCAGGTCCCAGCGCTGATTCGCATCCGCCGCCATGGCGACCTCCGGACCGATCGCTTCGCGGGCCAGCCGGCAGCGGCGCTCGTCGTCTTCCAAGCTGAGACCCACCTTGATCTTGATAGTGCGAAAGCCTTCCGACACGGCCTGCTTAGCAAGCCGCACGACCTTCTCATCCGGATAGCCAAGCCATCCGGGACTCGTACTGTAGGCGGGATAGCCGCGCTGCAAGAGATAGTCGATGCGCTCCGACTTGCCCGGCTCGGCGGCCCGCAAAATCTCGAGCGCCTCAGCCGGGGCGAGCGCATCACTTAGATAACGAAAATCGATACAGCGGACAATCTCATCCGGGCTCATGTCCGCAATGAAGCGCCAGAGCGGCTTTCCGGCGCGCCGGGCGGCCAGATCCCAAGCGGCGTTGACCACCGCGCCGACCGCCATGTGCATTACGCCCTTCTCGGGACCGAGCCAGCGTAGCTGCGAGTCGCCGGTGAGGCTGCGCGCGAAACCGCCCAGGTCGGCGATTATCCCGTCGACATCCAGGCCGACCACGAGGTGATGAAACGCTGCACAGGCGGCAGTCTGAACCTCGTTTCCGCGCCCGATGGTGAACGCGAAGCCGTAACCCGCTAGACCGCTCGCATCGTCCGTTCGCAGCACGACGTACGCAGCGGAATAGTCGGGATCGGGATTCATGGCGTCGGAGCCGTGAAATTCCCGGGAGGTCGGGAAGCGGATATCGTGGGTTTCCAGAGCTATGATTCTCGACACTCGAGTTTCCCTTTGAGCGTTTGGGGCCCGCCCGATGCGCTGATATTTGCGTCGGCCTTGGGCTATTTATGGTAATACCACCAGTATAATTGAATTCTATTAGTGAAACAGTCAAGAATACTTTCCTTAGATGCGAGAACGGTCGTCGCGAGGTGGCGTCAACTTCGTGCAGGATGCGGCACCTGATCGATCTTCGCGGCGATCAAAGTCAGCCTTTATTCGGGCAGCCCAAAAAAGTCGACTGGAATGTGGAGCGTCTCGTTGATGCCAAATTTAGCGATGATTCGGCGCGGTACGATATTGAGATTTTGAAAGCGCTCGAGAACTCGAGCGAGAGCGCCGGGATCGATTATGGTGCATGCGGACAACAGTCTGCGCTCGACCGCCGAAGCGCCGAAGGTCACTCTCTTCACGGACGGGAAACGGTTTGAACTTTTCCGGCTGCTCGACGGGGAGGCGTCAAGTCTTGCATGAGGCGCAGGACGGCATCATCGTCCGCGTTCCGCCTTGACGTTTGCTCAAGCATTCTCGCGAATCGCGATTCCACGAGCAAGTCGCTCCTTATCCTGATGACCGCATTCGCGGTGTTGTCGGCGTTCATTACACTCAGCGTCCTCTCACACATGGCAAACGGGTAATCACCGTGATGATCAATCATGCAGCAAATCGCTCAGGGGAGCCGATAGATTGGCGCACCAAAGGGCTGCCACATGGCGCCCTCGACATTGCGTTGCCTGACATTCCTGCAAAAAGTTGGAATGTCCTCAGGGAAGATTTGCCGCTGCCGCTGGCGGTCCTTCGAGTTTCAGCTCTGACACGCAACCGTCAGTGGATGCGCGAGTTTCTGGCTCGCACCGGCGCGAAGCTGGCACCGCACGGCAAAACGTACATGAGCCCGCAAGTGTTCCAGTGGCAGCTCGAGGACGGCGCTTGGGCCATCACGCTCGCCACAGTGCATCAGGTGAGGATTGCTCGCGGGGCAGGCATTAACCGCCTGCTACTGGCGAACGAGATCGTCGGGGCGCGCGACATCGAATACGTCCTCGATGAGTTGCGCCGGCATCCGTCATTCGAGCTCTTCTGCCTTGTGGATTCCGTCGCGGGTGTCAACAGATTAGCGCAAGCGGCGCGTCGTGCTCCCGTAGGCCGGCCTTTGCCTCTCTTGGTCGAGGTTGGCTATCGCGGAGGGCGCACGGGATGCCGGGAAACGAATGAGGTGCGTGCAGTGTGCGATGCCGTGCGTGACGCAAGGCCCCACCTGGATCTTGCTGGCGTCGAAGGTTTTGAGGGGTTGCACGGATATCTGTCCGCCCGGGAATCGGTGCCCAAAGTTCGGCATTTCTTGAATCTAATCGTCCAGACAGCGGAGTGGTTAGACAGGGAGGGCTTTTTCGATCGCGATGGAATCATTCTAAGCGCCGGCGGCTCGGCCTATTACGACCTCGTCGCGGAGGTCTTCGCACAAGCACGACTAAGCAAGAAGACCTGCGTCGTGCTGCGCAGTGGTTGCTATTTCACGCATGATGCGGGCTGGTACGAGCGGCTCTTCTCCGAAGTGCTTGAACGATCCAGTGTTGCAAAAGCGATTGGGCATCGCTTCGAGAATGCCCTGGAAGTGTGGACATACGTCCTCTCAGTGCCCGAACCGTGCCGCGCGATCTTGGGCGCGGGACGGCGAGACTTCGGCCATGATGCAGGACCGCCGACTCCTTTGAGGCGCTACCGTCCTGGAGCGACGGAGGCACCCGATATGCTCACCGGCGAGTTTCAAATCGCCGTGATCAACGATCAGCATGCTCATATGACTCTGCCGCCGCAAGCGGACATACAGGTAGGAGACATGATTGCTCTGGGCGTCTCGCATCCATGCACCACCTTCGACAAATGGCAACTCCTCTACCTCGTAAATGAACGCTATGACATCGAATCCGCTATCCAAACCTACTTCTAGCCGAACCGATCTCAGACGTTGTCCGTGATCTTGCGCCACGGCGAAATGATCGACGGCAGCGGTATATCAGCGATGGGGAGTGAATGTGCTCACACGATCGGGTGCTGGCGAAGATGCAGGCCACCACCCAGTCGCGAGCCGAGCGGCACCGAGTGACCGAGAGGAACTCCCAACACCCAAGCTCGGCGATTGGTACTGTCCGATTCAGACAAGCGGCACGGGAAATTAGACGCTATACCCCTGTATCACCGCCAGCGGTCTCCGGGCTTCTTCAGGTAATTGGAAAAAATATAACCCCAAGGAAGCAGGGGAAAGAGGATAACGATTGGCGCGATTTCGAGGAATGATTTGCGGGTGTCAGCGTCGAGTTGGTTGGCAGCCCACAACGGCAGCGCGATACCGCACAACCAGATCATTTTCCAGAGCAGCTCGTAGACCAGCAGCGGCAGCATCCCGAGCGGATATCGGATTCCGACAATCGACAGGAGCGCGAGCGCCAGAAGGAAGCTGTGCGCTGCTCCGCTCGCCAGCGTCCACGGAGCGTGATGAAGGAACGCTGGCACCTGGATCGAGCCCTGTCCGGCCGAAAGGAGCGCGTAGCAGGCGCGCAGAACGTAAAGACGCCATAAGGACACTGCATCACCGGCGGCATTGCCGCCCGAAACCGCCTCCATGTTTGCCGCCGCGCCCTGCACCTGCGTCATGGTCGCTCCCTTTTTGGCTCATGATCGACTTCGGCGAGCCTCTCAGGGCCGTTGGCTTGTCCGCTGATTTCAGAAACGGAACCGCCTAGGGCTAGAACCGGAAAGTACTCGAGAATATATCTTGGTCCACATACGTCTGGATAGGGTGGCGGAAGGCCGGGGAAAGCAACGTCGATGAACGACTTACCGGCGATCATGGGAACAGTCCTGATCATCGTAGGGCTCGCTCTGGTAGGCATCAATACATGGTTCCGTGTCAATGGGAGGGAAAGGTCCAAATAGACAGGTCCGCGCTTCGCTCAAATTAGGACACCATCGAGGACGCCGATAATTCTGAGCTAGGGTTCGCTGCGTTTTTCTCCCATGTCCACGCCTGACGGATGATAACCAAGGTGCAAACAGTCTCGATCGTTGCGAAGAACAAGTACTCGGTTAAGTCAGGCGGTTTGCCCCATCCGGCCAGCGGCGGAACGTAGGTCGGGAAACCGTTCACAACGGTCAAAATAACTCCAGCGATGATATTCGCCAGCCTGTTCGCTCTAAATGGAAGCAGTCGACACGCCACAATCATGGCGATCGGTATTTCCATCAAGACCGCCGAACCCATCAGAGCCCATGGCGAAAGATGCACGTGAAAATTTCGCAAGCCAACAATATCCCAGAGGGCAATAACGTCCGCATAAAGGTAGTTCAATAACGCGAACAGCCATAGTAGAGACAGCCGCTCTTTAATGTCGTGCATGTGAGCCTCCTACGGAAGGGCAACTGAGCGCGCCCGAGTTGCGCTCCCGTTCAGTTCTGGGCCGGGATTGTTTTTCAGCGCGACAGGGCTTCCCCCGGTGGACGTCGCCGTGAAGTCCGCCGCGGGATCGGATGCGGTCGTCATCACTCCACCGCCTTCAGGATGGTCTCAACGCTCGTCATATGCGCCTTGATCTCGGCGAGCTCGCTCTGGATCGCCGACAGCGTCGCGGCATTGCCGGCCTGCGCCGTCACCGCGTCGGAAGCGAGCTTTCGATAGGCTTCGGTATGCGCGGCATCGGCGCCCGCTACGGCGGAGGCTTGAAGAAAGCGGATGCCGAAAACGACAATGATCGTTCCGAACAT
>Ga0302325_10017193_pt1 | contig 15301 bp, 14 predicted proteins | sample Palsa_T0_2_FD_201948 | JGI IMG/M metagenome (GOLD analysis project Ga0302325, IMG submission 201948) | Peat permafrost microbial communities from Stordalen Mire near Abisko, Sweden - Palsa_T0_2 | ecosystem: Environmental > Terrestrial > Soil > Palsa > Peat permafrost | place: Sweden: Abisko... | reverse complement strand
CGGATCGATTAAGCGCTATCGCGGCGCTTCCCAATCGTCATGGCCGGGCAAAAGGGCGTTCACGCCCGTCTTCGACGGGCTATGCCCGGCCGTGAAAGGTCAAAGTAAAGGGATAACATCCATGATCAAAGTCTGGGGGCGGAACACGTCCTCGAATGTGCAAAAGGTAATGTGGGCGGTGGCCGAAATCGGCTTGCCCTACGAGCGGATCGATATCGGCGGCCCGTTCGGTCAAAATCGCGATCCGGACTATCTCACCAAGAATCCGAACGGCCTGGTGCCGACGCTTGAAGAGGAGGACGGCTTTCTGCTTTGGGAATCGAACTCGATTGTGCGTTATCTCGCGGCCCGGCACCGCGCCGAAATGCTTGAGCCCGCCGAGTTGCGAGCGCGTGCGCGGGCCGGCGCGTGGATGGATTGGCAGCTCAGCGTGCTTGGACCGGCGATCACTCCGGCCTTTATCGGACTTATCCGCATCCCTGCGGAAAAGCGCGACCACGCGGTGATCGAGGACTCGAAAAAGAAAACGACCGGTGCGATGACGATTCTGGACGGCGCACTCGCCAAAACGGCTTTTGTCGCCGGCGACAATTTCTCCTACGGAGACATTCCCGCCGCGGTCATGGCCAATCGCTATCGCCAGCTGGTGCCCGAGCGGCCGCCGTTACGGAATTTCGAGCGCTGGTACGCGGCGATCGCCGAACGGCCCGCCTTCCGGGTTCAAGTCGCGGCGGTGATGCTGGCGTAGCCGCTCATTCCGCGGCCGCGCGGGTCGCGCCCGGTTGCGTCGAGACGATGTAATCCATCGCCGCCTGCACGCCGCCCTTCTTGTGCGGCACGCCGGCAAGATTGAGCGCCATTTCGGTGGCGCCGAGCGCACCAATCAGCGTGGCATCGTTGATGTCGCCGAGATGACCGATGCGGAAATATTTTTTGGCGTAAGGTCCGAAGCTCGCGCCGTACGCGATGTTGAACGCGTTGAGCGCAACGCCGCGGAAACTGTCGGCGTCGTGGCCGTCCGGCAGCAGAACCGCGGTGACGGTCGGCGAATAGTATTGCGGATCGCGGCAGAGAATTTCCAAGCCCCAGGCGCGCACCGCGCGGCGGGTCGCTTCCGCGAGCCGGTGATGACGCGCGAAGACGTTATCGAGGCCCTCCTCATGCAGCATCTCTATCGCCGTATCGAGGCCGTACAGCATTTGCGTTGCCGGCGTGTAGGGAAAGAAGCCCTGCTTGTACATGCTGAGCATATCGTCCCACTGAAAGAACGAGCGCGGCAATTTTGCCGTCTTCGAGGCGCGCAGCGCTTTCTCGCTCACCGCGTTAAACGACATGCCGGGCGGCAGCATCAGCCCCTTCTGCGCACCACCGACGGTAACGTCGACGCCCCATTCGTCGTGGCGGTAATCGGTCGAGGCAAGCGAAGAGATAGTGTCGACCAACAACAGCGCCGGATGACCGGCGGCATCGATCGATTTGCGAATGGCGTCGATCGGCGAGAGGCAACCGGTCGCGGTTTCGTTGTGCAGGATGCAGACCGCCTTGATCTCGTGCCCTTTGTCCTTGCGCAGATATTCCTCAATCACTTTCGGATCGGCGCCGACCCGCCAATCGGTTTTGATGAATTCCGGCTTGAGCCCGAGCCGCTCCGCCATGGTCTTCCACAACGTCGCGAATTGCCCGGTTTCGACCATGAGCACACGGTCTCCGGGCGAGAGCGTATTGGTGAGCGCCGCTTCCCAGGCGCCAGTCCCGGTCGCGGTGTAGATGATCACCGGCTGTGTAGTCTTGAAAATCGTCTTGATGCCTTCGAGCACGCGCTTGCCGAGCCGTGCGAATTCCGGGCCGCGCTGATCGATGAGCGGCATATCGATCGCCCGCAAGATCCGGTCCGGCACCGGCGTCGGTCCTGGAATTTGCAGGAAATGGCGTCCGGGGAGACGCGAAGCATTCTGCGGCATGACTCGAAATTCCTTCGCACGCGAGTGTAGGCAGGCTTGGTGAGGCTAATCGCCTTTGCGGAAAGCAAGCTCAAAGTCCCGGCTGCGCCGGTCCTAAGGCGCCGCGGCGCGGCTTTGATCCCCGAATGCGCCGTTGCGGTCAAGCCTCTTTGCTGCCGCGGGGCTAAAGGTTGGGTAACGCCCCACGTGTCCGTGGGCCGCTAACTCTCCTGTGCCAAAGCGCTTTCATGCCAGCGCCGCAGCGCCAAGTAATTGATCAGCGAAAGTAGATAAAAAATGGCAATGCCAGTCAGCGAAAGAAGCAGCAGCGCCGCGAACATGCGGGGAATGTTCAAGCGATAGCCCGACTCCGCAATTCGGTAGGCAAGGCCCGAGCCGGCGCCGGCGGAGCCGGCGGCAATTTCGGCCACCACGGCTCCGATCAGCGACAGACCGCCGGCAATGCGCAGTCCGCCGAGAATGTAGGGCAGCGCCGAAGGCAATTTCAGGCGGCGCAAAATCTGCCAGCGCGAGGCGCCGTAAAGCGCGAACAAATCGGCGAGGTTGCGGTCGACCGAACGCAGTCCGAGCGTAGTGTTGGCCAAGACCGGAAAGAAGGCGACGATCCAGGCGCAGACCAAAACCGCGGAGTGCTGCGGCAGATAAATCAACAGCAGCGGCGCCACCGCCACGACCGGCGTGACTTGCAGAACCACCGCGTAAGGATAAAGCGAATATTCGAGAAACCGCGACTGATTGAACAGGATTGCCAAGAAGACGCCGCCGAAAGCCGCCAGCAAAAAGCCTTCGAGCGTCGTGATCACGGTCACCAGCAGCGATCGCAGCAGCAATTCCCAATCGGTGGCGAAGGTCTGCGCAATGAGGTCGGGGGCCGGTAGCACATAGGGCGGGATGTTCTCGTACTGCACAACCGCTTGCCAAGCCGCGACGCCGAGCGCCAAGACGACGATCGGCATCACAACGCGCAGGGGCCGGTCGCGCCGCTCGCGGGCGCTCATGATTGGCCTCCCACCGCCATGGCGACCGCGAGCGCTTCCGACGCCCGCCGGCACAAGCCCGCATATTCAGCCGACGTACGAAACGTCCGGCCACGCGGATAAGGCGCGTCGATTGCAACTTCGGTGGAAATGCGGCCCGGCCGCGCCGCCATCACCAGCACCCGATTGGCGAGGTAGACCGACTCGAACACCGAGTGGGTGACGAAGATGATGGTGGTGCGCAATGCGTCCCACGTCTGCAAGAGATCGTCGTTGAGCTTGAACCGCGTGATCTCATCGAGCGCAGCGAACGGTTCGTCCATCAAAAGAATTTGCGGCTCGGTGACGAGCGCCCGCGCAATGGAGACGCGCATGCGCATACCGCCCGACAATTCGCGCGGATACGCGCGCGCAAACGCGCCAAGTCCGACGCGATCGAGCGCGGTCTCGACAAGCTCAATCCTGGCGACGGCGCGCAGCCTCTTGAGCTTGAGCGGCAGCGCCACATTGTCGAACACCGAAGCCCAGGGCATGAGCGTCGGCTCCTGGAATACAAATCCGATCCGGCTTTTGCGCCGACCCGTAGCCGTGGCATTATCCCATTCGACAACGCCTTCATTCGGCTCGGTCAGTCCGGCAATGATGCGCAGCGCGGTCGACTTGCCGCAACCTGACGGTCCGAGCAACGCGACGAACTCACCGGGGCGAACGGCGAGATCGAGCCCGGCCAATGCGCGTACGCCATTGGGAAAGGATTTGCCGATACCGCGCAGTGCGATGAGCGGAGCATCTTGATCAGCGGTCGCAGGCAGCATTGGTTCGCTATTGCTTTGGCCGCAGATCGAGTCCGACCTTGTTATTGACGAAACGCAGCGTATAGGACTTGCGATAATCGAGCGCGGCTTGGGTGACGCCGGCGCGCACCATCTTGTCGAAGAAATCCTTCATGCGCGCGTCGGTCATGGCACCGACGCCGAGCGTCAAGGCGTCGCCGGAATCGACAATGCCATATTCCTTCATCTTGGCGACCGAGTAGCTAAGAAGCTCATCCGTCATTTCCGGGTTTTGCTGCTTGATCAACGCGTTCGCCGCTTTGTTGTCGTCGTAGATGTAATTGTACCAGCCGATGATCGACGCATCGACGAATCGCTGCACCAGATCGGGCTTGTTCTGGGCGAGATCGCGCCGCGTTTCAATCAACGTCGAATATGCGGAAAAGCCCTGATCGGCCAACAGGAAAATTTGCGGCGTGAAGTGACCTTGGCGCTCAACGGCGAAAGGCTCCGAGGTGACGTAGCCCTGCATCGCGCTGTGCGGATCGGCGAGAAACGGCTGAGGATTGAAGGTGTACGGTTTGACCTGATCTTCGTTGAAGCCAAAATCCGCCCTCAGCCATTGATAGTAGGTCGCCATTCCTTCCTTCGAGATAAACAGGGTCAGCTTTTTTAGATCGGCGAATTTCTCGATGCCCGCGGCCGGGTGCGCGACGAGGACTTGCGGATCTTTCTGAAACAGGGCGGCGATTTGGATGGTTGGGACGTTATTGGCGACCGCGTCGAACCCTTGCAGCGTATTGGCGCTGAGATAAAAGTCGATTTTGTCGACAAGCAGCAGCATGCGGTTGTTGGCATTCGGCCCGCCGGGAAGAATAGTCACATCGAGGCCGTATTTTTTGTAGGTACCGTCAGCGAGCGCCTGGTAAAAGCCACCGTGTTCGGCTTCCGCGACCCAATTGGAGCCGAATGTGACTTTTTCGAGCGGTTGCGCCGACGCCGGCCCCACCAGCACTGCAGCCAAACCCGTAAGTCCCGCCGTTAACAGGGCACGCAGCGCAAGGGTGAATCGCATAGTTACTCCTTTCTTGCCGCGATGCGAGAATACCGCATGATTCCGAAAAAAGCCTGTCTTCGGGCTCACCAACGGGCTCCGGTTTTCGAGTAAGGTCGTGTCCCGGCCCGGGCGGAAAAGAGCAATGCCGATGACACTACCGAAACGCGCCTGGACGGACATGACCTGGGAGGAGATTGCGCGCGCCGGCGAGGGAGCGCGGCGGTGGATCGCCGTCTTGCCGCTGGCGGCGGTGGAGCAGCACGGCCCCCATTTGCCGCTTGGCGTCGATAGCTTCATTGCCGAGGCCTATCTGTCGCGGGTTTTCGAGATCCTGCCTGCTGACCTAGCGGCGACATTTCTGCCGCTCCAGCGTATCGGCGTCTCGGTCGAGCATGTCGAATACGCCGGCACGTTGTCGCTGTCGGCGGTAACTGCGGTCGCCGCTTGGACCGAGATTGGCGAAAGCCTCGCCCGTGCGGGCCTGCGTAAGCTCGTTTTTGTCACCAGCCACGGCGGCAATGTCGCCGCCATGGAATTGGTGGCCCGCGATTTGCGCGCACGGTTTGGCATACTCGCCGTTACCGTCGGCTGGCATCGCTTCGGCTATCCGCAAGAGACGTTTTCGAGCGAAGAAAAAAGACACGGCATTCACGGCGGCGACATCGAAACGTCACTCATGCTTGCCGCCCGGCCGGATACCGTCAGCATGAACAAGGCGGCGCGCGCCGCGCCGGCGAGTCTCGACATGGCGCGCGAATTCAAGTGGCTGAGCGCCAGCCGCCCGGCTGAATTTGCCTGGATGTCGCAGGATTTGCATGCGACCGGCGCGCTGGGTGATGCCACGCTTGCAACCGCCGCCAAGGGCGAGGCCGCGCTCCTTCACGGTGCGCGCGCCTTTGTGGAATTGCTGCAAGAGGTCGATCGCTTCGACCTCTCGCGGCTGAAAGAGGGACCGCTCCGGCCCTGAGTAAATTAAAGCGACGTTCATTTGAATGGAGGCGACATTATGTTTGTTAAGACCAAGGACGGTGTGGAGATTTTCTACAAGGATTGGGGGAAAGGTCAGCCGATCGTATTCAGCCATGGCTGGCCGCTGTCGGCCGACGATTGGGACGCGCAGATGCTGTTCTTCCTCAATCACGGCTATCGCGTCATCGCTCACGACCGCCGCGGCCACGGCCGATCCACCCAGGTCGCCGACGGCCACGACATGGATCACTATGCTGACGATCTCGCCGCTGTGACGGCACATCTCGATCTGAAGAATGCCATCCATGTCGGCCATTCTACTGGCGGAGGCGAGGTCGTGCGCTACCTCGCGCGCCGCGGCGAGAGCGGCGTGGCGAAGGCGGCCATCATCTCCGCCGTGCCACCGCTCATGGTGCAGACGCCGGCCAATCCCGCCGGCTTGCCGAAGAAAGTATTCGATGATTTCCAAGCGGCACTCGCCGCCAACCGCTCGCAATTCTATCGCGATGTCGCCGCCGGTCCGTTCTACAACTACAACAGGACCGGAAAGCCCTCTGAACCGGTCATACAGAACTGGTGGCGCCAGGGCATGATTGGGGGCGCCAAGGCCCATTACGACGGCATCGTCGCCTTCTCTCAAACGGACTTCACCGAAGACCTCAAAAAGATCACCGTCCCGGTCCTGGTGATGCACAGCGAAGACGACCAGATCGTTCCTTACGTCGCTGCTGGGCCGCTGTCGGCGAAGCTTCTAAAGAACGGCACGCTGAAAACCTACAAAGGCTTTCCGCACGGCATGCCGACAACGGATGCCGCGACCATCAATGCCGATCTGTTGGCGTTCTTGAAAGCCTGACGCGACGCCAAGCGGGAGTAACAGCAAACAAAACTGACACTCAAACAGAGAGGAGATGTCGATGGATCGGCGTACATTCATTGGTGCGACAGCCGCCGCTGCTGTAAGTTCGCTGCTCGCGGGAACGGCTCACGCGCAGTCAGTGCCCAAAGCAAAAAACGTCGTGCTGGTACATGGTCTTTTTGCCGACGGATCGTGCTGGTCCGAAGTGATTCCGCGATTGCAGACAGCCGGATTGAACGTGACCGCAGTGCAAAACCCGCTGACTGGACTGCCGGAAGCGGTCGATTCGGCGCTGCGTGTGCTCGCGCGGCAGGATGGCCCGACGGTTCTCGTCGGTCACTCTTTTTCTGGGATGATTGTCACTGACGCCGGTGTGCACCCAAACGTCTCGGCGCTTGTCTACGTGGCAGCCCGAGCGCCGGATGCCGGCGAAGACTACCCGGCCTTGGCCAAGAACTTTCCGACGCCGCCGGCGACCGCCGGCATCCTATTCGACGGCGACGAGGGACGCCTCGGTCTGCAGGCGTTCTTACACGATTTCGCTGGTGACCTGCCGGAAGCGAAGGCGAAGGTGCTGTACGCGGTGCAATGGCCCTTCAACAAAGCGCTCCTTGCCGGCAAGACGACCCATGCAGCATGGCGGTCCAAGCCGAGCTGGTATGCGGTCTCCACGGAAGACAGGACGATCAACCCCGACCTTGAACGCTTCATGGCCAAGCGCATGGGCGCCAAAACCATCGAAGTTAAAGCGAGTCACCTTTCGCTGATCTCGCAGCCTGAGACGATTGCGAATCTCATTCTCGAAGCGGCTGGGCAGACTTAACGCCGGCATCGCCGATTACAATGCGCTTTGTAGGTCTGACAGTCGCTCGAGCCGTTGTGACGGTGACATTATTCGTCACCGCCACGACGGCGCGCGCGGAAGAACCAGCCAAGACATCCACCTTCGCCGTCGCCCCGCAATACAGCACAACGCACGTTTACGTCGCGCCTCAGGATTTCGAGAAGTGTGTTGCGAGCCTAGTTGCGGTGTTCGAGGGGCGAACGCCGCCGCGAGGCGAGTTCACCGTAACGCCGACGCCCAGCAAAACAATTTTGCAAGCCGTTCTGACGCCGGTCGGGACGTTTTCGGTTTTCGGCTTCCAAACGTCGATCCCATATCCCTTCGGCACCGAGCGGACCGGCTCGTTGGTGACCGATCTGGATGGTGCTGTCCATTCGGCGGCCGCGCATGGAGCGGACGTTATCGTTGCGCCATTCGACGATCCGATCGGCCGTGATGCAATCATCGCGTGGCCGGGCGGAGTGCATATGCAGCTCTATTGGCATACCAAGCCGTCTAGCCAACCGCCGTTCCGCACCGTGCCGGAAAATCGCATTTATTTGTCCGCAGGACGGGTCGATGCGTTTATCCAGAGCTTTGTCGGCTTCTCTGGCGGCGCGGTCGTTGCCGACGAGCGCAACGCGCCGGGAATTGAAATCGGGAAAAAAGGCGAAACGTACCGGCGTGTGCGCGTCACCTCCGGCTTCGGCAAAATCACCATCGCCGCCACCGACGGGCATCTGCCTTATCCATACGGCCGTGAGCTCACCGGATATGAAGTGACGAGCCTTTCGGACACGCTCGCGAAGGCGCGCGATACCGGCGCCACTGTGCTGGTGGGTTCTTACAAAACCGAGCGCGGATACGCGGCGATGGTGGAATTTCCTGGCGGCTATATCGCCGAAGTCCACTCCGCCGCGGAGTAGCAGGTGTCAGGACGGCAACCGCTGCTACCGTCTGCCCGTTAAGCCGCGATCTTCACGTACTCGAAATCGCCTGGCTTGTTGTCGATGCCGATGCGCGGCGGAGCAATCCAGCTCGCGAATTTGCCGGGTTCGATCACCCGCTCCATCAGGCTGACAATAAAATCGCCGTCGCCGCTTGACGGCAGCCACTTGCCGAGGTTGCGGTTCCAGGCCGCTTCGTCGATCAGCACGCCGGCGGGAGAGACTTTCACATCCCTGAACTCGCCGATCTGGCGGTGGAAGCCGACATGCGGCAGTTGGAACTGGAAGGCGACGCCGGTCCGCCCAATCAGCTTGTTCCAGCGATCGAGTCCCCGCTGGCAATCGGCGGTGTAGTCGTCACGCAGCCGCATATTCACGGCCGTGAGCGCCGGCTCGTCGACGCGCTTAATTTCGCCACCGACCAGCTTGAGCACGGGATAGGTCGAATGTTCGAGCCGGTGATCGTCCTCGATCTTGGTTTCCTGGAAGCGGCCTTTGAGGCCGGAGTTGAACGAATTGGCGGCGTTGGTCGAAACTTCCGAGCCGAACAGATCGAGCGACAGCGAATAGTGCAGGTTTAGTTTTTTCTGGATCGTCGGCAGGTCGATGACGCCGAGGCTGCGGACCTTTTCGATGTCGTTCGGATCGGCGATGCCCGCCGCCTGCATCGCTTCGCAGGTGCGCTGGATAGTCCGGCCGACGCCGGTCTCGCCGACGAACATGTGATGCGCTTCCTCGGTCAGCATGAAGCGGCAGGTGCGCGACAGCGGATCGAAACCCGATTGCGCCAGGCTCTCAAGCTGCATCTTGCCGTCGCGATCGGTGAAGAAGGTGAACATGTAGAACGACAGCCAATCCGGCGTCGCCTCGTTGAAGGCGCCGAGCATGCGCGGCTTGTCGGCGTCGCCGGAGCGGCGCTGCAGCAATTCGGCCGCCTCTTCGCGCCCGTCGCGGCCGAAATATTTTTGCAGAATGTAGACCATCGCCCAGAGATGGCGGCCTTCCTCGACATTGACCTGGAAGACGTTACGCATGTCGTAGAGCGAGGGCGCGGTCTTGCCGAGGTGGCGCTGCTGCTCCACCGAGGCCGGCTCGGTATCGCCCTGAATGACGACAAGGCGGCGTAACATGGCGCGATATTCGCCGGGCACGTCCTGCCACGCCGGTTCGCCGTAGTGATGGCCGAACGGAATGATGCGGCCCTCCTCTTTCGGCGCGAGTAGAATCCCCCAGCGGTATTCCGGCATTTTTACATAATCGAATTTAGCCCATCCCTTCGGATCGACCGAGACCGCGGTACGCAAATAAACCAGCGATTCTTGGAAACCTTGCGGCCCCATATCCCGCCACCAGTCGATGTAGCCGGGATGCCAGCTTTCCAGAGCGCGCAGCACCTGCCGATCTTCAGCGAGATTGACGTTATTCGGGATTTTGGTGGTGTAATCGACATTCTCTATGTTCATGGCTCTCTCCACTCGGGGTCGTCTGCCTTCAAACTCTCTTGGTATCGAACACCGGCTGTTGACCGGTGCCGTAGCGCTTCAACGCACCTTCTTCGCCGATGGCGTTGGGCCGCTGGAAAATCCAGTTCTGCCAGGCGGTCAAACGCGCAAAGATTTTCGATTCCATCGTTTCCGGCCCGGCAAAGCGCAGATTGGCTTCCATGCCGGTCAGGCCGTCAGGCGAGAAACTCGCGCGCTCTTCCAGAAACACGCGCACCTCATCGTCCCAATCGATGTCGTCGAGGGCGAACGTGATGAGGCCGAGCTTTTGCGCGGTTTCGGCGTCGAGCGGTTTTTCAATCTCGGCTTTCGCCGCGTCGATCGCGGCCGGGTTGGCGAGAAAGCGGCTAGCGAGACGCGTCAAGCCGTTCGCCATCGGATAAAGGCCGAAATTCGCCGCCCCGAGTAGCATTGCCGCCGGCGGTTTGTTGTCGCCGGAGCGTTGGCCAAGCAGCATGTAGGAGCGGTCGCTGGCGAAGGCGATTTCGGCGAGCGTGCCCGCGAAGCATGAACTAGGCTCGATCAGCGTCACCAGGGAGCGCGAAGTGACATCGATGCGCTTGAGCACGCGCTTCCACAGCAAGCGGATCTCGTGCACCAGCCAATGATCGCTATTGGCCTCGAGGAGTTTTTCGTAGGCCATAACTTCGGCGCTGTCGCCCGAGGACTTAAAGACGATGGCGGCGATGTCGAGTTCGTTGAGGCGAATGTGAAGGATCGCATCATCGAGCTCACGAGCGAGCTGTAGCGGCCAGAACGTCGCGCCGAGCGCGACGATGCCGTCGGCCGATGGCGGCGCGGTCGGACCTCGCAACGTGACCGTTGCAATCCGCGCACCGCGATCGAAGGAAACAGCAAGCGAGCCATATTCGACGCTGTCCGCGGTGAATTCGCGGGCGAGCGCCTCAAGCTTGACCCCCTCCCCCGCTCCAGTGCGGTGCGATTTCGCGGCAAATTCCTTGCTGCGCGCGATAATGGCGTCGTCGAATTTCGAGCCCGGTACGACTTCGTCGACCAGCCGCCATTCCACCGCACGCTTTCCTTTGACGCCTTCCTCGGTGGTACAGAACACGTCGGCATGGTCGCGGCGAACCTTGCGTTTGTCGGCGACGCGGGTGAGCCCGCCGGTGCCGGGCAGCACGGCGAGCAGCGGCAGTTCCGGCAAAGCCACGGAAGACGAGCCATCGTCAACCAGCATGATGTGGTCGGCGGCAAGCGCGAGTTCATAGCCGCCGCCGGCCGCGGTGCCGTTGATCGCGCAAATCGTCGGCAACCCTGAATGCTCGCTCAAATCCTCGATGCCGTTGCGCGTCTCGTTGGTGAACTTACAGAAGTTGACTTTGTGGGCGTGGCTCGCGCCGGCGAGCATGCGGATGTTGGCGCCGGCGCAAAACACTCGCGGCTTGCCCGAGCGGAGCAGCACGACGCGGACGGCCGGATGTTCGAAGCGCAGCCGCTCCAGCGCATCGGCAAGCTCAATATCGACGCCGAGGTCGTACGAATTGAGCTTGAGCTCGTAACCCTCGAACAGCGATCCCTTTTCATCGACGTCCATCAGGATCGTCGCGATCTCGCCGTCGACGCTGAGCTTCCAATGGCGGTAGCGGCCGGGCTCGGTTTGGAAATCGACGCGGATTTTGCCGTTGGCGAGCGCGCGCTCGGGTTGCCGGGTGTCTGCCATGACGGGCGAGCCTCAGAATGTACTATAGTGCAGTCGCACCCACGCAATCTGCACTATAATGCATTTGCCCGCAACCCCTACGCCGCACCTCTTTTGGCTTCGCGATGATCGTGAAGAAGGCGGTTGATGAAGGCGGCCGCCGCCGCAAGCGTTTCTTTCGGCTTGTCGCGCTGGGGTGAGTGTCGCGCCCCGGCCAGCACGACGGTTTCGACCGGACAGAAGCACTCGTCGCGCGCGACTTCGAGTTGCTTCAGCGTGCCGTATTGATCGTCCTTGCCCTGCACGATCAGGATCGGCACGCGGATGTAACCAAGTGCTTCGGTAATATCCCAACGCCGAAATTTTGGATCGAGCCACGGTTCGGACCACGACCGGAAAGCGCCCTCGGCATCGGCATGCCAGCGTTCGAGTTTTTTGCGCAGCGGGCCGGCGGCGAATTCTTCCTGCGTCCGCCGGATCTGATCGAGCCCCATTTGCTCGGTGAAGAAATGCGGCGCGATGAGAACCAGACCGCGGACGCGGTGATCTTGCACACTCCCCGTATAGATCGTGGCGATCGAAGCGCCGTCGCTATGGCCGAGCAGAATGCCGCGCTGAAAGCCGATCGCCGCGAGTACCTTCGGCAAAGTAGAGAGCGCTTCCTCTTGCATGAAGTTTAGGCCGCGCGGCAGTTTTGCCGCGCCCGAATTGCCGTAACCGGCGCGCGAATAGACGAAGACGCCGGCGCCGGTCGCCGCCGCAAGCTCGTCCGGAAACGAGCCCCACAGGCCGGCGGAGCCGAGCCCTTCGTGCAGCATCACGATGGTCGGCGCTATCTCCGGCGGCGATCCGATCATCCGATATTCCAGGTGCAGCGGCGGTAGATCGAGAAAGCCTTGATCGGGAAGGCTCACGACTTTTCCTCTTTCGCTCTCCCCACGTCCGGTCCGAGCAAATCGTTCACGGTGCGCATAAGCTTGGCAAAGCTTTGCTCGGTCGACTCGCTCGAGGTGTCGATCTCGGCTTCGGCGCGCGCATAATCGGAGCGCCGCGCTTCGAGGATCGCGACAAGATCGGCCATGGCGGCGCGATTTTGCGCCATGGGGCGGAAATCGCCCTGTGCCATGACGCGGCTCATGTGCTCGTCGGGCCGCGCTTTGATCCAGATCGTGTGCGTCCGCCGCAGCAGCAGCGCGTAAGTTTCGGCGTTCGAGACAATGCCGCCCGCCGTCGTGATCACCGCGGCCTCCTGCTCGGCAACAACGCGCTCAAGCGCGCCGCGCTCTTGGCGGCGGAAAGTCGCCATGCCCGCCATCTCGATCAGGTCCGGAACGCTGGCGCCATATTCTTCCTCGACTTTGCGATCGAGCTCGATGAACGGCCAGCCGAAGCTCTGCGCAAGCATTCTTCCGAGCGTCGATTTGCCGGCGCCCCGCAGACCGACCAACGCGACGCGCCGCCCGCGGTCGGCGCTGCTTTGCCGCGTCAGCCGCAGCTCGATGTCCTTTGCGAGCGCCGGCAAGTCGGTGTCCGGCACTTGCCCAATAAGATCGATCAGCGCGCCCAGCGCGGCATTGCGGACGCCGGTTTCCGGCAACAGCGCGGCGGTCGGCAATTCGAGTGCCCGCGCAATGGCGCGCAGCACGCTCACCGAGGGATTGCCGGTCCCACTCTCGATCTGCGCCAGATAACGCTCCGAGGTGGCGGAGCTTTCCGCCAATTGCCGGCGCGTCAGACCGCGCTTGGCGCGATGTTTGCGCAGTTCGGCGCCGATGGCGGCGAGGAACGGACCAATCTCAGCCGAATCGTTTTGCGCACCAACGGCGGCTCCAGAAGCTTTGGCCTCCGGCTTGGACGTCGGCACGAACTAAAATCCGCATGCATTATAATTCATGCGTTATAATGCATGCACGATGCGTCGTTAGCAAGCCGCTTTCACTCAAACATTTTCCGCCACGCACCGGCCTGGGCTTCCGCGCGCGGCTCGGGTTCTTCGCTTGCTTCCGGGCCGGGATCGTCGGGCGCATGAATAAGCGGAATGACCGGCGCGACCGGCGCTTGCTCGGCTGTTCCGCCCTGGCGGGTGGCGACGGGGTCCGTCGCCGCGTTGGCCAGCTCGGACTTCTCGCCGTCCGCCAAAAGGCCGCGCGGCAAGTCGCGCAATCCCTGTTCGCCGGCAATTTCCTTCGCTATCGAATCTGCGGTGCCCGTTTCGATCACCGGCGCCGCGCTGGCAATGCCCCTGAGCGGAACGCGCCATTCAAAGCCGTCGAGCCGGCCGCTTGGCGAAACGGCGAGCCAGCGGTCGGAAATGTAGCCTTCGGCCGTCCAGACGGGATCGGCGGCGGCGCTGAGCGCCCGCGCGAGCCATTCACGGGCACGGCCCTCGTCGTTCGAAGCCGCGCGTTCGAGTTCGGCCATCAGCAGAGCGACCCTTTTGGTCGGGGCGGAGAGATAAGACGCAAGCACGGCGCGCGCCTTGGCGAAGTCGCCGGCGTCGATCGCCGCACGCGCGACGGCAAAGGCTCCTTCGATATGACCCGGCACGGCTTTCGCTAAAGCTTCGACGCGCTTGAGCCGGTCACGCGCGGCATCGCCAAAGCGCAGATTGGAAAATACCTGCGCCAAATCCGGGTGCGGATTGGCCTGCCACGCCCGCGAGATCAGGCGAGCCGCTTTGCGAAGCTCCCCGCCTTCGGCGAGCATGCGGCCGGCAAGAGCGGCCGCCGGCACAAAAGTCGGCGTGAGCTTCGCTGCTTCGAGCGCGAAAGCTTTGGCGGCGTCGCGATCGGTTTCTTCCAAAGCGTGCGCGCGGGCGGTGAGCATCACCGCGCGCTGGCGGCGGTAAACATCTTTATCGAGCGTTTTCTTGTTGGCTTCGAGATGCGCCAGTGCGCCCGCCCAATCGCCGGCGAGCGAGCGCGCTTCGAGAACCGCCTTGCCGGCCCAAGTCAACGCCGGATTCTCCCGTGCCGCTTCCTCGGCAATCGCCCGCGCGTTCTCGTAGTCGTGGCTGCGGCGCGCCTCGACGAACAGCCCGTGCAAACCGAGCGCTTTGGTATCGGGACGATTCGCCATGTCGCGGAAAACGCTGGCCGCCGTCTCGCGATCGCCGGCAAGCTGCGCCGACTGGGCGCTTAGCAACAGCGCGAGCGGTTCGGTCGGCGCAATGCGCTTGGCTTCGGCGACGTGCTTGCGCGCGGCATCAAGGTCCCCGGCGCCGACCGCAATAAGGCCGTGGGAAATCGCCTGGTAGGCGCGCTCGCCACGGCGGCGATGCAGATGACGGCGAAACGCGAATGGCGACCGCAAGATCGCGCTGACGATACTCCAAACCAGCACCAGCGCCGCCAGTGCCGCCAACACCGCGGCGCCAAGCACCATCAGCGAGGTTTCGATGCGCCAGCCCTGCCAGCTTACGACCACCTCGCCGGGACGATCGGCGAGCCAAGCAGCGCCGAGCGCCAGCGCCCCGACGACAATGAGAAAGAAGATGATGCGGATCATTGCTGAGCCGGCTTGCCTAGTGCGGCGGCCGCTGCGGCAGCGATGCGGCGGCTTGCTGCGACCGCCGCTTCGCGGGCTTGCGCTTTCTTCACCCAATCGGCCGCCAGCCCGCGCGGCTCTGGCGGCAGGCGGGCGATATCCGCGAGCGCGCCTGTGATATCGCCACTTCGCGCGTCCGTATCGATGCGAGAAATAATCGAGGAGGGGTCGTCGCCGGTTGGCGCGGAATCGGTTCGGGTGATGCGGTCGAGTTTTTGCGCGTTGAG
>Ga0302325_10017191_pt1 | contig 15301 bp, 14 predicted proteins | sample Palsa_T0_2_FD_201948 | JGI IMG/M metagenome (GOLD analysis project Ga0302325, IMG submission 201948) | Peat permafrost microbial communities from Stordalen Mire near Abisko, Sweden - Palsa_T0_2 | ecosystem: Environmental > Terrestrial > Soil > Palsa > Peat permafrost | place: Sweden: Abisko... | reverse complement strand
GCATCCCTGCGGGCGCCGTTGGGTTAATCGCGCCCTCGGCCGCGCTGATCGCGCGCGCCATCGCCTTCTTCACAAGCTCCTGGCGCGCCACAAATTCCGGATTGCCGCCCAGCAGAATATCCGTACCGCGGCCGGCCATGTTGGTGGCGATCGTCACCATCCCCAGCCGCCCTGCCTGCGCCACAATCTCCGCCTCGCGCTCGTGATACTTCGCGTTCAGTACCACATGCCGAACACCCTTGCGAGCCAGAATCTGCGATAGCAGCTCCGACTTTTCGATCGACGTCGTGCCCACCAGCACCGGCTGCTTGTTCTCGTGCAGCTTTGCAATCTCATCCGCTACCGCAAAGTACTTTTCCTTCGTCGTCCGGAACACCACATCGGCGTTTTCCAGCCGCCGCATCGGCTTGTTCGTGGGAATCACGACAATTTCCAGCTTGTAAATCTTGTCGAACTCCGCCGCCTCCGTCTCCGCCGTGCCCGTCATGCCAGCGAGCTTCTTGTACAGGCGGAAATAATTCTGGAACGTGATCGTCGCCAGCGTCTGATCCTCGCGCCGGATGTTCACACCCTCCTTTGCCTCTACCGCCTGATGCAGCCCATCGGACCAGCGCCGCCCCGGCATCAATCGCCCGGTGAACTCGTCAACGATGAGCACCTCTCCATCCTTCACCACGTACTGCACGTCCTTCTTGTACAGCGAGTGCGCCTTGATGGCCGTCTCCACGTGGTGCTTCAGGTCCCAGTTCTCCGGATCGGCGATGTTGCCGATGCCCAGCAAGCCTTCGATCTTCTCCCAGCCCTCATCTGTAACCGTGATGGTCTTGTGTTTCTCATCGACGACGTAATCGCCGGTCAAAATCTTCTCTTCCGGACTTTTCTCGATCTCCTCGCCCAACTCCAGCGACGGAATAATCCGATTCACCCGCGCGTATTTGTCCGTCGTCTGGTCCGTCGGCCCGGAAATGATCAGCGGCGTCCGAGCCTCGTCAATCAGGATCGAGTCCACCTCGTCCACGATCGAGTAATAGTGCCCGCGCTGCACGCAATCCGCCAGCTCGAACTTCATGTTGTCGCGCAGATAGTCGAACCCGAATTCGTTGTTCGTCCCGTACGTGATGTCCGACGCGTAGGCCTTCCGTCGCTGGTTATCGTCCAGATCGTGCACGATCACGCCCACCGTCAGCCCGAGGAATTCATAAATCTTCCCCATCCACTCGGCGTCGCGTTTCGCCAGGTAGTCGTTCACTGTCACCACATGAACGCCATGCCCGGCCAGCGCATTTAGATAACACGGCAGCGTCGCCACCAGCGTCTTGCCTTCGCCGGTTTTCATTTCGGAGATCTTGCCATGGTGCAGCACCATGCCGCCCACCAGCTGCACATCGAAGTGCCGCATGTTGACGGCACGCCAGCCCGCCTCGCGCACCACGGCAAACGCCTCCGGCAGCAGATCGTCCAGCGCCTGCTTCTCCGCAGCGATCCGCGCCTCTTCGTCCGTGATCCCCTCAACAGCCGCCGCAATCCGCGCCCTGAACTCCACCGTCTTCGCGCGCAACTGTTCGTCGCTCAGAGCCTTCGTCTGCGCCTCGAGTGCGTTAATCTCCGTCACCCGCGGCAACAGACGCTTCACCACCCGCTCGTTGCTGGTTCCAAAAACCTTTGTAAGAACACTACTTCCGATCAAGATTGAATCCTTCGGCGGTCATTTCGGCCCTGCCGCGCCCACTCGCTGCGCTGGCGCCCGAAACCGCCTCTCCCTTAAGAAAACGCAGGGTTCCTTCTTCATTTTAAGGTACCTGCGCGATTCCTGCCGCACACCCGCCTTCCGCCAAGTCGTGGCCGGCGCACACTCAGAAAAAGGCGCCGGAAGTTGCCCCTCCGGCGCCATGCCTCCGTTTTCTATTCCCTGTTTCCTGTTACCTATTGCCTGCTTTTATAAGTGCCACACCCGAGCCGCTCCAAACACCAGCCCCAGTGTGATTGCCGCAATCACCACCTCGCCAATCGCGCCCACCAGAAACGGCCGTGCCCCCTGCTTCGCCAACTCTCGCAGATTTGTTCGTAGCCCAACGCCGGCAAACGTAAGAAGGAACACCCAGCGCGAAAGATTCCCGAGCGCCGCCGTTTGTGGCTTCGTGAAAAACGCCGCCGAAGCCAGCAGCGAGATCAGCAAAAATCCCAGCACGAACTTCGGAAACTTCTTCCAAAGAAAGGCAGCCTTATTCGTTACCTTCTCCGCCTGCCCCTTCCGCGCCCAATAAATCGCATACCCCAGCACCACAAATCCGATCAGAGCATTCCGGCACGTCTTCGCCAGCACCGCCACTTTGCCCGCGGCGTCCGAATACAACGCGCCCGCCGCCGTCGCCTCCGCCGTGTTGTCCACGCCAAGCCCGGCCCACAACCCATACGCGCGATCGCTCAGGTGCAGGTTGTGCCCAATCAGCGGAAACACAAACAGCGACAACGCCCCCAACGCCAGAATCGCCCCAATCGCGTACGAAGAGTCCTCCTCGTCCGCATCGATCGCGCCCTGCGTCGCAATAATGGCCGATACCCCGCAGATCGATGATCCGACCGCCAGCAGCGTCGTCAGCTTCGGCTTCAGTTTGAACCCCCGCCCCAGCAGCGTCATAAACACCAGCGAGAAAGCAACCTCGATCAGCACCAGTCCCAGCGAAATCCCGCCCAGCCGCAGCACGTCTCCAATCAGAAACCGCGCCCCCAGCAGCACGATCCCCGTCTTCAGCCAAAACTCATACGTCGCCACGCCAGCGCGGAAAATTTCCGGAACGCCCACCGTGTTCGAAATCACCAGGCCCAGCAAAATTGCCCAAAGTACGTACTCGATATTCGGCAGCACCAGGTGGTGCGCCTTGCCATAACGCGCAATCGACTGCTCGATGATCTTGCCCGCATACCCCACCGCCAGCAGCAACAAAATTCCCGGCACGATCGCAAAAATTCTCCCCGGCACCGACACTGTCCGAGGCTGCGGCAATGCAACAGAACCAGCCATAATCCCCTCCTTACCAGGGCACAGCTTTCACGATCCCGAATCGCACCAGCAGCGCAGCCAGCAACGCCAATCCCACAGCCCAGCTATCGATAGAAACCCGTCGAGTAGACGAAGCCATAAAAACCGCTCCCCTTCTGCAGAGAAATTCCCCGCATCTTAAGATTTTGTTTTCAGGAAATGCGCCGAATCACGGCGCGAGAAAGCGCAGAACTAGAGACAACAACAACAGCCGGAGAGGCTGTTCACAAACCGAATCGAAATGGACTGGGTGCCCATGTGTTCTTCGTTTGTAGCACGACAGACTTTTCCGCGCAAATGTTGTCTTTGTCGTCAAGGAACCTATTCGTTCAGCCAGGATAGCTCGGCCTTCGCTACCGTTGCAGGCTACCAGCTACTGGCTGCCTTTATAGCGTCTTCAAATAGGCCTTCGCCCGCTCCAGTTCCGGAAACAACCTCTCCTCCGCCTGGAACGCCGCCGAGTGCACGCAACGGCGCCCGTTCTTCTGCTTCACGGGATGCTTCAGGTGCAGCATCTCGTGATACATCAGATATTCGATCGCGTACCGAGGCGTCCCCTTCCGATCGAACACGCGGCTCACCATGATTGTGTTGTGCGCCGGGTCGTAGTGCCCCAGCAGCCGCCGCGCCGTCACCTCGCTCCACGTCAGCTGCGGCCGCCCCATCAGCCCAAAGAAGAACTGGCGGTTCAGCGTCTCAAAAACTTCGTCCAGGTCGTACTGCTCGCCCTGCGCCGACAAAATCTTCTTCCGCCCCCGCGTCTGCCGGATCCGCTCGCTCTGCCGCGCCACAGACTCACTCGACGTAAACCGCCGATACCGCCGCGCCTGCGCCGCATCAATGGGCTTGCGATACAACTTCGCCAGCAGAATATGCGCAATCGCCCGCAGCACAGGCTCCGGCGCGCCCTCCAGCAAATCGGAAAGGCTCACGCGAATGCGCCCCTCGCGCAGCCGGATCGTCGTGTTCAGCGATGTGAACCGGTAGAAACGAACTTCAATCGGAGGAATCGGAGCACGCGGCCGAATCGCGCGATACTCCTCAGAAAACACGTCGAACAGATGAGCGCTCACTACGATTTGAGCCTCGCATAGCGAAAAGCGGAAATCAAGCGTTTCCCCAGGTCTGGGTGCCCCACATCTCGATTTTGAGATGTGGGTAACGCGCCGGGCGCGTCGTATTTCCGCGAGGCGACCGATGACCCCTGACGATTGACCGCTAATCACGGACTCCTGTCTCGTTTCCCCTCGATTACGATAGAACCTGAATTCATCAATGGAGCACAGCTTGCCAGCAGTAGCAACAGAACGCATCATCCATCCTGCCCGCAACATCCAGGGCAGCCTGCGCCTCCCCGGCGACAAAAGTATCAGCCACCGTTACGCATTACTGGGCGGCCTCGCCGAAGGCACTACCCGTCTCACCAATTTCTCCACCGGAGCCGACTGCGCCTCCTCCCTGGCCTGCGTTGAAGCCCTCGGCGCAAAGGTCTCGCGCAACCCAGACAGCTCTGTCGAGATCACCGGCACCGCCGGAGATTTCCAGCCATCCATCGCGCCCCTCGACTGCGGCAACTCCGGCTCGACCATGCGCATGCTCTCCGGCCTCCTCGCGGCGCAAGCCGGGACCTTCACCCTCACGGGCGACGAATCCCTCAGCCGCCGTCCTATGGAGCGCATCCGCAAACCACTTGTGCAAATGGGCGCACAAATCGATCTCACTGACGGACACGCCCCCGTCACCATACACGGCGCGCCGCTGACCGCCATCGACTACACCACGCCCGTCCCGAGCGCCCAGGTTAAAACCGCGCTCCTCTTCGCAGGTCTGCAAGCCGACGGAACCACTACCGTCCGCGAATCGGTCCGCACCCGCGACCACGGCGAGCTTGCCCTCCGCGCTTTCGGCGCCACCGTCGAGCGCTCCACAAACTCAGTCTCCATCGCCGAAGGCCAGCAACTCCACGCCATAAAAGCCGCCGTCCCCGGCGACATCTCCTCCGCCGCATTCTTCCTCTGCGCCGCCGCGCTGTTCCCGGGCTCCAACCTCATCTTCGACGACCTCGGCCTCAACCCCACCCGCGCCACGCTGCTCGACGTCCTCACCGCACTCGGCGCACACATCGGCGTGCTCAACCTCGAAACCAAAAATGACGAGCTCGTCGGCACCGTCCAGGTCAACGCGCCGCCCGACGGCCTCACCGGCACAGCTATCTCCGGCGCGCTCTCCGCACAACTCATCGACGAACTGCCTGTCCTCGCCGCGATCGGCCCCTTCACGCAGAACGGCATCCGCATCCGCGACGCCAAAGAACTCCGCGTCAAAGAATCGGACCGCATCGCCCTGGTCGCCGCCAACCTCCGCGCCATGGGAGCCGAGGTCGAAGAGTTCGACGATGGCCTCGATGTTCCCGGCGGTCAAACTCTTCACGGAGCCACCATCGACTCCGGTGGCGATCACCGCATCGCCATGGCCTTCTCCATCGCCGCCCTGCGCGCAGAAGGAGACACGCTCATCCGAGGAGCCGAATCCGCCGCCATCTCCTTCCCCGACTTCTTCGATTTACTCGACCGCGTCGCCGAACGCTAGGTTCTGCTTCACAAAAAAAAGAGCACGGGCCTTCAACCCGTGCTCCTGGTTTTCTACACCTAAACCTTACTCCACCGCCTTCAAAATCTCCCCCAGCCGATCTGGTGTCCCCTCCACCCGCTCCAGATGCGGAATCCGCAACCCACCGTGATAATCGAGCGCCACCGGCTTCACTTGATCCTGATCCTTCACCAGCAACGCGATCGGCTCGCTCCCCTTCTCCGCCTTCAAGATCCCCTGGCGCAGTTTGTCCACCGAATACACCTGCCCATCGACAGCCAACAGTTGCATCCCCGGTGTGAAGCCAGCCTTAAACGCCACGCTGTCCCACCACACGCTACCCAACGTTCCATCGCCCATCACGCTGAAGCCCACCGACGTCGCAAAGCTCGTCCCGTATCGCGGACTCTCCCCGCCACGCTTGTCCCACGGCGCAATCGTGTCGTTGTACACCAGCTTGTATCCGCCCTGCGTGAACCCGTTCTCCGGCACCTCCGGATGCAACTCGTACACCCGCGTCCGCAGGAACGTCATCCAGTCATACGACTGCACCTGATTCAGCGCCGCAACAAGATCTTCAAACGTATAAGTGTCCGTGATGTAGCTGCCGTCATTGACGCCGAAGAACAGCTTCGCAAAATCGTTCAGGGATTTCTTCCCGCCGCTTAGTTCGCGAATCTTCGTATCCACGTCCAGCCAAATCAGCTGCCCCTCCATGTAATAGTCCTCCGGCCGCTGCCAGCTCACCCAGCTCGACGGCCTCCGCTGTGACACGATCGGCTGATTCGTCGTATCTACCAACGGCCGCCACTCGCGCCCCTTGCTCGCCTCGAATCCCGCCGCCACGTTCGCCAACTCATCGCACGCCTGCTCCGCCGTGAGCATGCCCGACCGCGCCGTCAGCACGAGTCCCCAGTACTGGGTCATCCCCTCATATACCCACAGCAAGTCGTCTCGCATCGGCACATTGAAATTCGGCGTCCACAAATTCGCAGGCCGCCGAAATTTCCCGTTCCACGAATGCGTGTATTCGTGACCCCGCAGATCGCGCCCGTGCACGCCCGCCGCCCAATCCGTGAAATAGTTCGCGCCCGTTCCGTCTTCGCTCGACTGGTGATGCTCGAGCCCGTTCCCGCCCACCACGTCCGTCAGCATGAACAAAAAATCGTAGTGATCGTAGTGGTGCGACGCATACAGCTTCTGCGCCTGGATCGCGAGGTTCTTGTGTACTTGCAATTCCTCCGGCGTGATCTCCAGATCCTTCGCCTCATCCGCAACCACGTCCAGAAAAACCTTGTTGTCCGGTCCCGTCGACAAATCCACTCGCTTGAAATTCGCCCCCGCAATCAGCGGCGAATCCTGCAGCGTGTTCAGGGGCGTCTCTTTGAAGTGGACCGTGTCGCCATCCTGCGATGCCGTCTCGAGCGCCGTTGCATACCTCCACCCGCTCGGCAAAACAACGCTCGGAGCGAACTTGATCTGTCGCGAAAAATGTCCCGCCGGATACAGCAGCACCGTGTTCCACGCCATATTCAATAGCTGATTCGACATCTCGATCCGGCCGTCCGCCGGCCGCACAGCTGAAAGATAATCGAAATCCACATCCAGAGACGTCACACCCTTCGGCACCTGAACGCGGAATGCATAGACCTCCACCTGATCGCGCACCCAAGGAATTTCCTTGCCGTTGGCTTCGACAAACAACCCCGCCACCTTCTCGATCGGCCCACGCGGCGAATGAGCTCCTGGAACCCACTGTGGATAGAGCAGCGCCAGCTCGCCCGCCTTCACCGGCGTCTCGTGCACCGTCATCACGTGATCGGCCGTGTTCGTCAGATTCACCGTCAGCGCAATCGTGCCCGGACACGGCGTATCCACCGGCGCAGCAATCGGTGGCGGCATCGGCACAGGCTGCGGCCCCGGCGAACCCTGGGCAAAACCAAACGTCGCCAGTAGAACTCCGGTCAGAAAAACACAGCAACCACGCATCATCGGCAATCTCCGAACACTTCCGAGCTTGTTGAACATTGCGAGAAATTCTACAGGCCCCGATCGCTGTACCCTGCACCCTCGACCCTGTACCCTTGCAACGTGCCTTCTCGCCGCGTCTTTCTTAAATCCAGTGCCGCCGCATCCATAGCAGCCTCACTTCCACTGCATGGCGAATCCCCCGACTCCGCTTCGCGCAAAGGGCGCATCCACCAGTCCGTCTGCCGTTGGTGTTACAAAGACGCTCCACTCGAACAGCTCTGCCAGTGGGCCACGCAGCTCGGACTCAAAGGCGTCGACCTCCTCGAAGTCCCCGAGTATGAAATCCCGCGCCGTTACGGACTCATCTGCACCATGGGCTATGCCGGCGGAGGCACCATCCCCGACGCCCTCAATCGCCCCGAGAACCACGCCGCCATCGAAGCCGCCTTCCGCAAAAATATTCCTCTCGCCGCGAAGGCAGGCGTCCCCGACGTCATCACCTTTGCGGGAAGCCGTCGCGGAATGTCCGACGACGAAGGTGCGCGCAACACCATCGCTGGCCTCAACCGCCTCAAACCGATTGCCGAGGACAACGGTGTCACCATCTGTCTCGAATTGCTCAACAGCAAGGTCAACCACCCCGACTATATGGCCGACCACACCGCGTGGGGCGCGCGGGTCATGCGCGAGGTCAATTCCCCGCGCGTCAAGCTGCTCTACGACATCTACCACATGCAGATTATGGAAGGAGACCTCATCGACACCATCCGCCAGAACATCGGCGTCATCGGCCACTTCCACACCGGCGGAGTTCCCGGCCGCCACGAACTCAACGCCACCCAGGAAATTCAGTACGCCGCTGTCATGCAGGCCATCGCCGCCTCAGGATTCACCGGCTACGTCGCCCACGAATTCCTGCCCATCGCCGACCCGCTCACCAGCCTCCGCGAGGCCGTAGAACTCTGCGGCGTCTGAGCGCGCGATTCCTAACCTCGAAGCTTCTGCAGAATCTCTGACCGCTCCGGCGGGACGAAGATGAAGTTATTAACGTAAGGACGGTCATCGGTGATCGGAAGCACCTGCAGCTGAGCGATCTGATCCCGCGACATCGGAACCAGTTTCCCTTCCGCCAGCCGCCACGAAGTGTATCCGTGCGTCTTCAACAGGTCCTCGACGTTCTCGTAAGCGGTCGCATTGTGGCGTCGCTCAATCTCGATAAGCAACACCGGCTTCTGCGTCGCGATCAGTTGAGTCGCCCCTCGAAGAACCGAGGGCTCATGCCCTTCAACATCGATCTTCATAAACGCAATATCGCTGAGATTCAGATCGTCGAGCGGGCACGCCTTCACCTCGCGCTCCACCACCTTTCTGATTCCCGGATTATTGTCCAGACGATTCTCTGGCTCGATTGTTCCCACCCCTTCATTCCCTGGATCGAACCGCATCGTGGCCTCGCCTTGATGATCCGACAGGGCCACATCGTGGATGACCATGTTCTTCCGTCGCAACCGATCGAGTTGCCCCAGACAAATCGGATTCGGCTCGAATACATGCACCACCTTGACGAGTCGCGAAAGGTAGTACGCGTAAAGGCCGGTGTTGCCGCCCACATCCACAGCATTCGCATCGCGACGACAAAGCTGCGGAAGCAGCCAGTATTCCTTCTCAAAATGCGGGTTGTGTCTCGCAATCTCGAGCGAAAGCCACGCCCTCGGCGCAATTCGACTCCCGAAGCCGGCAACTTTGGCCTTCCAGCTCATATCACCCCTCTGGCTCCTGTTTCACCGATGGTGGTCCACCCGACTTGCTGGCGACCCTGATCAGCGACTGTCGGGAACCGCGCATAGAGCGCGCACGTTCAACCGGCCCGCAACTCTTCAGCCTTGGCCGCCTTCTCCCGCTCGAAGAACCGCTCCATAAACTTCGTGTCGAACTCCCCACGCTGAAATTCCTCATCGCGAAAGATTCGCTGATGCAGCGGAATCGTAGTGTAAATTCCTTCGACGATAAACATCTCCAGCGCGCGCCGCATCCGCGCCATCGCCTCTTCGCGATCGTCTCCATGCGCGATCACCTTCGCGATCAGCGAATCGTAATATGGAGGCACCACACCCTCCGAATACTGCGCCGTATCCACGCGAATCCCATTCCCGCCGGGCACGTTGAACGCTGTGATCTTCCCCGCCGACGGCGTGAATTTCTCCGGATGCTCCGCATTCACGCGACACTCAATCGCGTGTCCGCGCATCGGCACAGGCTCACGCACGATGCTCGACAGCTTCTCGCCCATCGCAATCTTTAGCTGCGCCTTCACCAGATCGATCCCCGTAATCATTTCGGTCACCGGATGCTCCACCTGAATCCGCGTGTTCATCTCGATGAAGTACAGCTTCCCATCCTCATCCATCAAAAACTCGATCGTCCCCGCGTTCTGGTAGCCAACGCCTTCGAGACATCTCTTTAGCGTCTTCGCGATTTCCTCACGCATCTTCGGCGTCACCTGTAACGACGGAGCCTCTTCAATCAGCTTCTGATGCCGCCTCTGGATCGAGCACTCCCGTTCACCCAGCGACATCGCCGTGCCATGCTCATCGGCCAGAATCTGAAATTCAATGTGTCGTGGCCGCTCAATGAACTTCTCCATGTACAGGTCGCCGTTGCCGAACGCATTCGCCGCTTCACTCTGCGCGGCCTGAAACAATCCCGGCAATTCCTCCGGCGTCCGCACCACCCGCATCCCGCGTCCGCCGCCGCCGGCTGAAGCCTTCAGGATCACCGGATAGCCAACTGTCTGCGCCCACTCCAGGCCTTCGCCCTCACTCTGGATCACTCCGTCCGACCCCGGCAGAATCGGCACCTTCGCCCGTTTCATCGCCTGGCGCGCCTTTTCCTTCTCGCCCATCAGCCGCGTCACTTCCGGCGGAGGCCCGATGAACTTGATATTCGACGCGCGGCACACTTCGGCGAAATTCGCGTTCTCGCTCAGCAGTCCATATCCAGGATGAATCGCGTCGACGTCCGCAATCTCCGCCGCGCTGATCACCGCAGGCACATTCAGATAGCTCTCCGCCGAACGCGGCGGTCCAATGCAGATCGCCTCATCGGCAAAACGAGCATGCAGCGAATGCCGGTCGGCCTCGCTGTAGATGGCGACCGTCCGCAGGCCCATTTCCTTGCAGGCACAAATAACGCGCAGCGCGATTTCGCCGCGATTGGCGATCAGAACTTTACGCATGATTATCGGGGACGCACCGCGAACAGGGCCTGGCCGTATTCCACCGGCTGGCCGTTCTGCACAAGACGCTTCACAATCTCACCAGCACCGTCGCTTTCAATCTCGTTCATCAGCTTCATCGCTTCCACGATGCACAGCACCTGTCCGACCTCAACCTGATCGCCAATCTTCACAAACGCGCCCGATCCGGGCGATGGCGATTCGTAAAACGTGCCGACAATCGGCGACTTCACGATGTGCAGCGAAGCATCCTCGCTCGGCTCTGCAGCTGCAGCCGCTTCAGCGCTTGCCGCAGCTGCCGCCGCAACCACTCCCGGCGATAGTGCGGTCGGGGCAGCAACCGATTTTGCTGCCTGCGATCCCAACACCCGCGCCAGCTCTGCCAGGTCGGCTCCGTCCTCTTGAGCAAACTTAATGCGAATCTTCAGTTCGCCGCGCTCAAGATCGAACTCGCCAATCTTGTTTTCTTTGAGGAACTCAATCAGTTCCTTCAGCTCTTTTAGTTCATCCGCTTTCATCGTTTTTCTCGTGTGCGGCCCCTCAACCACTAAAGCTCAATCCAGCCCTTCGTTACCGGTGTCAGAATGCGATTCCCGTCCTGAATCACCGCAACCATATCTTCAATCCGGATCCCGAATTTCCCCGGCAGATAAACGCCCGGCTCAATCGTGATCACCATTCCCGCTTCCAGCCGCATCTCCTGTCCCGCCGCCACGCGTGGCTGCTCGTGAATTTCCAGTCCCACGCCGTGCCCGGTCGAGTGCGTGAAGTATTTCCCTAACCTCGCCTTCTCCAGAACATCCCGCGCGGCCTTGTCGACTTCCCCGCACGTCGCGCCAGGCTTCACTGCGCTCACCGCGGCTTCCTGCGCCTCAAGCACCGCCTCATACGCGGCACGCTCCTCCTGGCTCGCCCTGCCCATGTGCACAGTGCGCGTCATATCGGAGCAATAACCATTGAGGATAACACCGAAGTCTAACGTTACGAATCCGTTGCGCGGCAGTTTGGCTTGTGTCGAGCGGCCATGCGGAAGCGCCGACCGCGCAGCCGAGGCCACAATCGTCTCGAACGACATCCCCTCCGCGCCGCGCCGTCGCGCCTCGTACTCCAGCTCCGCCGCCAGCGACCCCTCCGTCATTCCACTTTCGATGCGCGGCAGCATCGCCTCAAACAGATCGCATCCCAGCACCGCAGCTTCGCCCATCAAGCTCAATTCGTCTTCGTCCTTCACCATCCGCAGTGTCGAAACCAGGGGCCTCTCCAGCGCAACAAAAAATCCCCGCCGCTGCTTCGCGCTCAATCCCGAACGCATCAGCCCCAAATCCGCTACAGAGGTCTGCTGCGGATCGAACCAGGCACGCTTTGCCGACTCTCCCAGCAAAGCGCAGCATTCCCGAAGCGCCGACTTCTTTGCGATCATCACCCGCGCTCCGTGGGTCTCTTCTCGCGCCTGGGTCGTATAGCGGCCGTCGGTAAACAAAACAGCACGACTCGCCGTGACCGCCAGCGCCGCATTCGATCCGGTGAACCCGCACAACCACCGCACATCCGGCAAATGTGTAACCAGCAGCGCTTCAATTCCCTGTTCAGCCATCAGGCGTCGCAGCGAACGCCAATGCCGCGCCGATCCATCTCGCGTATTTCGCATCAGCTTCGATACTAATTTCTCCGCGCCAGTTCCCCCACCCATCGCACCGCCGCAAATTGGGGGGAACCGTCCCAGTTACCAGCCGTCCAAAACGAAACTGTTCACGATTGACCTCTCCGGCCAATCCCCTGAGCGTTATACTCACACCGCAACCCAGGAGATCCACCAAATGAAAGCTCTCCGCAGTATTCGTCCATCCCTCTTTATCGCTGCGCTCATTGCGCTACCTCTCGCCTCATCGGCCCAGGCGCCTGGCGCCATCCTGCATGCCTCTGAAGCCCAAAAGCTGCTTCCCGATGCCGTCTACTACGCCGGCAAGTCGGCAAACACGCAGCTGCGCAACTCCGCCGGCATCCATTACTCCGACGGCCACAACATCCTCGCCGTCCTCGTCGATACCTCCGGATATTCGACTTCCGTCCAGGAAAAGTACCAGGGCTATCTGCTGACCGAAATCCCGCTCGCAGTCGGCGACCACACCCTGGTCCCCGGTGCCTACGGCGTTGGCTTCGTCGGCGACCACTTTGGCGTCATGGACATCGGTAATCACGACCTCTTGCAGGCCCACGCAACCCGCGACGACAAAATGCAGCGCCCCATGCCCCTGCAAATCATCGACGGCACTTCACCCGGCACGTATCGCCTGTGCTTTGGCCGCACTTGTGTCGACTTCAGCCCTAAATAACACGGTCATGAGACGAATTCGGCTCATATTCCATCTAACAAAGTGTGGATGCTCCGGCGGTGCGATTTCCGCATCGCCCGTTCTGCCGCAGCGAAAGAGGAACCATGAGCAAAGCAATCCGACCAATCACCCTACTCCTGGCGGGACTCTTCGCCGCTTCCCCTTTTGCCTTCTCTCAAAATGAAAATGAGGCTCGCGGACAAGCCGTCGTCACGATCTTGCCGAAAAAATCCGACGCGCCAGCTTCCGACGTCTCGCAACAAACCGTTCAGATCGAGGTGAACGGCAAGCAAAGTCAGATCACGAACTGGCTGCCCCTGCGCGGCACACACGCCGGCGTTGAGCTTGTCCTCCTGATCGACGACGGAGCCCGCACCAGCCTCGGCCGCGAGTTCGACGACATTCGTCAATTCGTCCAGAGCCTTCCCCCCAACGTCAAAATCTCCCTCGCCTACATGCAGAACGGACGCGCCGTCCTCGCCGGACCTCTAATCTCCGACCACGGCAAAGCCGCCGAGGAACTGCATCTCCCCATCGGCGCTTCAGGGCAAAGCGCCAGCCCCTACTTCTGCCTTTCCGATCTGGCGAAAAACTGGCCCTCCGGTGACCGTAACGCCCGCCGCGAAGTCATCATGATCACCGACGGCGTCGACTACTACCATCTGCAGTTCGATGCCGACGATCCTTACGTTCAGGCCGCCGTTCAGGACTCGGTCCGCGCCAATCTCGTCGTTTACGCCATCTACTGGCGCAACGCCGGCCGCGTAGACCGCAGCGGGTATGAGAACAACGCGGGCCAGAGCCTCCTCCTCGAAGTCACCGACGCCACCGGGGGCAATTCCTACTGGATCGGCTTCGGCAACCCCGTCTCCCTGCAGCCCTACTTCGAAGACTTCAGCCTCCGCCTCAACAACCAGTACGAACTCGGCTTCACCGCTCCGTTGCGCGGCAAACCAGAAGTAGCGAGCCTGAAAGTGAAGGTGAGCGCTCCCAACGTCAAAGTCACCGCGCCGCAAAAAACCTGGCTCGCCCCTGCCGGAGCTCCGATCGAGTAACAAAATCCTCTTGAGCACACAATTAAAAGGCGCATCCGTCGGATGCGCCCGCTGTCCTGTTCCCTGTTGCCTGTTCCCTGCTTTACCCCACCAGCTGATTAGCAGGCAAGCTCACGACATCATCCGACTCAGTCCCGTCGCTCAGTCCGCCGTACCGCCGCTCCCGGCGCTGATAATCCTCAATCGCCTCGAGCATATGAATGCCGCGAAAGTCCGGCCACAACCGGTCCGTCACAAAAATTTCCGTGTACGCAATCTGCCATAGCAGAAAATTCGACACTCGCATCTCGCCCGACGTCCGCACTAGCAAATCCGGATCCGGCATCTGCGCCGTGTACAAATGCCGGTGGATATCCACCTCGCTGATCTGCTCCGGCCGCAGCCCTTTACGCTGCATTTCAGCAACCAGCCTTTTGAAGGCGTCCACCAGTTCTGACCGCGCACCATAATTCAGCGCCAGCGTCAGCGTCGTTCCGTTATTGTGCTTCGTCGCGTCCGCCGCCCACTCCATCCGTTCCCGAACTTCATCCGGCAACTCTTCTGTCCGGCCCACATACCGGATGCGCACGTTGTTGTCGTTCATGCGCTTCACATTATTGGTCAGATAACTCTTCAGCAGCCGCATCAGAAAATTCACTTCCGTCTTCGGCCGCTTCAGATTGTTCTCGAGCGAAAACGCATACAGCGTCAGCCACGGCAGCCCGATGCGCGACGCAGTCTCCACCACATACTGCACCGCCTCCGCTCCCTGCTGATGTCCAAGAAACCGCTTCAGGCTGCGCTTGCCAGCCCATCGGCCATTGCCGTCCATGATGATCGCCACGTGCTGCGGCATCCGCTCCGCGTCGAGACGGCGGTACACCCCTGCCTCATCCGCGGGCAGTTCATGAATTCGGCTGGAATCGAGTAACAACGCGTCCTTTCGAGTGGCTCCCTGGGGGACGGACTACAGGGCACGATTCTTGCCGCAACGTGCCGGCGCGTTGCGTCGCGCGCCAGAGGCAGCGGAAGTTGGGAGCAGCTCCCTCTCTGCCGAATTATACAGACCAGGACAGATCCGGGACGCAGTCTCTCCGCG
>Ga0302325_10017189_pt1 | contig 15302 bp, 16 predicted proteins | sample Palsa_T0_2_FD_201948 | JGI IMG/M metagenome (GOLD analysis project Ga0302325, IMG submission 201948) | Peat permafrost microbial communities from Stordalen Mire near Abisko, Sweden - Palsa_T0_2 | ecosystem: Environmental > Terrestrial > Soil > Palsa > Peat permafrost | place: Sweden: Abisko... | reverse complement strand
GGCCAGGTACTCCATGGCAGCGCCACGACCACGCACGCCGTCCGAGCGGCGATACAGCGATCGAAGGCTCCGCTCAAAGAACTCGCCGCCAGATATGGCCTGAACCGCAAGACCGTCGCCAAGTGGGGGAAGCGGAGCTTCCTCCACGACGCGCCGATGGGTCCCAAGGCGCCGCGCTCGACCGTGCTGACGGCCGAGGAGGAAGCCGTGGCGGTGGCCTTCCGCAAGCACACCCTGCTTCCCCTGGACGACTGCCTCTACGCCCTGCAGGCGACGATCCCGCACCTCACCCGCTCAGCCCTTCACCGCTGCTTCCAGCGTCACGGCATCAGCCGGCTGCCTGAGATCGAGGGCGACAAGGCCGAGAAGAAGGCCTTCAGGCGCTACCCGCTCGGCTACTTCCACATCGACATCGCCGAGGTCCGAACCGAGGAAGGCAAGCTCTACCTCTTCGTGGCTGTGGACAGGACGTCCAAGTATGCCTTCGCCCGGCTGGTGCAGAAGGCCAACGGCGCCGCGGCCAGGGCCTTCCTCGATGAGCTCGTCGCCGCCGTGCCCTACCAGATCCACACCGTGCTGACGGACAACGGCATCCAGTTCGCCGACCTGCCGAAGAACCGGGATGGCCCAACCGCCAGGATGCGCGGCCACCCCTTCGACCGCCTCTGCTGGGAGCACGGCGTCGAACATCGCCTGACCAAGCCCAACCATCCCTGGACCAACGGCCAGGTCGAGCGGATGAACAGAACCCTCAAGGAAGCGACTGTCCGGCGCTACCACTACGAAACTCATCGGCAGCTCGAGGAGCACCTCGCCGCCTTCCTCGACGCCTACAACTTCGCCAAGCGATTGAAGACCTTACAGGGCCTCACGCCCTACGAAGCCATCTGCAAAGCCTGGGCAGAGGAACCAAACCGCTTCAAACTCGACCCAGTCCACTTGACCTCGGGACTGAACACCTAGGGTCCGGCCTTGCTCAACAAGGCTTCGGCGTCGGCCGGCGTGAGCGGCTGGGCCTGCTTATCGAGGATGCGGCCCTGGGCGTCGACCAGATAGGTTTCCGGCACGCCGGTGACGCCGAAATCGATCCCGGCGCGGCCCTGCTGGTCGACGAAGACGGTCTGGTAGGGATCGCCGTAGCGGGCCAGGAACTCGCGAGTGTCGGCCGGCTGATCCTTCCAAGCCACGCCGACGATCCTGACCCCCTCGGCCTTCAGCGCCGCCAGCGTCGGGGCTTCCGCCGCGCAGGGCACGCACCAGGAGGCGAAGAAGTTGACTAACGTGGTCCCTTTCAGCGCCGTGTGCAGCGGCGCCGGCGGCGCGCCATCCAGGCTCGGCAGCGCGTCATTGGGCGCCAGTGAGCCTACCGTGGCTCTGGGGATCACCTGCGGATTGTGGTGTAGGGCGTAGAAGCCGAACACCAGCACCAGCGCGGCGAAGACGGCGATCGGCGCCAGGGCGACCAGGCGCTTCATGGTCTGTCGTCCGTTTCCGATTTCTCGGCGCGCCTGCGCCAGGCCCCGGCGCGGACCAAAGTGTCGATCACCATCCAGGCGAACACCAGGGCGGTGATCGCATAGGCCGGCCAGACGAACAGCGCGTATTTGTCGTAATTCACCGGCCGGCCGCCTGCACCGCGGCGACCTGCGCCCGCCGCCGCCAGATCTCGGCGCGGGTGCGCTGCAGCCACAGCGCGCCGAACGCGGCCAGGTAGCCGAAGCTCATCAGCCCCAGCGGGATCAGGAACACGGTGGCGATGGCCGGCCCGCCGGGGCGGAAGATCGATTCGCCCTGGTGCAGGCTGTTCCACCAGTCGACCGAGAAATAGATGATCGGCAGGTTGATCAAGCCGACAAGCGCCAGGATCGCGGCGGCGCGGGCGGCCCTGGCCTCGTCATCGATCGCCGCGCGCAGCGCCATGTAGCCGAGGAACAGCAGGAACAGCAGCAGCACCGAGGTCAGCCGCGCGTCCCACACCCACCAGGCGCCCCACATCGGCCGGCCCCAGAGCGAACCGGTCACCAGCGCCAGCAGGGTGAAGGCGGCGCCCAGCGGGGCGGCGGCCCTGGCGGCGGCGTCGGCCAGGGCGTGTCGGAACACCAGCGAGAAGAAGCTCGCGCCGCCGAGGCAGGCGTAGACGAACATCGCCGTCTGCGCCGCCGGCACGTGGATGAACATGATCCGCACCGTCGTGCCCTGCTGGTAGTCCGGCGGGGCGGCGAATCCGAGCCAGAGTCCAGGCGCGATCAGGAGCAGCGCGACGGCGCCCAATAAGGGCGCGGCCCACCTGGAGAAGCCCATGAACCGGTGCGGATTGGCCAGCGCCGCGATCATGGGTCGGGATTAAAGGCCTGGACGGCAGGGGGCAAGCCATCCAGGCCGGGCTACGGACGATCAGCCCGGAGGCTGTCCGCCCGGTCCCATCTCGCGACCCTCGCCGCCGCCATGATGCATGTGCTCCATGCCGTGGCCGGCCATGTGACGCATCATCATCGGGGCGAGGTCGTCGAACGCCTTCTGCTGGCTGGGAGCCAGCTGGGCGTAGAATTGTTTGACCGCCGCGGCGTGCGCGACGAGATGCGCGCGCATCTCGTCGACATGGACCAGCATCTTGTCGAGCCGCTCGGGCGTCGAGAGGTGATCCATCTCGCCCCGCGCGTGTTCCGTCCGGTCCCTCATGTCGCCGGGAGGCTTCATCGAATCGAGAAACGCGGCCAGCGCGCCTTGCTGGCCCGGCTGCAGTTGCAACACCGTGGTGAGGTGCTCGGCCATGTGCGCCCGCATCGCGGCGGGATCGGCATCACGGTGATCGCCCCAATGGTGATCGTGCGTCATGCCGGGCGTCGCGGGCGGCGCCGGCGGGGCGTCTTGCGCCAGGCTCGCGGTCGCGAGGCCGAGCGGCAGGATCAGCCCTGCCAGCAACGCCAGACGAAGGGAAGAAATCGTCATGTTCGGGGGATTTCCCTCGTTGTCGATCCGCCTTGGTTGCGCCTTTTGCGTGTCCGGCGGATGTCTGGGCGATGTCCGCTCCGGGGCGGATTGTTTCAGACTTGAGCTTGAGCTTGAGCGTCAGGACAGCGCGTTGCGGCAGGCGGCGGCGATGAAGAACGGGCAGATCGCCGCCGCGCCGAGGGCGTAGGCAGCCAGCAGCAGCAGGCCGTTCTGCCACGGCAGGCCGGCGGCGTAGGCGCTCAGCGCGCCGCCGCCCAGGATCACTGGCGGCGCCAACAGCGGCAGGACGATCACCGCGATGATCAGCCCGCCGCGCCGGCTGCCCAGCGCCAGCGCCGCGCCGGTCCCGCCGACGAACGCGAAGGCGACGCCGCCGATCGCGGCCGTCGCGAAGATCAGCGGCGCCAGGCCCGGCGGCGCGCCCAGCGCGATGGCGGCCAGCGGCGCGGCCAGCGCCAGCGGCGCGCCGGCGGTGGCCCAGTGCGCCAGGCACTTGGCGGCGGCGACGGCCTCGGCGGGCGCCGGGCCCAGCATCAGCAGGTCGAGCGCGCCGTCCTCGAAGTCGCGCTCGAACATCCGTTCTAGCGAGAGCAGCGAGGCCAGCGCCAGCGCCACCCAGGCCACGCCGGTGGCGATCCCCGCCAGATTGCGGCTGGACGGGTCGGTGGCAAGCGGGACCAAGGTCGCCATGGCCGCGTAGAAGCCCAGCGCCAGCGCCGGTCCGCCGCCGCCGCTCCAAGCCAGCGCCAGTTCGCGCCGGAAGATCAAAGCCAGCGCCTTCATGCCGCCAGCTCGACGGTGCGCGCGGCGATCGGCAGCGGGTCGTGCACGGCCGCCAGCACCAGGCCGCCGCCGGCCAGATGCGCGGCCATCAGCTCGCCGAACAGGGCGCGGTGCTGCGCATCCAGCGGCGCCAGCGGCTCGTCGAGCAGCCACAGCGGCCGCGGGCTCGCGACCAGCCGCGCCAGCGCCAGCCGCCGCCGCTGGCCGGCGGAGAGGTGACGCACGGCGAGGTCCAGCACGCGCGCCAGCCCCAACTGCTCCGCCGCCGCTAGGGCGCTGGCCGCATCGCCGCCGGTCCAACACACCTGGAATAGGAGTTCGCCGCGCGCCGTGCGGCTGGATTTCAGCCCGTCCTGATGCCCCAGTAGGTGGACGCCGCCACGCCGCGCGTCATCCGCCTCCAGCGGCCCCGCGGCGCCGTGGAAGGCGATGGCGCCTGCCTCCGGGCGGATGAAGCCGGCGATGGCGCGCAGCAGGCTGGTCTTGCCGGCGCCGTTTGGCCCGGTCAGCGCCGCCACCTCGCCGGCCGCCAGCCGCAGGTCGAAATTCTGGAACAGCTGCCGGTCGCCGCGGCTGACCGCCAGGCCGGTCACCTCGAGCGCGGCGATCATTCCGGCAATCCGCCACTGCAGGGCGACCGCGCATGGACGAAGCGGCCCCCCGCGTCTATGACACCCGCGGCCGCGAGCCGGGGGCTTTCATCGGCTTTGCGCGGCGCGAGGCGGGACGCTGTGAGTCCCGCGTCAGCGCGCGACCCCGGAACCGATTTTCGGGCGGCCTTGAACAGGGAAGGACCCTCAATGTCGTCGATCGACAGCCTGAAGACCCGCCGCGAACTCACCGCGGGCGGGAAGACCTACCATTACTATAGCTTGCGCGCGGCGGAAGACGCCGGTCTTGCGGGCGTTTCGCGCCTGCCAGTGTCGCTGAAGGTGCTGCTGGAGAACCAGCTGCGCTTCGAGGACGGCATTTCGGTCGGCGAGGACGACCTCAAGGCGTTCGCCTCCTGGGTCAACAACAAGGGCGCCGCCGAGCACGAGGTCAGCTTCCGCCCGGCGCGGGTGCTGATGCAGGACTTCACCGGCGTGCCGGCGGTGGTCGACCTCGCCGCCATGCGCGACGCGCTGGCCAAGCTGGGCGCCGACGCGGCCAAGATCAATCCGCTGGTGCCGGTCGACCTGGTCATCGACCACTCGGTGATGGTCGACTACTTCGGCACCACGGCCTCGTTCGGCCGCAACGTCGACAAGGAGTACGAGCGCAACCTCGAGCGTTACCGCTTCCTGCGCTGGGGCTCGTCGGCCTTCAACAACTTCCGGGTCGTGCCGCCCGGCACCGGCATCTGCCACCAGGTGAACCTGGAATATCTCGCCCAGACGGTCTGGACCAACCAGGTCGGCGACGACCTCTTCGCCTATCCGGACACCGTGGTCGGCACCGACAGTCACACCACCATGGTCAACGGCCTCTCGGTGCTGGGATGGGGCGTTGGAGGCATCGAGGCGGAGGCGGCCATGCTCGGCCAGCCGATCCCGATGCTGATCCCCGAGGTGATCGGCTTCAAGCTTGTCGGCTCGTTGCCGGAGGGCGCGACGGCCACCGACATGGTGCTGACCGTCACCCAGATGCTGCGCAGGAAGGGCGTGGTCGGCAAGTTCGTCGAGTATTTCGGCGACGGCCTCGACAACCTGACCATCGAGGACCAGGCCACCATCGCCAACATGGCGCCCGAATACGGCGCCACCTGCGGCTTCTTCCCGGTCACCCAGTCGACGCTCGACTATTTGACCCGTACCGGCCGCGCTCCCGAGCGGGTCGCGCTGGTCGAGGCCTACGCCAAGGAGCAGGGCCTGTGGAGCCAGCCCGGCCACCTGGAGCCGACCTTCACCGACGTGCTGGAACTCGACCTCGCCACGGTCACGCCGTCGATGGCCGGTCCGAAGCGCCCGCAGGACCGGGTGGCGCTCGCCGACGCCGCCAGCGCGTTCAAGGGCGCGCTGCTGACCGAGTTCGGCAAGGACGAGGATAGCGCCGGCACACGCGTGCCGGTGGCCGGCGAAACCCACGACGTCGGCAACGGCGACGTGGTCATCGCCGCCATCACCTCCTGCACCAACACCTCGAACCCCGGCGTGTTGCTGGCCGCCGGTCTGCTGGCCAAGAACGCCGTCGCCAAGGGCCTGAAGACCAAGCCCTGGGTGAAGACCTCGCTCGCGCCCGGCTCGCAGGTGGTCACCGATTATCTCGACAAGGCTGGGCTGACCAAGCCGCTCGACGCGCTCGGCTTCAACCTGGTCGGCTACGGCTGCACCACCTGCATCGGCAACTCCGGCCCGTTGCCGGAGGCGGTCTCGTCGGCGATTCAGACCGGCGATCTGGTGGCGGTCTCGGTGCTGTCCGGCAACCGCAACTTCGAGGGCCGGGTCAATCCGGACACCCGCGCCAACTACCTGGCCTCGCCGCCGCTGGTGGTGGCCTACGCCCTGGCCGGCTCGATGACGATCGACCTCGACAACGAGCCGCTCGGCCTCGGCAAGGGCGGCAAGCCGGTGTTCCTGAAGGACATCTGGCCCACCACCAAGGACATCCAGGCGCTGCAGAAGAAGGTGGTCGGCCAGGCGATGTTCGAGGCCCGCTACGGCGACGTGTTCAAGGGCGACAAGCACTGGCAGGGCATCGAGGTCGCCGGCGGCCAGACCTACGCCTGGGACATGGGTTCGACCTATGTGCAGAACCCGCCTTACTTCGAAGGGCTGACCATGACGCCCGAGCCGGTGACCGACATCATCGAGGCGCGCATCCTGGGCATCTTCGGCGACAGTATCACCACCGACCACATCAGCCCGGCCGGCAACATCCGCAAGGCCTCGCCCGCCGGCGAATACCTCTCGCAGCACCAGGTCAGCCAGGCCGACTTCAACTCCTACGGCGCCCGGCGCGGCAACCACGAAGTGATGATGCGGGGCACCTTCGCCAACATCCGCATCCGCAACAAGATCACCGCCGACATCGAAGGCGGCGTCACCAAGCACTTCCCCTCCGGCGAGGTGATGCCGATCTACGACGCGGCGATGCGCTACAAGGCCGAGGGCCATCCGGCGGTGATCTTCGCCGGCAAGGAATACGGCACCGGTTCGTCGCGCGACTGGGCGGCCAAGGGCACCAAACTGCTCGGCGTCCGCGCGGTGATCGCCGAGACCTTCGAGCGCATCCACCGCTCCAATCTGGTCGGCATGGGCGTCTTGCCGCTGCAGTTCATCCACGACGGCTGGCAGCGAATGGGCCTCACCGGTGAGGAGATCGTCTCGATCCGCGACCTCGAGGACATCGCCCCGCGCAAGCAGGTGATGGTCGAGATCTACCGCCCCTCAGACGGCAAGATCGCCCGCTTCCCGGTCAGGTGCCGGATCGATACGCCGACCGAGCTCGAGTACTTCCACCACGGCGGCGTGCTCAACTTCGTGCTGCGCAACCTCGCCAAGGTCCACTGATACGGGTCTTGTCCTGCTCACGAGCCGTGAGTGCGCCGGATCGCGCTCACGGCTTAGTGAACCGCGGCTTAGAAAAACTCCGACTAATACCGGCCCGATGAGACGGGGCGCTTTGGTGCTGGCGATTGTGGGCCTCGCTGCCTTTGCGGGCGCGGCGCATGCAAGGCCCGCAAGGGCCAGGCCGCCGGCCTCGCTGAAATCCCCTGTGCTGGTGGAACTCTACACCGCGCAGGGGTGCGGCTCCTGCGGCGCGGCCAGCGCGCACGTGTCGAGCCTGGCGGCCGACAAGGGCGTGATCCCCCTCACCTTCGCGGTCGACTACTGGGACTACCTCGGCTGGAAGGACACCTTCGCCAAACCGGAGTTCGCCAACCGCCAGCGCGACTACGACAGGCGCTTCGGGGTCGCCGAGGTGTTCACGCCGCAGGTGGTGGTCGATGGCCGCGACCAGACCGCGGCGGTGAAGCCGGAGAACGTCGACAAGCTGGTGCGCGAGGCGCGTCGGGCGCCGGCCGATCCGCCGCAGATGGGCTGGCGCGGCGACAAGGTGGCGGTCGGTTCCGGGCGCCCGCCCGCCGGCGGGGCCGAGATTTGGCTGATCCGCTACGACCCGCGCGAGCAGAACGTCGAGGTCAAGGACGGCGACAATCGCGGTCACACGGTGGTCGAGCGCAATGTGGTGGCGCAGCTGACCAGGCTCGGCGCCTGGCGCGGCCGCCCGATGCTGCTGCGCCTGCCCACGGCGCCGCAGGACGGGCTGAAGACCCTGGTGCTGGTGCAGGCGCAGGACGGCGGCCGTATCGTCGGCGTGCTGACCGACGCGAAGCCCTAGAGCCGCAAGCGAGCGCCCGCCCCAAACGTCAAACCCCCGCGGTCGGGGGGGTGACCGCGGGGGTGACTAGTAGGGCAGTATCGGCTGACCGGACCCCACGATCCAGGGGGGCTGGGGGGGCTGTTCAGGATCCGGGACCAGCAGGGCTTCCCGATCAGCCGACGGTGCATACATCGCGGCCTAACCGGGCGCGTGCTGGGCCGAAATAAGGTCTTTTCAGGGCCGAGTGTTAAGGTTGATTCATGTTTTGCGAAAGTGTTGCGTGCTGGACGCTCGCCAGATTCGAAAACAGTGGCTAGGTTTCGCAGTGCATGGCCTTCGAAACGTCGCCGCTCGCCAGTCGAGCCATCACCTTCTTCGAGCGACGCGAGCTCGACCGGCTGCTTAGACTGTACGGCCAGATGGTCGCGGCCGGCCATTGGCGCGACTACGCCATCGACGGTCTGAAAGACGCGGCGGTGTTCTCGGTCTATCGGCGCGCCTCGGAATCGCCGCTCTACCGGATCGAAAAGCGCCCGGAACTGGCCAAACGGCAGGGCGCCTGGGCGGTGATCGGCCACGGCGACGTGATCCTGCGCCGCGGCCACGAACTGGAGCAGGTGCTACGCTTCTTCGAACGGGCCCGCTTCAACGTCATCGAATAGGCGACACCCGGCGCGCCGGCTCGGTAGCCGAACGTTTACCCCGGCTGGCGTAGCTGAGGGCTCACTTCGGAGCCCCGCCATGTCCTGCGACGCCGTCGCCTTCGCCGCCAGCCTCTGGCTCGCTTCCACCACCGCAACCCCTCCGGCCGCCGCGCCGCCGACGCTGACGACCCCGCCGTCGGTCGCGAGCGAGCCGCTGTTCGTCGGCATCGTCCAGCGCGCCGGCAAGCTGAAGGCCGAGACCAAGGCCTATGAATCCGCCCCGCTCGGCGGCGGCGTCGACCAGCTGAAGGACTTCCCGGCGTTCGAATCCGAGGTGGCCGAGCTCTCCAGCCTGGACATGCAGGGCCACGTGGAACTGGTCTCGCGCGGCTACACCGACGACCTGAAGTGCATCCTTAAGGGCATCTCGCAGGACCTGCCGGTGAAGCTGAAAGCGATGGAGGCGGCAAACGACGCCAGGTCCCGCCACGCCGCGCTGGAGGACATGTTCTACCTGTTGCGCGACAACGTCGAAGTGATCACCGCCCCGCCTCAGCCAGCGGCCTGACTGAATTCCTCACCCGAAGGGGGAGGGAGACCGCGGAGCGGTGGAGGGGCTCGGTGACGCGAGCCCATCTCTCAAGTTGACCTCAGGCGCGCCAAGCTGGCGCAGAGCCGCGCCCTGCAACCGACCCCCCACCCCTTGGGGGTCCCCCTCACCCTACGGGTGAGGAGAACGGGCTGCGGCGTCCAAGGCCTGGGCCACCAGTCCCGATGTCAGTAGCTGCGGCAGCACCTGGGGCGCGCCGCCGTCCTTGCCGTAGACCAGGTAGAGCGGCACGCCGACCCGGCCTTGGTCGGCCAGCGCCTTGGCGATGGCGTTGTCGCGATTGGTCCAGTCGGCCTTCAGATAGACCGCGCCGGTGCGCTGGAACGCCTTCACCGCCTCGCCGGTGTTGAGCGCGGTCTGCTCGTTGACCTGGCAGGTGACGCACCAGGCGGCGGTGAAGTCGACGAACACCGGCTTGCCGGCGGCGCGCAGGGCGCCAACCCGCTCTGGGCTCCATGGCTCGGACGGGATGCCGGCGGCGATCGCCACGTTCCCGGTCGAGGGCGGCGCGTCGTAGGGCGCGGCGGCAATCGTGGCGACCGCTAACGCGGCGGTGACGCCAGCCAGGGCGAAGCCGGTCCAGGCGTGCTTGCCGAGCGCTGAGCGTCGCTGGGCCATGCCGAAAGTCCAGGCGGCGAGGCCGACCAGCACGGCGGCCGTGAGGGCGGCGGCGAGGCTGCCGCGGTCGGTCTGCGCGGCCAGCACCCACAGCAGCCAGGCGGCCGCGCCGTACATCGGGAACGCCAGCGCGTTCTTCATCACGATCATCCACGCGCCTGGCTTGGGCAGGCGCCGCAGCAGCGCCGGGCTGAACGCCAGCACGGTGAACGGCGCGGCGAAGCCGAGCGCCAGGGCGGTGAAGATCGCCAGCGCCGGCAGCGCCGGCTGCGTCAGGGCGTAGCCGAGCGCCGGGCCCATGAACGGCGCGGTGCAGGGCGCGGCCACCACCACCGCCAGCGCCCCGGTGAAGACCGCGCCCAGCAGGTCCGCGCGGCTCGCCAGCCCGCCGCCCAGGCCTTGCATCGACGCGCCGATCTCGAACACCCCGGAAAGGTCCAGCGCAGCAGCAAGCAGGATCAGGGCGAGCGCGGCGGTGACGACGGCCGGCTGCAGCTGCGCGCCCCAGCCCACCGCCTGCCCGGCGCCGCGCAGGGCGATGATGCCGCCGGCCAGCGCCAGGAAGGTCCCGAGCACCCCGACCAGGAAGGCGATCCCCTGCGCTCTGGCCGCGCCGGCCTCGTGCGGCCGGGCGATCAGCGAGGCGGCCTTCATCGACAGGATCGGAAAGACGCAGGGCATCAGGTTGAGGATCAGGCCGCCAAGAAAGGCGAATAGCGCCGCCACGGCGAGGCCCATCTGCGCGGTTTGCGCCGGGGGCCCGAGGCCGCCCGACTGCGGCGGTGGCGGCCCGGCCGGCGCGCTGACCTCGAACGCATGGCCGTCGGCGGTCTCGACCACGCCGGCGATGGCCGCCGGGGCCGGTCCCTTGGTCAGGTCGTCGCCGGCGGTCGTCGCGAAGGTCAGGCCCTCCGCGCCGAGGTCGATCGCCTGCGGCTTGGCCTGGTCGATCAGGCCGGCCGTCTCGGGGTAGAAATAGGCGCCCGCGCCGCTGAGCCCCGTGATCGCCGGGCCGGCGATGGCGACCTTCAGCGTGCCGCCGGACAGCTGGTAGGTCGCGGCCAGCCCGCTCGGCTTGGGCGCGGCGGCGAGCGCAGCGGCGATCGGCGCGCCCCAGGTGGAATCGGCCGCACCACCGCTGGCGGTGATCGGGACGTCCAGGGTCAGCTCGGCGTCCTGCGGCACGCAGACGTCGGCGCAGACCAGCATCTGCACCTTGGCGGCGATATGGCCGGTGTCGCCTATCTTGGCGCTGGCCGGGATTTCTATCGGGCTCGCCAGGATCACGCGATCCTCATAGCCGTAGTTCATCAGCGGTCCGACCGGCAGTCGCTTGGGGGCGGGCCAGACGATGTCGCCCGCGCGCCAGCCGGCGGGCAAGGTCCAGGTGATCTTGGTCGGCTCGCCGGCGTCGCCGGGGTTGCGCCAGTAGGTGTGCCAGCCTTTGTCGATATTCTGGATCAGCGCGACGTAGTGGGTCGAACCGGGCGCGGCGTCCTGGGTCTCGGCGGCCAGCACGGGCTTGACGTGCTCGGGGGGCTGGGCGTGCGCCGCAGCGGTCGGGAAGAGGGCGCCGAGCGAGAGGCAGACGGCAATGAAGGCGCGCAAGCTTGGCATCCGAAAATCAGGTCCGCGCCTCTAGCACATCGATCCACGGTAGAATCGGCTTTTGTAGGCCGGATTATAGTACGGCGGCGGATGTTGATGGGTTACAGGCGCGAGTCGATTCGCCCCGCCCTGAGGATCCACCGCCATGCCCGCCCGCTTCGACGACATCGAGATCGGCCAGGTCACCAGCCTGGGCGCCGCCAGCATCGAGGCCGATGCGCTGGCCGCCTTCGTCGCCGCCTTCGCGCCGGGCTGGGCCCTCGATCGCGGCGCGCCGGATGCGATGGTTTACGCCCTCTGGTCCAAGCTCGACGCGGTCGCCTCGACCGACTGGCCGCAGACCAAGCGGCTTGGCGTCGACGCCCTGCGCTGGATGCGCACCCCGCCGGTCGACGAGGTGCTGCGCGGCCGCATGACCATAATGGGCAAGGACGCGGTCGGCGACGAAAAAGGCATCGTCTTCGCTCAGCACGACCTCCTCGACGAAGCCGGCCGCCTGGTCTTCTCCTGCCTGACGCGGAGCGTCTACGCGCGCTAGGCGGCCTCAGCGTTGTCATCCCGGAATGCGCGCAGCGCATGTCCGGGACCTCATCGGGAGTATGCACTGCACGAGTTCCCGGATGAGTCCGCCGCGCGGCTCTCCGGGATGACACTGTAGTTCCTAGTTCATGTTCGCCGGCGGCGTCTGCGGTTGGCGGGACAGGGCCAGGGCGATCATGCGGTCCCAGCCGGTCAGCGACATCAGGTGGGCGTAGATCTGGGCGACCGCGCCGTTGGCGACCAGTTCGAGCAGCTTCTCGGGCGGCAGCGCCTTCAGCTTGGCCTCGGAGACGGCGAAGTATTCGGCGATCGGCTGCGGCGGGCCCTGCGTGCCATCGGGATTGTTCGGCGTGAAGCTGGATTTGGCGACCTCGAACAGATCCAGCTCCCTCAGCAGGGTGATGAAGGATTCCGTGCGCCGGCCCTCGTTCTCGAAGTCGTTGCAGAACTGGATGCAGCCGTTGGTGTAGTCGGTCGGCTCGCCCTTCTCGTCGAAGAACGGCAGGTCGTAGTCCTCGCCCAGCATCGAGGCGTCGCGGTCGATACAAACCACCAGCTGGTCGCGCGACTGGTCGTTGGCGAGCACGAACGGGTAGCGGCGGATGTAGGCGGGGATGTAGGCGCCAGTCTGGAACGCGCCGTCCTCGCCGACGAACAAATTGTTCCCCTGGCGGATGCCCATCACCGCCAGCGGCTGGTAGCGCTCGCCGGCGAAGATGATCGGATAGGATATCCCGGCCACCGGAAATTCGCCCACGGTAAGCGGCACCACGTTGGTCTGCGATGCGAAGCCGAACGGTCGGTCCATCCGGCGCAGGCCGATCTTGCCGTGCAGCTCGCGCGAGAGCGGCTCGGGCTTGGAATAGAACAGCACATTGCCGCTGAACTCGGCGGGCGTCTGCATCGGGCTGGGGGGGATGGCCATGAAGATCCGGCGGCTGGCTGGGGAAGGCCGCGGTGTCTAACCGATCGGGCCGGGACGGGCAATGCGGCCTTGCGCACCGCGCCGACGGCGCTTCAATGACGCCATAAAGAGGAGACGCATTCCGATGGCGATCTATTACCCCGACATCCTGCAGCAGCGCACCGCCGCGCGCACCTTCACCTACGGCGACAAGGACGTGATGCTCTACGCGCTTGGCATCGGCCTCGGCGCCGATCCGATGAACGAGACCGAGCTGGCGTTCGTCTACGAACGCGGCCTGAAGGTCGTGCCGACCGCCGCGACCGTTCTGGCCGCGGGCGGCGGCGGCGGACGGGCGGCCGAGGGACGTCCGGCGCCGGACCTGCCGCCCGGACACCGCGCCAGCCAGATCAACTTCCTGATGGTCGTCCACGGCGAGCAGAAGGTGGAACTGCACAAGCCGCTGCCGACGACAGGGACCTTCACCGCCGAGGGGCGCACGATCGGCGCGTTCGACAAGGGCGAGGGCAAAGGCGCGGTGCTGGTCAACGAGACGATCTGGACCGACGAGAAAGGCGAGAAGGTCGCCACGCTGACCGGTTCGACCTTCGCCCGCGGCGACGGCGGCTTCGGCGGTCCGACCGAGGGCCAGCCCGAGCCGCACGCCGTCCCGACCCGCGCGCCCGACCTGTCGGTCGACATATCCACCCGGCCCGACCAGGCGCTGCTCTACCGGCTGAACGGCGACCGCAATCCGCTGCACTCCGACCCGGAGTTCGCCAAGCGCGCCGGCTTCCCGCGGCCGATCTTGCACGGCCTATGCACCTACGGGATCACCTGCCGCGCGGTGCTGCAGGCGATCACCGACTACGACCCGGACCAGATCCTCAGCCACCAGGTCCGCTTCTCCTCGCCGGTCTTCCCGGGCGAGCTTATCACCGTCGACCTGTGGCGCGACGGCAACGCGATTTCGTTCGAAGCCAGGATCAAGGATCGCGGCGTCACGGTGATCAAGAACGGGCTGACGGTGCTGCGCTAGCGCCTAGAGCACGTTAGGTCTTGATTGAATCGCGGATTCCACCGGCGGGCGGATCATGATTCAAGATGCGGGCTGGCGGGGAGGCCAGCTTGCATGGCCAAGCCTTACGGGATGGAGCTTCGGGATCGGGTGGTTGCGGCGGTGGCGGCCGGCGAGAGCCGCCGTGGGGCTGCGCGGCGGTTCGGCGTGAGTGAGTCGGTGGCGGTGAAGTGGCTGCTGCGGCTCAAGCGGACGGGGTCGGTGAGGCCAGGCCAGATGGGCGGCCATCGTCGACCGGCGCTGGAGGGCGAGCGCGAGTGGGTGCTGGCGCGGATCGCCGAAAAGCCGGACCTGACGGTGCGCGCGCTGGCCGCGGAGCTGGCCGAGCGCGGCGTGAAGGCGAGCCCCTACGCGGTCTGGTCGTTCTTCCAGCGCGAGCAGCTGAGCTTCAAAAAAAAGCCTGCACGCAGCCGAGCAGGACCGGCCGGACGTGAAGAGGAAGCGAGAGCGTTGGAGACGGTGGCAGAACCGGCTTGATCCCGCACGTCTGGTCTTCATCGACGAGACCTGGGCCAAGACCAACATGACCCGTACCCACGGCCGCGCGTCGAAGGGCCGGCGGCTGATCGGCAAGGTCCCCCACGGGCGCTGGACTACGCTGACCTTCATCGCCGCCCTCAGGTGCGATCAGATCTGCGCCCCCCTGGTCATCGACGGCCCAATCAACGGCGACTGGTTCCTGGCCTGGACCGAGCAGCAGCTCGTCCCGACCCTGAAGCGCGGCGACGTGGTCATCCTCGACAACCTCGGCAGTCACAAGGGCAAGGCCGTGCGCAGAGCCATCCGGGCCGCCGGCGCACACCTGCTCTTCCTGCCGCCCTACAGCCCCGACTTGAACCCCATCGAACAGGTCTTCGCAAAGCTCAAAGCGCTGCTGCGCAAGGCCGACGAGCGCACCATCGAGGCCACCTGGCGCCGGCTCGGCGCGCTCCTCGACTGCTTCACTGCCGCAGAGTGCTCAAACTACCTTCGACATGCCGGCTATGCGTACGCCTAAACCTAACGCGCTCTAGCGCCGCGCCATCCAGACCAGATGCGCGCGCATCGGGTGATCCTGCGCCAGCGCCGGGTGGTCGAAGTCGAGTGTCGGCGCGCGGGTGAGGCCCGCGCGTTCCATCATCGCCTGCGAGCGCTGGTTGGGCCGGCTGGTGAAGGCGAAGATCTCGGTCAGGCCGCCGCGCTGGAAGCCGTCCTCGATCGCCGCCCTGGCCGCCTCGGTGGCGTAGCCGTGGCCCCAGGCCTCGCGCGTGAGCCGCCAGC
>Ga0302325_10017186_pt1 | contig 15303 bp, 15 predicted proteins | sample Palsa_T0_2_FD_201948 | JGI IMG/M metagenome (GOLD analysis project Ga0302325, IMG submission 201948) | Peat permafrost microbial communities from Stordalen Mire near Abisko, Sweden - Palsa_T0_2 | ecosystem: Environmental > Terrestrial > Soil > Palsa > Peat permafrost | place: Sweden: Abisko... | reverse complement strand
GCGAGTCGCCACGATCGCTGCAGCTCTACACCGTCGACCCGGCCACCACGTATGCGGCGGTGAAGATGGTCGCCGACCAGGGACTCGCCGATCACGTCGACATGAATTTCGGTTGCCCGGTGCCCAAGGTCACCCGCCGTGGCGGCGGGGCGGCGCTGCCGTTCAAGCGGCGGCTGTTCGGCCAAATCGTCGCCGCGGCCGTGCGCGCTACCGAGGGCACCGACATCCCGGTGACCGTCAAATTCCGGATCGGCATCGATGACGACCACCACACCCACCTTGACGCGGGCCGGATCGCGGAATCCGAAGGCGTGGCCGCGGTCGCACTGCATGCCCGCACGGCAGCACAGCGCTACTCCGGAACCGCGGACTGGGAACAGATCGCCCGGCTCAAGCAGCATGTGCAGACCATCCCGGTGCTGGGCAATGGCGACATCTTCGAAGCCCGCGACGCGCTGACGATGATGGCCGTCACCGGCTGCGACGGCGTTGTCATCGGTCGCGGCTGCCTGGGCCGGCCGTGGCTCTTCGCCGAGCTCTCGGCGGCCTTCACCGACGGCCCGTCGCCCACGCCGCCCAATCTCGGCGAGGTCGCCAACATCATCCGCCGACACGGCGACCTGCTGAGCGCCCATCTGGGCGAGGACAAGGGCATGCGCGACATTCGCAAACACATTGGCTGGTACCTGCACGGTTTCCCGGCCGGATCAGAGTTGCGGCGGGCGCTGGCGCTGGTCAAAACACGCGATGAGCTCAACCGGTTGCTAGATCAGCTCGACGGAGCCGCGCCGTTCCCGGCCGCCGCCGGTGGGCCGCGCGGGCGCCAGGGGTCGCCGGCGCGGGTGACTTTGCCGGAGGGCTGGCTGGCAGACCGCGACGATTGCACAGTTCCGTTCGGGGCCGACGTGATGCACTCGGGCGGCTGACCGGCGACCGTCCGGCGACCGATGCAGGCCGGAACGGCCTGAGGTGGGGGCACGCCCCCTCGCCGCTGCGCGGCTGGGGGTACCCCCACCCGTTTGCGCGGGCGAGCTGGACCATCAAGACCGTCCCCGAGATCGCGTTTCTGGGCGTGTCTCAGTACCATGTGGAACTTGTTGCATCACGCGCCTAGTCACCGAGCCCGTTGCCACCAACGCGGCACGGCTTTTACAAGAACCAAGCGACCGCACCGGTCGCGCGGATTTGCAGGGCTGCATCGGCAGCGCCGCCCTGATGTGCGCGCACGAGCACGGGGGCACATCATCAGATTCGGAGGCCGGTAGGACATGCATAACGGCGACGCTGGCGCCGATGCAGCCACTCAGGCCCACGACGGCGACGACGTAGATCTCACCGGAATGGCGCCGGGATCGCGAGGCGCCGCGCCGTGGGAGCGCTTCGGGGCGCCGTCCCATCGGGTCGCCGTCGCCCATCGATGGTCGGCGACACCGGCTACGCCCTCGCCGGCCGAGCCGACCGAGGCCGCTGCCCACGACCGCCACGGTCATGAGGCCGGTGGAAGCCACACCGACGGTGGGCTCACCGTCGCCGATCTGATCGCCAAGGTCGGCGCTCCAGTGGCCGGTCGACCACGCCACCACCGCGCGGCTCCCGACCCCGAGCCGGCAGACCCTGAACCTCAGCTGCCCATCGACGAGCAAGACAACGGATACGGCGCCTACGCGCCGTCGGCCGCCTCGGAATACGGCTACGACCTGGACGATGCCCGCGTCGAGCCGCTTATCGACGAGGCCGACGTTGAGCGGACCACGGTGCTGCCGAAAACGCCGGCCCGGCCGCGGCCGGCGCGGCTCATCGACGATGTCCCGGCCGACCCGGCCGACGAAGAGCCCGCGCCAAAACAGCGCCGCCAGCGGGGCGCGCTGTTACTTGTCGGCCGTTTGGCGGCTGCCACCATCGCGGCGGCGGCGCTGGCCATGACCGGCGGAGCCTGGCAGTGGAGCGCGACGAAGAACCATCGGCTCAACACGGTCAGCGCACTGGACCCACAGTCGCGAGATGTGGTCGACCCGACTGCGCAATACGGCGACGAAGACTTTTTGATCGTCGGCATCGACTCACGCGCGGGCGCCAACGGCAACATGGGCGCCGGCGGCACCGAGGACGCCGGTGGCGCGCGCTCGGACACCATCATGTTGGTCAACATCCCCGCGAACCGGAAACGCGTTGTCGCAGTGTCGTTTCCGCGCGACCTGGCGATCACCCCGATCCAGTGTGAAGCGTGGAATCCCGACACCTGGGAATACGGCCCGCTGTTTGACCCGGACACCAAGAAGTACGGGCCCAAAAACGTCTACACCGAGACGAAGCTGAACTCGACGTTCGCGTTCGGCGGGCCGAAGTGTCTGGTGAAGGAGATCCAGAAGCTCTCCGGCCTGAGCATCAACCGCTTCATCGCTGTCGACTTCGCCGGCTTCGCCAAGATGGTCGATGCGATCGGCGGCGTGGAGGTGTGCACTACCGCCCCACTGAAGGACTACGAACTGGGCACAGTGCTGGCGCACTCCGGACGTCAGCTCATCGACTCGGAAACAGCGCTGAATTACGTGCGGGCCCGCAACGTCACCACCGAGAACAATGGCGACTACGGGCGCATCAAGCGTCAGCAGCTGTTTTTGTCCTCGCTGCTGCGGTCGCTGATCTCCAAGGACACCTTCTTCTCGATGAACAAGCTCAACAACGTCGTGAACATGTTCATCAGCGACAGCTACGTCGACAACGTCAAGACGAAGGACCTCGTCCAGCTCGGTCAGTCAGTGCAGGGCATGAATGCCGGCCACGTCTCGTTCGTGACCGTGCCGACCGGCATCACCGACGAAAACGGCGACGAACCGCCGCGCGCGTCTGACATGCGGGCGCTTTTCGACGCCATCATCAACGACGATGCGCTGCCAGGCGAAAACGACTTGAACGCGACAACCAGCCCGCCGACAAAGTCTTTGAGCAGCAAGGTGGCCCAGACCCCGACCAGCACGTCGATTGACCCGCACCCCGAACGTGTCCAGGCCATGACGGCCGCACCCCGTGACATCACCGTGCAGGTGTCCAATTCGACCGCCAAGTTGGGGCTTGCCACCACGGCCAGTAGCCAGCTGAAACACCAGGGATTCAGAGTCAAATCACCCGACGATTACCCCAAGTCGCTCAAATCCACCACGGTGTTCTTCTCACGAGGCAACGAGCAGGCCGCCGCCACGGTCGCAGCGACGTTTGCGAACTCAAAGGTCGAGCGGATAACCGGGATTGGGCACGTGGTGCAGGTCGTACTCGGCTCGGACTTCTCTTCGGTCGGGAAGCCCCCGCCTGCCGGCTCGTCGGTCAGCGTGCAGGTCGAACGCAATACCAATAGCCCACCGACCAGCCTTCCGGACGATTTGTCGGTCACCAATGCCGCCGACACCACCTGCGAATAGCTGCCACCCTGCAGGGTCGTTCGGAAAACCGGCATTCACCGTGAGTTCATGCCGCACTTCATGCCGGTTCATGCCTGACCAGGGATGGAGCACGTAAGCTGGCGATATGCGCACTGCATACCATGAACAGCTCTCTGAACTCTCGGAGCAGCTCGGACAGATGTGCGGGATGGCCGGTGTCGCGATGGAGCACGCAACTCAAGCGCTGCTGCAGGCTGATCTGGTGCTGGCCGAACAGGTCATGACCGACCACGAGAACATCGCGGAGCTGAGCACCAAGGCCGAGGAGAGCGCCTTCGTATTGCTGGCCTTGCAAGCACCCGTCGCCGGCGACCTTCGGTCAATCGTCAGCGCGATTCAGATGGTCGCCGACATCGACCGGATGGGGGCGCTGGCCCTGCACGTCGCCAAGATCGCCCGCCGGCGTCATCCACAGCGTGCCCTACCCGAGGAAGTCAACGGCTATTTCGCCGAAATGGGAAGAGTTGCAGTGGAGTTGGGCACCAGCACGCAGGAAGTGCTGTCGACCCGAGACCCGGAAAAGGCCGCACGCATCCGCGAAGAAGACGACGCGATGGACGACCTGCACCGCCACTTGTTCACCGTATTGATGGACCGGGAGTGGAAGCATGGCGTGGCCGCTGCCGTCGACGTGACCCTGCTTGGCCGCTTTTACGAGAGGTTTGCCGACCACGCCGTCGAGGTGGCGCGCCGAGTCATCTTCCAGGCGACCGGCCGCTTTCCCGAGGAAGAGGCCGTCGCCAAATCCGGCTGACCTCCGTCGGCGAGCTAGCCGAACCGGCCCGAGATGTAATCCTCGGTGGCCTTCTGAGTCGGGTTCGAGAAGATCTTCTCGGTGTCGTCGATCTCGACAAGCCGGCCCGGCTTTCCGACGGCCTCCAGATTGAAGAACGCAGTGTGATCGCTGACCCGCGCTGCTTGCTGCATGTTATGGGTGACGATGACTATGGTGTACTCCTGTTTCAACTCGGCGATGAGATCCTCGATCGCCATCGTCGAAATCGGATCCAGCGACGAGCAGGGCTCGTCCATGAGCAGCACATCGGGCTGCACGGCGATGGCCCGTGCGATGCACAACCGCTGCTGCTGACCGCCGGACAACCCGCCGCCCGGCCGGTCCAACCGGTCCCTGACCTCTTCCCACAGGTTGGCGCCCCGCAGCGCGTTTTCGGCGGTGTCGTCGAGTACCTTTCGGTTTCGCACGCCCTGCAGCTTCAGCCCGGCGACCACGTTATCGCGAATTGACATGGTAGGGAACGGGTTTGGACGTTGGAATACCATTCCGATCGCGCGCCGCACCTCCACCGGGTCGATACCCGAGCCGTAGATGTCGTCGTCGTCGAGCAACACGGTGCCTTGCATACGTGCGCCGGGAGTGACTTCGTGCATCCGGTTGAGTGTGCGGAGAACCGTCGTTTTCCCGCAGCCCGACGGCCCGATGAACGCCGTCACACTGCGAGGCAGAACCGATAGCGAAACGTCAGCGACCGCGTGGAACGAACCGTAGAAGATGTTGACGTCCTTGAGGTCCAACCGCTTAGCCACTAAAGCTCCTGCCTCGCCTTTCGGGCGCCAACACTTTTGAGACCACCCTGGCCCCCACATTAATGACGGCGATGACCACGATCAGCGTCAGGGCAGCACCCCGCGACGCTCTCCCGGCAGCGTTCGCCGGGCTATCGGGGCAACGTAGGCGTCGGGCGTGGACGGGATTCACCCGACGCGTGAACGCGAGGTGAACAGCTCACCGGACGACCTCGTCGCCGCCTGCGGCTTCCGGTGCGTAGGCGGTGTCGACGCTGTACTGGGTGAACCCCAGGCGCTGATAAGTCCGCAGCGCGGCGGTGTTGTCCGAATCGACATAGAGCAGCACCTTGGGCTGGGCCGCTCCGATCAGCCGTCGCGCCAGAAACGTGATGCCCACCGATGTCAACAGGCCTCCCAGACCGGTGCCCTGCGCGGAGGGATCGACGCCGACGACGTAGACCTCGCCGAGGCCAGCTTGCTCGAGGTGAACTTTCGTCCAGTGGAAGCCCAGCAGCTTGTCTGTCTGCGCGTCGAACGCCAGGAATAGTCCCTCGGGGTCGAACCACGGTTCAGCTCGTCGCTCCGCGACGTCGGCGGCGGTCCACCCACCCTGATCTGGATGCGCCGCGAATGCTGCGTTGTTGACCCGCAGCAGTTCAGCGTCGTCAGCCGTGCCTGCGTAGGTCCGGATACGCACGCCGTCGGGCGGCGCTGGCGCTGTGATGCCGTCTAACGAGCGGCGCATCTGGAGGAGTTCGCGAACCGGTACCAGACCCAGCGCCGAGGCGGTCGCACGCGCCGACTCGAGGGTCCCGTGTGCCCAAAACTGGTTCTGCCCTGAAGTTTTGGACAAGGCGGCACGAATCATCGCGGCACCGATACCGTGGCGGCGAACCTGCGGATGCACCACCAACTCCGCCATGCCGGATCCGTCTCCCGGCTCGGCGGAGAGATTCAAATAACCGACGACTTTCTCACCGGTGCCGTCCGGGTGCGCACCGGTGACCAGCAGGTGTTCGGTACGTTCATGCGCCAGCTCCCGAAGAACTTGCTCACCGACGGGTACCACTTTGTCTAATTGACTTGCCGCGGTGATGAGTTCGCGTATCTGCTGTTGCTCGCCGTTGACCAGCGTGGCTCGCCACTGGGGCACTGTCACTGACTGTGCAAGGGATCGACCAATGGCTCCCGGTAGTGATCGCCGTCGGACTCAGCGAGGTTGGCGGCGTCAGTCTCGCCGCTGGGTAACCGCCGGGTCGGGCGTACGGCCTTATAACCCACGTTGCGGACCGTGCCGATCAATGATTCGTATTCCGGCCCGAGCTTGGCGCGCAGTCGACGCACGTGCACGTCGACCGTGCGGGTGCCGCCGAAGAAGTCATAGCCCCAGACCTCGTGCAACAGCTGGGCCCGGGTGAATACCCGACCGGCGTGCTGGGCCAGGTACTTCAGCAGCTCGAACTCCTTGTAGGTGAGATCGAGGGGACGCCCACGCAACCGGGCGGTGTAGGTGCTCTCGTCGATCACGAGTTCGCCGAGGCTGATCTTGCCGACGCCCTCCTGGTCCTGCAGGTTGCCCCGACGGCCGATGAGCAGTCGCAGCCGGGCATCGATCTCGGCGGGCCCGGTGTTGGGCAGCAGGATCTCGTCGAGGCCCCAGTCGGCGTTGACGGCCACCAGCCCGCCCTCGTTCACCACGACCACCGCCGGGATCGAGCGACCCGTCGAGCCCAGCAACCGGCACAGGCCACGCGCCGCCGGCAGGTCGAGGCGCGCGTCGATGATCAGGATGTCCGCGCTGCCCGCTTCCAGCAGCGAAGATACGTCCGGCGGCGCCGAACGTACGGCATGCGCGAGCAGCGACAACGACGGCAGAACCGCATCTGGGTGCGGCTCCGCGGTCAACAGCAACAGGTCCAAGCAAGCCCCTCCAGCGTCGTGGGAAAGGCGTCTCCCAAATTCAAGGCGAGATGTGAAGTTTACGGCCAGGTCACTAAACGATAGCGTGCGGCGTGTTATTGGGCGCGGTGACGATGCAGACCGGCACGGTCCGACTAAGTCCAGTGCGCCACAATATGCGGATGCGCAAGGTGCTGGTCGGCGTCGCAGCTGTGTTGCTGGCCGTCGTGATCGTGCTGGTTGGAGGCGCCGGCGTCGACTTCGGGACCGGCATCTACGCGGAATATCGGCTGGCCCGCTCGGTGCGTGAGACAGCCCATCTGGGCTTCGACCCGTTCATCGCGATCATCGGATTTCCGCTCATCCCCCAGGTAATGCGACACCGATATGACGATTTGGAGATCAAAGCCACCGCGGTCGAACGCCCAGTGATCGGCAAGGCCACCCTGGAGTCCACCATGCACTCGATCGACCTGACGGATGCGTCTTGGCTGATCGGGCCCAACGCCACGCTGCGGGTCGGCAAGCTGGAGAGCCGAATCATCATCGACTCGCTGCACCTTGGCCGCTACCTGGGCATCCGCGACCTGATCGTCGAAGCGCCCACGCAGGACACCAACAACGCCACCGGCGGCACGACTGAATCCGGTATCTCCGGCAGCCGCGGCCTGGTGTTCACCGGTACCCCACGGGCAGCCCACTTCGACAAACGGGTCAGCGTCACCATCGACCTGTCGATGACCGGCGACGACAAGACCACGCTGGTGTTCACCCCCACCGACGTGCTCACCGGCCCCAACACCGCTAACCAGAAGGTGCCCGCCGACAAGCGTGACGCGGTGCTGGCCGCATTCGCCGGCAAGCTGCCCGACCAAAAGCTTCCGTTCGCGGTGGCGCCGACGAGCCTGGGCGCGCGCGGCTCAGACGTGATCGTCGAAGGCATCACGTCGGGATTAACGATCACCCTCGACGGGTTCAATCGGGCATGACCCGCACTGGCGACGATGCAGAGCGCAGCGATGAGGTGGGGGCACCTCCCGCTTGCGGGGGAGAGCGGCGCCAATGAACTCAGCGATGCGGCGGTGCGGGCCGGACCGGCCCGGGAAGGAGTTGGGCCGTTGATTACCGCAATCGTGGCGGTTGTGGGGGCGCTAGCGCTGGCCGCCGTCATCGGCTGGCTGCTGACCCGCCGGGCCGGTGACGTCCGGGCGACCGATCCGAAGACGTCTAGCGACGTCGACACCAGCGACCTGGGCCTGTCCAGTAGCGGACCGACCGTCGTGCATTTCAGCGCATCATGGTGCGGACCGTGCACCCAGGTGCGCCGTGTGGTCGACCAAGTCTGCGGCGACCTCAGCGGCGTTGCACACGTCGAGATCGACATGGACGAAAATCCAAGTGCTGCGGGGCGTCTTTCGGTTCTGTCGCTGCCGACCACGTTCATCTTCGATGCAGACGGCCGGCAGCGATATCGCGCCGCGGGTGTGCCTAAAGCCGATGACCTGCGATCGGCGCTGGCCCCGCTGTTGGCTTGATGGTGTCGCCATTGGGTAAGCTGACTGCCGTGTCCGCCCGCGTTGAGCTTCTGCTCACCACTCGCCGCGCAATTGATCTGTGCCGCGTCGCGGGCTGCTGTTGTTGTTGTTGTTGTAGCTGAGTCGCCGCGCCTTCTCGCGCCGCACTCGGAGCAGCCAGGAACAAACTCCGTGGCGCGCCGTTCCACCATCCATGCACCAAAGTACGTAGGAGCAGCATCATGTCGAATACCAAGACCCCCGATCAGGTCGATGTCCGAGGACCCCGATTCGTCGCCTGGGTCACCACCGGCGTGCTGGTGGTGACGCTGATCGTTTCCGGTATCAACACGCACAGCACGCGGGCTGCCGCGGTCATCATCGGCGTGCAGGCCGTGGTCTTCGCGATCGGCGCCGTTGCCGGGCCACGCCGTCATCCCTACGGGCTGATATTCGCCAAGGTGGTAGCGCCGCGCCTGGGACCGGTCCGGGAGCGGGAGCCGGTACCCCCACTGAAATTCGCCCAGCTGGTCGGCCTGATCTTCGCGGTGTCTGCCTTCGCCGGATTCGCCTCGGGCGCTTCGCTGCTGGGCGTCATCGCCACCGGCGCAGCGCTCGTCGCCTCATTCCTCAACGCAGCCTTTGGCATCTGCCTGGGCTGCCAGCTCTATCCGTTCGTGGCGCGCCTGAGGCCGGCCCACAGCACTCCGTCCTAGCGACCGAAAGGACCCTCTCACCATGGCACGCTCCGACGTCCTGGTTTCCACCCAATGGGCCGAGAACAATCTCGACGCCGACCACATCGTCTTCGTCGAGGTCGACGAAGACACCAGCGCTTACGACAATGGTCACATCGCGGGGGCGGTAAAGCTGGACTGGCGTACCGATTTGCAAGACCCCGTGCGACGTGACTTCGTCGACGCACAGCAATTCTCCAAGCTGCTGTCCGACCGGGGCATCGCCAACGACGACACCGTGATCCTCTACGGCGGCAACAACAACTGGTTCGCCGCCTACGCGTACTGGTATTTCAAGCTGTACGGCCACGAGGACGTGAAGCTGCTCGACGGTGGCCGCAAGAAGTGGGAGCTGGACGCGCGGCCGCTGTCGAGTGAGACGGTGAACCGGCCCGCCACCAGCTACACCGCCAAGTCAGCGGACAATTCGATCCGGGCGTTCCGCGACGAGGTGCTGGCCGCGATCAACGAGAAGAACCTGGTCGACGTGCGCTCCCCCGACGAGTTCTCCGGCAAGATCCTCGCGCCAGCCCATCTGCCGCAGGAACAAAGCCAACGGCCCGGCCATATCCCCGGGGCGATCAGCGTGCCGTGGAGCAAGGCGGCGAACGACGACGGCACCTTCAAGTCCGACGACAACCTGGCCAAGCTGTACGCCGATGCCGGGTTGGACGGGTCGAAGGAGACCATCGCGTATTGCCGGATCGGTGAGCGGTCATCGCACACCTGGTTCGTCTTGCAGGAACTACTCGGGCATCAAAACGTCAAGAACTACGACGGCAGTTGGACGGAATACGGCTCTCTGGTGGGAGCCCCAATCGAGTTGGGAAGCTGATATGTGCTCTGCGCCGAAGCAAGGACAGACTCTGCCGGCCAGCGTTGACCTGGAGAAGGAAACGGTCATCACCGGCCGCGTCGTGGATAGCTCCGGTCAGGCCGTCGGCGCTTCATTCGTACGACTGCTGGACTCCTCGGGCGAGTTCACCGCCGAGGTCGTCGCGTCGGCCACCGGTGACTTCCGGTTCTTCGCCGCACCCGGATCCTGGACGCTGCGGGCGCTGTCGGCCGCGGGCAACGGCGACGCGGTTGTGGAGCCGAAGGGCGCGGGCATCCACGAGGTTGACATCAAAATCGCCTGACCGGTCCGCCGAAACTAGACTCGTCGTCGTGGTGTTGTTCTTCGAGATCCTGCTCGTCGCGGCCCTCATCGCCATCAGCTGGTTCGCCTTGTACACGCTGTATCGGCTCATCACCGAAGAATCGTGACGCGCGCCGACGACGATGCAGAGCGAAGCGATGCGGAGGAGCGGCGCTTGAGCCCCGCCGACGACGATGCAGAGCGAAGCGATGCGGAGTCGGTCCGTGAGCCCGGTTCCGCCGACCGTGCCTTGGCCGCTGCGGCCGAACGCGCGAGGCTGACCGCGACTCGCAACATCCCGGTCTTCGACGACCTGCCCATCCCCACGGACACCGCCAACCTGCGCAAAGGTGTCAACCTGCACGACGCCTTGCTGGCGTTGCTCCCGCTGGTCGGAGTGTGGCGCGGCGAAGGCGAGGGCCGCGGTGGCGACGGTGACTACCGGTTCGGGCAGCAGATCGTGGTCTCCCATGACGGCGGTGACTACCTGAACTGGGACGCCCGGTCCTGGCGGATCACCGATACCGGCGACTACCAGGGACCCGGGCTGCGTGAAACGGGTTACTGGCGTTTCGTGGACGAACCAGACGACCCCACCGAGTCACAGGCCATCGAGTTGCTGCTGGCGCACTCGGCCGGTTATGTCGAGCTGTTCTACGGAAGCCCGCTCAACCAGTCATCGTGGGAATTGGTCACTGACGCCCTGGCTCGCAGCCGGTCGGGCGTCCTGGTCGGCGGAGCCAAACGGCTCTACGGAATCGTCGAGGGCGGCGACTTGGCCTACGTCGAAGAGCGGGTGGACGCCGACGGCGGGCTGATACCGCATCTGTCCGCGCGGCTCTCCAGGTTCGCCGGGTGACGGCATAACCCGCCATCCCCATATCAGTTGTCGCCGAGGGTGTTTGAGACGCCTGGGCCGGCCGACGGCCGTGGGCGATTCGACCCCCGGAAAATGGGCAGCCCCCGAGCCGTCGTTCCAGGTTGGACGAACCGGAGGCTCGGGGGCCGGGTGACTGCGGGGAATTCGCCAGCGCGCGCAGGTGAATCCTCGCCTGGTGCAGCTAGCGGGCAGCCACCTCACATGTCCAATAAGCTATCAATTTCTCGGACCACCTCCTTCCCTGTGTACGGACGAAGGTACCCGCTGCGCGCCACGGAGACAACTGATTTCAGCGATCGCTGGCAATGGCGGCGTCGACCAGTCCGGCGAATTCCGCCGCGATCGGCGTGCCCGGGAGTGCCCGGCCGTCGAGGGTGTGCACCCGCGCGGCCAGCGTCATGCTCGATACCAGCCAAACTCCGTGCGCGGCAAGTAGATCAGCGACACGCAGGGCACGGTAGTCGCAGTCGTACCCCTTGGCGCGGGCAACAGCGAACAGCGCCTGCTGCGTGGTGCCGCGCAGGATCGGATACCAGGGCGGCGGAGTCAACAGGCACAGGTTGCTACCGTCTCCGTCGCCACCGGCAGCGATCACCACCGTCGAACGTGGGCCTTCCAGAACGAAGCCGTCCGTGCTGACGAAGATGACGTCGCCGGCACCCTGCCGGTCGGCGTGCCGCAACGCGGCCATGTTGATGGCGTAGGACAGCGTCTTGGCGCCGGCCAGCAGCCACGGCATCGCCTCGACTCCGGTCGACGGCAACTCACGGGGCAGGGTCACCGCGGCCACCCCGTCGCGCCGGGCCTCGGCTACCCGGCCGGCAACCGGGTTCACTGTCACGTAAGCGGTGGGCGCCGAGCCACGTTCGCGGCCACGGCTGTAGACCAAGCGCATCGCACCCTCGTCGGCGGTATCGCCCGCCCACTGCCGCGTTGCCAGGCCGATGGCGTGCCGCCAGGCCGACAGGTCCGGCTCCGGCAGGTCGAGCAGTTTGGCTGAATGGCCCAGCCGGCCCAGGTGCGCCTCCACCAGACAGGCGCCGCCGTCGCGGACCAGCAGTGTCTCGAATACGCCGTCGCCACGCACTGCGGCGAGGTCATCGGCGAACAGCAGCGGCGTCCCCGGCGGGTGCACCTCGCCGTCGAGCGTGACGATCACGCCCGGGTGCCCTGTCATGGACCAGAAGTTTAGTGGCGACCGCAAGGCCGGCGGAGCCGGTCGCCGCGAGTCGCCACCAGAAAGACCAGAGCGCGACCGCAAGGCCGGCGGAGCCGGTCGCCATGAGTCGCCACCGGAAAGACCAGAGCGCCGTGACCCGTAGAGTTGATGTGTGTCTGCTGTTCCTGCTCCCGAATCCGGACCCGACGCCCGCGCGATCTGGCACTACGGTGATCCGCTGGGCGAGCAGCGCGCCGCCGAAACCGGCGCTGTGCTAGTGGATCGGTCACATCGCGGTGTGCTGACTTTGACCGGCGCGGACCGTCAAACCTGGTTGCACAGCATCTCGACGCAGCACGTCAGCGAACTCCCGGACGGCGCGAGCACCCACAATCTCAGTCTTGACGGGCAGGGCCGGGTCGAAGACCACTGGGTTCAAACCGAGCTCGGCGGCGTCACCTACCTCGACACCGAGCCATGGCGGGGCGAGCCACTGCTGGACTACCTGCGCAAGATGGTGTTCTGGTCGGACGTGAGCGTTGCGCCAGCCGATCTGGCCGTGCTCTCGCTGCTGGGTCCGCAGCTCGGCGAACAACCAGCGCTCGATGCACTCGGGCTGGACGCGCTGCCCGCCGAGATGGCCGTGGCGCCCATGATCGGTGGCGGTTTCGTGCGACGGATGGCCTCGGCGCGGCAGGGCCAGGTCGAACTGGACGTGCTGATCGACCGCCGCAGCGCCGCTGACCTACAGCGTCGGTTGACGCAGGCCGGGGTACGCCCGGCCGGGGTCTGGGCGTATGAAGCCCATCGGGTGGCGGCGGTCCGCGCACGGCTCGGCGTCGACACCGACGAGCGGACCATCCCGCACGAAGTGGGTTGGATTGGCGGTCTGGGCCAGGGAGCCGTCCACCTCGACAAAGGCTGCTATCGCGGGCAGGAAACCGTTGCGCGGGTGCATAACCTGGGCAAACCGCCGCGCATGCTGGCGTTGTTGCACCTGGACGGGTCGGCGGACCGACCAGCCACCGGCGATGCGGTGCTGGCCAACGGCCGCGCGGTGGGCAGGCTGGGAACCGTGGTCGATCATGTCGATCTGGGCCCGGTGGCCTTGGCGCTACTCAAGCGAGGGATACCTGCCGACACCGCCCTGAACACCGGCGGTGACGCCGACGTGGCTGCGATGATCGACCCCACGTCGCTGCCGGCACTCGACGCGCCCGGCGCCGGTCGGGTGGCCGTCGAACGGCTGCGGGGAACAGTTCGATGAACGTCCGCACAGGGTGCGGGGCGCAACAGCACACAACCAGCGGGCACGCTAGACTGTCGCCAGGACAATAAAGACAAAACGATCGGAGCCGCCTACTCGTTAGGCCGCTCCGTTATTGCGCGAGGGGGTTCCCCCATGGGCCGCGGCCGGGCTAAGGCGAAGCAGACCAAGGTTGCTCGAGAACTCAAGTACAGCTCACCGCAGACCGATTTCGATCGGCTTCGCCAGGAGCTGTCAGGGTCGGGCGACGACGATGGCGACCAGTCGGAGGGCGACGATCCCTGGGGTGACGAGCGCCGCTAGGGCCGTTGTAGGCCAGCACCCCGGTGGTCTGGCCGAAACCTAGAACCTTGGGTGCTGCCCAACGAGCTTCGCCCGCGGGCCCGCTTTGCCGCCCTTGTTGACGGCACCCAACACCCAGCAGTTCAAATGGCGGGCGGTCAGTATCGCCAGCGCGCGGTCGGTGTCCTCCGGCGCCACGACGGCGATCATGCCGACGCCCATGTTGAAGGTTTTTTCCATCTCGACGCGGGAGACCCGGCCACGCTGGGCGATCATCGCGAAAACCGGTGCCGGCGTCCACGTCCCGCGGTCCACCTCGGCCACCAGCCCGTTCGGGATGACGCGTTCGAGGTTGCCGGCCAGTCCACCACCTGTGACATGGCAGAACGTCCGGACCTGCGTTTCGGCGGTCAGCGCCAGGCAGTCTTTGGCGTAGATGATGGTCGGCTCCAGCAACTCTTCGCCGAGCGTGCGGCCGAACTCCTCGACGTAACCGGCCAGGTTCCCTCGGTCGATCTCCAGCAGAACCTTGCGGGCCAGCGAGTATCCGTTGGAGTGCAGACCTGACGACCCCATCGCGATGATGGTGTCGCCGGGCTTGACGCGGTCGGGCCCGAGCACGTCGTCGGCTTCGACCACGCCGACGCCGGTGGCTGAAATGTCGTAGTGGTCCGGCTCGATCAGACCGGGGTGCTCAGCGGTTTCGCCACCGAGCAGCGCACAGCCCGCGCGCACGCACCCTTCGGCGATACCGCCGACGATCGCGTTGAGCCGTTCCGGCACGATGCGGCCAAGGGCGATGTAGTCCAGCAGGAACAGCGGCTCGGCGCCGCACACCACCAGGTCGTCGACCACCATCGCTACCAGGTCCAGGCCGACGGTGTCGTGCTTGTCCATCGCTTGAGCGACCGCCAGCTTGGTGCCCACCCCGTCGCTGGACGCCGCCAGCAGCGGTTCGCGGTAATCGCTGCGCAGCGCGAACAGTCCGGCAAAGCCGCCCAGCTTGCTGCGCACCTCGGGCCTGGTGGCTTTTGAGGCGAGCGGCTTGAACAGTTCGACGGCGCGATCGCCGGCTTCGATATTCACTCCGGCGGACGCGTAGGTAGCGCCCGGGACTTTTCCGCGGTCGGTCATCGCGCTAAAGGCTACCGGTCGACGTTCGGCGCGGGTATCTGCCACTCGTGCGACGGCACCGCGCGACTAGGGATGGCGTAATACGGAGGCCTGCTCGGCCTCTGGCGATATGTCGGAGGCCGAAATATCGGCTCCACGCGCGGCGTTGGCGAGCATCTGTTCGATGACGTTTTTCCCCAGCGCGGTTTCGCTGGGCAGCTCGATCGGATACTTGCCATCGAAGCAGGCTGCGCAGAGCCGCGACGCGGGTTGCTCGGTGGCGGCGATCAAACCCCGAGGCGAGATGTATCCAAGCGTGTCGGCGTTGATGGCGTGCCGCACCGCTTCGA
>Ga0302325_10017185_pt1 | contig 15303 bp, 7 predicted proteins | sample Palsa_T0_2_FD_201948 | JGI IMG/M metagenome (GOLD analysis project Ga0302325, IMG submission 201948) | Peat permafrost microbial communities from Stordalen Mire near Abisko, Sweden - Palsa_T0_2 | ecosystem: Environmental > Terrestrial > Soil > Palsa > Peat permafrost | place: Sweden: Abisko... | reverse complement strand
TTCGAGTGCGCGCAGCACTTGCAGCGCCAGCGACGACACCGAGCGGACGTGGCCGGAACCGCCGCAATACGGGCACTTCTCGGTCGAGCTTTCCAGCACGCTGGTGCGGATGCGTTGGCGCGACATTTCGAGAAGGCCGAAATGCGAGATCCGGCCGACCTGGATGCGGGCGCGGTCGTGCTTGAGGGCTTCCTTGAGACGCCGCTCGACCGAGCGATTGTTGCGGTTCTCGTCCATGTCGATGAAGTCGATCACGATGAGGCCGGCGAGGTCGCGCAGCCGAAGCTGGCGGGCAATTTCATCCGACGCTTCAAGATTGGTCTTGAGCGCAGTGTCCTCGATGTGATGCTCGCGTGTGGCGCGGCCTGAGTTGACGTCAATCGCCACCAGCGCTTCGGCTTGGTTGATCACGATGTATCCGCCGGAGCGCAACTGCACGACCGGCGAGAACATGGCGTCGAGTTGGCTCTCAACGCCATAGCGCGACAGCAGCGGCTGGGTATCACTGTAAGGTTTGACGCTCTTGGCATGGCTCGGCATGAGCATGCGCATGAAGTCTTTGGCTTCATGATAGGCGTCATCGCCGGCGACGATGACTTCGTCGATTTCCTTGCCATAGAGATCGCGGATCGAACGCTTGATCAGCGAGCCTTCTTCGTAGACGAGCTTTGGTGCGGTGGACTTTAGCGTGAGGTCGCGGACGGTCTCCCACATCCGCAGCAAGTATTCGAAGTCGCGCTTGATCTCCACTTTGGTGCGGCTCGCACCCGCCGTGCGCAGGATGACGCCCATGCCCTCCGGCACTTCTAGATCGGCGGCTGCTTCCTTCAGCCGGGCGCGATCTTCGGCGCTGGTGATCTTGCGGCTGATGCCGCCGCCGCGGGCGGTGTTCGGCATCAGCACCGAATAACGGCCAGCGAGAGACAGATAGGTCGTCAGCGCTGCGCCTTTGGTGCCGCGCTCTTCCTTAACCACCTGCACCAGCATCACCTGCCGGCGCTTGATGACCTCTTGAATCTTGTACTGACGGCGATAGCGCGGCGCCCGGTCCGGAACCTCTTCCATGGCGTCGCTGCCGCCGACCGACTCTACGACTTCTTCGTCATGGCCGTTTTCATGCTCGTTGCCGGCGCCATTGACCTCTTCGACGCTGCCATGATCGTCGGCGCCGCCATGTTCTGCGTCGCCTTGGTCGTCCATTTCGCCGTGGTCGCCTGCTTCATGCTGGCTTGCTTCAGCGCTGGTTTCGCCGCCTGCTTCGGGCGTCGCTTCAATCTCCGTGGGGCCTGAGACGGAAGCCGTGACCGCCGTCAGCTCGATCGTGGCCGGCCCGGATTCGTCGGTTTCATCCGTGTCATCGGAAGCGGATTCATGGGAAGCGTCGTCGCCTTCCGCTTCGTGCGGCTCGGCCGAGGTTTCCAAAGCGATATCGCCCCGCGATTCCGGCGCCTCTACCGCAGTGATTTGTGTTGGCTCACCTGACGGCGGTTCACTGCCTTCAAGGGTCTCGGCAACTTGATCCGGACCGGCGAAGCCACCCGCCGGTGCTTCGGCGGCGTCACCGTGCACCGCTTCGTCGTTGCGGCGGGCGGGGCGGCCGCGATGCCGATGACGGCGGGGGCGCCGATCGGCCTCGTCGTCGGCGGCGCGTTGCGCGCGCTCTTCCTCGTCGATCAGCGCCTGCCGATCGGCGACCGGAATTTGATAATAGTCCGGATGGATTTCGGAGAATGCCAGGAAGCCATGGCGGTTGCCGCCGTAATCGACAAATGCCGCCTGAAGGGACGGCTCAACGCGCGTCACCTTCGCCAGATAGATGTTGCCACGAAGTTGTTTACGCTGCGCGGACTCGAAGTCGAATTCCTCGACGCGATTGCCGCGCAATACGACCACCCGGGTCTCCTCGGGATGGGTCGCGTCGATGAGCATTTTGTTCGCCATGGGATAATCTCGCGATGGGCGGCGTGCCGTCCGCTCCGCGCCGTGTCGGCGACAGGGAACGGGCGCCAGCCCAATTGTCGGTGAAAGGGACGGATCGGATCGGACGAGCGCGACAGGCGGTATCGATCGCTGCACCGGCAAACATGCCATGCCAAACCGATCGAACCTCGACTTCCCCTGCAAAGACTCGCCTTAGGGAGACTTGCTTGGGCAAGACTTGCGCCTCGAACATAAATTCCAAACCGCGATGAAGGCGACAGCGCGTGGCGCCATCGCAATTTCTCTCAATTGCTTACGGTATCGGCGCGAAACACTGCCGGCAGTTTTGATCTGCTGGCACATGCGTCGCACGCGAGGTTTCGGTTGTCCTTTATCCTTAAGGGTATCGACGTCGCTTGCTGGAGCCTTCGTCTGCGCGTTTCGGCGCCGAAGGGGGTCAAAAGCCTGCTTCCGCCTGGGTCCCTTACCTTTTTTGGGAGCCATTTCGGCGGGGTGCTTTCAACAAGCGTCTGCCGGATGCCCTAACGCGACACAACCGGAACCTGTCACCGTCAGCCATTCTTCATAAAGCGCCTGACGGTGAATTGGCAAGCTGCATATAAAATGGGCCTGTTTCGGGCTGTTTTCTAGGGATAGTGCCAGGTCCGCAGCCTTAAGATTCGGTTAACCGCGCCTCCCTAAGGGAGTAAGGACGGAGGCCAATGGGGTCGAAACCGATGTTTGTCCGGGCTGCGGGCTGGGCTTTTCTCGGGGCGGTCCTCGCCGGGGTCGTCTGTGCCGCGGAAGGCCCGGCGAGGGGCACCCCGGGCGACTCATATCCGGTGGCGACCGACGTCCGCCTCGCCGGCGACGAAGCACAGACGCGCTTCGTGATGGATTTGAGCCGAAAGATCGATCTGCACGCCTTCACGCTTGCCGATCCCTATCGGGTCGTTGTTGATATCCCCGAGGTGACGTTTCAATTGCCGCCCAAAGCTGGTGACAGCGGGCGCGGTCTGATCAAGGCGTTTCGGTATGGCGTGATGATGCCCGGCGGCTCGCGCATGGTTTTCGACGTGACCAAGCCGGTTCGCATTGACAATGCCTATGTCGTCGACGCGACCGATAGCGCGCCGGCCCGCTTGGTACTTGATCTTGCGCCGACCGATCGCGATAGTTTTCTGAAGAAGATGGCGCTGGAGGGCAAATCGGCTCCTGCGAGTGCGGCTTCTGTCGCGCCCCCGCCTAACCCTAATGATTCGCGGCCGCTGGTGGTGCTCGATCCCGGGCACGGCGGTGTCGACACCGGCACCAAGGGGCCGAATGGGGAGCTGGAGAAGGACATCGTTCTCGATTTCGCACAGAGGCTTCGCGACCGGATCGAAAAAGCGGGCAAGTACCGCGTCCTGATGACGCGTACGGACGACACGTTTGTGCCATTGCCCGATCGGGTACGGATTGCGCGCGGCGCCGGCGCGTCGCTGTTCGTCTCCATTCACGCGGATTCCTTGCCGAAGAAGGAAGGCGATGCGCAGGGTGCGACCATCTATACGCTGTCGGACAAGGCGACCGATCCCGAGGCCGAGCGGCTCGCCGAGCAGGAAAACAAGGCTGACGTGATCGCAGGTGTCGATCTCAAGGACGAGCCCGACGATGTTGCTGGCATTCTGCTTGACCTAGCCCAGCGCGAAACCAAGACGTTTTCGATACAATTTGCCCACAAGCTGGTGGATGATTTGAAGGGTGTCACACGCCTGTACAAAAACCCTTTGAAATCAGCCGGCTTCCGTGTGCTCAAGGATCCCGATGTCCCGTCAGTCCTGGTGGAATTAGGCTACGTGTCGAACAAGCAGGATTTAGCGTCGCTGTTGTCCGATAGCTGGCGCGATCACACGGCCGACGCGGTGGCTCATGCGATCGACGGCTATTTTGCCGCTCATGTAGCCGGCGTTCATGCTGGCTCCAATTAGGCTAGGCTGGTCGCGGCCTCAGTTTGAACAAAAAACAAGGCGACCAGAGCAATGACGACAGGGGTTGTGGCGGTTGGACGCTAAAACTGCCAAACTGCACGCGGCATAGGGTGAATCGGCAAGGCGCTGGCGCCGGCCGAGCCACGGCGGAATGTTGCCAATGAAATTCGTGTTGCGACTTCTGGGCTTCCTGTTTGCGGCGGGTACGGTGGTTTTCATCGTCGGCGTGGCCGGTATTTCCGCGCTATTGTGGCACTATTCCAAGGACTTGCCGGACTATTCCCAGCTTCAGGATTATGAGCCGCCGGTGATGACGCGGGTTCATGCCGCTGACGGTTCGCTGCTCGCCGAGTATGCCAATCAGCACCGGCTCTACCTGCCGATCCAGGCGATCCCGAAACTCGTCACCAACGCGTTCGTCGCGGCGGAAGACAAGAATTTCTATCAGCATCCTGGCATCGATTTTTCCGGCATCGCCCGGGCCGGCGTCCTGTTTGTCGAGAATTACGGCAGTGGGCGCCGCCCGCAGGGCGCTTCGACCATCACCCAGCAGGTCGCCAAGAACTTCCTGTTGACCAACGAGGTGTCGTTCGAGCGCAAGATCAAGGAAGCGCTGCTGGCGCTGCGTATCGAGCGCACCTACTCAAAAGACAAAATCCTCGAACTCTATCTGAACGAGATTTATCTGGGTTTCGGAGCCTACGGCGTCGCTGCTGCGTCACTGCTCTACTTCGACAAATCGGTGCATGAGCTGACGATCGCACAGGCAGCCTATCTCGCGGCGCTGCCGAAGGGCCCGAACAACTACAATCCGTTCCGGCGCAAGGAAGAGGCAATTGCGCGCCGCAATTACGTGATCGACCGCATGGCCGAGGACGGCTACATCCCCGCCGATGCCGCCGAGCAGGCCAAGAAACAGCCGCTCGAAATCACGGTACGGCCGACCGGCGCCCACATATTTGCAGCCGAGTATTTTACCGAAGAAGTGCGGCGCTACATCTTCGATAATTACGGAGAGAAAAAGCTTTATGAGGGCGGCCTCTCCGTGCGCACCACACTCGATCCCAAGATCCAGGCCGAAGCGCGCCAGGCGATGATCAACGGGTTGGTCAACTTCGACGAGACTCAAGGCTATCGCGGGCCAGTCACCAAGATCGATATTTCAGGCGACTGGGGCGTCAAGCTCGCCGATGTTAAATCGCTCGCCGATATCGATCCGTGGCGTATGGCAGTCGTACTCGAAGTGTCCGACCAGTCGGCGCGGATTGGTTTGCAGCCGGCGCGCGATCCCGGCGGCAACGTGCTCAAAGACCGCGCAACCGGCATTATTTCGCTTGAAGGCGTGAAGTGGGCCAAGCTGGCAGGTGGTCCGTCGAAGCCTGTTCAGAACGTCGCCCAAGTATTGCAGCCTGGCGATGCGATCTACGTTGAACCGATTCCCGATCAAGACGGCAAGTATCGGCTGCGCCAAGTTCCGGAAATTTCCGGTGCCATGGTGGTGATGGACCCGCACACGGGCCGTGTCCTCGCGATGGTCGGCGGCTTCTCGTTCGATCAGAGCCAGTTCAACCGCGCGACCCAAGCGCTGCGACAGCCGGGCTCATCGTTCAAGCCGATCGTTTACTCGGCTGCACTGGATAACGGCTACACGCCTTCTACCATCGTCATGGATGCGCCGATCGACATCGACACCGGCGCCGGCGGCGGCGGAGTCTGGAAGCCGGAAAACTACGGCGGTAAATTCTACGGTCCCTCGACGCTCCGTTTCGGCCTCGAGGAGTCCCGCAACGTGATGACGGTTCGGCTGGCGCAGGACATCGGCATGCCGCTGATTGCCGAATACGCGAAGCGGTTCGGCGTCTATGACGAGCTGCCACCGTATCTGTCCTACGCGCTCGGCGCCGGCGAGACGACCGTGATGCGTATGGTCACGGCGTATTCGATGTTCGACAACGGCGGCCGGCGCGTTATTCCGACCTTGATCGACCGCATACAGGATCGCTACGGCCACACGATTTACAAGCACGACACCCGCGAATGTCAGGGGTGTGACGCCCCCTCGTGGAACAACAATCCAGAGCCGACGCTGATCGATCACCGCGAGCAGGTGATCGACCCCATGACGGCTTACCAGATCACGTCGTTGATGGAGGGCGTGGTGCAACGTGGCACCGGCACCGCGTTGAAAGCGGTTGGCAAGCCGATCGCGGGAAAGACCGGCACGACCAACGACTCAAAGGACGTGTGGTTCGTTGGTTTTTCACCAGACGTCGTTGCCGGCGTCTATATGGGCTATGACAAGCCGCGCAAGATCGGTCCCCGCGCGACCGGCGGTGGCTTGGCCGCGCCGATTGTGCGCGATTTCATGAAAGAGGCGCTGGCCGATAAACCGCCGATTCCATTCCGCGTGCCGCCCGGCATCAAGCTGATCCGCGTCAATGCCAAGACCGGAATGCGCGCGGCGCCCGGCGACACCAATGTGATTCTTGAAGCGTTCAAGCCCGGTACCGCGCCCCCTGACAATTATTCACTGATCGGTAACGAGACTGCGAACGGCAAGCCGATCGACACGTCGGTATCGGTCTCTCCTGACGCGGCGGCCGGCGCCGTGCGCTCCAGCACCGGCGGACTTTACTGAGTTCGCATTGCACTTAAGGCAGCAAGCGATTAAATCGCCGGCTGGAGAATTTTCATGCGCGCCGAGATTTCCGCCATCGTCGATGACATCAAGCAGTCGGCAGGACTGCTGAGGAGGCATCTTTGACGTCGACAAGGCGCGCGTCCGGCTTGCCGAACTGAACCGGCTGGCCGAAGACCCCGATCTCTGGAACGACCCCCAACGCGCCAGCCGCGTCATGCAGGAGCGGACCGCGCTCGATGACAACCTGAACGCGCTCACGCGGATCAATCAGGAACTGGACGATCAGGTCATGCTGATCGAGCTCGGTGAAGCTGAGAAAGATCAGAACGTCATTACCGAGGCGGAAGATGCGTTACGCAAGCTAAAGGCCGATGTCTCGCGCCGCGAGCTTGAAGCGCTGCTCTCGGGCGAAGCCGACAACAACGATACTTACCTCGAAGTGCACGCCGGCGCCGGCGGTACCGAAAGCCAGGATTGGGCTTCGATGTTGCTTCGCATGTACGCGCGCTGGGCCGAGCAGCACGGTTTCAAGGTCGACTTCCTGGAAGAGACCCGGGGCGAAGAGGCCGGGATCAAATCGGCGACGATCGAAATCAAGGGCCGCAATGCCTATGGCTGGCTCAAGACTGAAAACGGCGTTCACCGGCTGGTCCGTATTTCGCCGTTCGACTCCAACGCACGCCGCCACACGTCATTCGCCAGCGTGAACGTTTATCCGGTTGTCGACGACACGATCAAAATCGACATCAACGAGTCCGACGTCCGCACGGACACGATGCGTTCTGGCGGCGCGGGCGGCCAGCACGTCAACAAAACGGAATCCGCAATCCGGCTGACCCATATTCCCACGAATATCGCCGTGGTCTGTCAGGAGGATCGCTCACAGCATCGCAACCGTGCGAGAGCCTGGCAGATGCTGCGCGCGAAGCTTTACGAACTTGAGCTGAAGAAGCGCGAAGAAAAAGCCGCTGCGGACCAAGCCGCCAAGACAGATATCGGCTGGGGCCACCAGATCAGGTCCTACGTGTTGCAGCCCTATCAGATGGTGAAGGATCTGCGCACCGGTGTTTCGACTTCAGATACGGCAGGCGTGCTCGACGGTGATCTCGATCAGTTCACCGAAGCCGCGTTGGCGCGAAAGGCGTTTGGCACTACGCCGCAGAATGTAGAGGACGTCGATTAGCGGCGCGCGAAAGATCAGCCGCTGCTCGGCTTACGACCCGCTGAACAATTTCGCGCCGGCGTCCAGAAATTTCGAAGGATTGACAGCTTCGCCATTGACCCGCGTCTCGTAATGGACGTGCGGCCCGGTCGAGCGGCCGGTCGAGCCAAGCCGGCCAATAACTTGGCCAAGGCGAATGTTTTGGCCGACGGTGACATCGATCTTGGACAGGTGACCGTAGCGAGTCGCCAGCCCGTTGCCGTGGTTGACCTCGACCATGTTGCCGTAGCCGCCGCTCCAGCCGGCCGAAGTCACGGTTCCGGCTGCGGTGGCGTGGATCGGCTCGCCCATCTCGCCGCGAAAATCGATTCCGGTGTGCATTGCTGGCACGTGCATGAACGGATCGACGCGCACGCCGAACGGGGATGTTTCGTCGATTTCGCCCGTAACAGGCGCGTGCAATGGCACGTTGACCAGTGAGGCGCTGAGTTTGTCGGCGTAGGCGCGGACGATGCTCACCGCGGTCACCGCGCGCTCGAAGCTCTGTCCGGCAGCGGGCAATTTGACCGGCACGAAGGGACCGCCGACGGCTCCGGCCGGAGCGGCATCGAGTTTCAGTCCGAGTTCGGAGAGCACGCTCCGCATCTTGCGCGCTTTGCTCTCGTAGCGATCCTCAAGTTGCGCGAGCACCGCGGCTTGCCGGCGATCGATCCGATCGAGCGAAGCCTCGATGCGGCCAAGTTTTGCGCCGATATCGGCGTCTTTGAGATTGCCGTGCCCTCCGGGCATGTGCGACGGCTCCAGCGAACTGCCACGATCGAGCGGCTGCGGGCGCAACAGGGCGTCGCCGATCGGCGACGGCTTTTGGCTATTGATCGATCCGGTAGCGGCGGGATCGGTAATGCCGTTCAGCGCCGAGGCGTGCGATTCAAGCGTCGCCTGCCGATGCAACAGTTCGTTGAGCTTCTGCTCAAACTGTTCCTGATCGAGAAGTTGCCGGCTGGTGGTGCGATCGATCAGCGCGCGAAGCTCGGCAATGCGGTCTTCATAGGCGTACTGTTGTTCGGCCTGCCGCGCTATCACGCCTTTGATGACGTCGTTGCTGAATGCAAAATACGTGGCGGTCGTAACCGACCAGCCCGCCATGATCACGACAGTGACGACGCAAATCCAGAAAGCCACCGGCCCGAATCTGATTCGTCGCCCACGGTGGGCGATAGTGTAGCCGGCGCCCGAGCTTGCTGGAGGCTGTGACTGTTTGGCAATTTGCTGGCGCGGCTTGGCGGCGTGAACCACTTCCTGCGCGGAGTGTTGCGCACGAGCTATCCGCTGCGACGAAGACGCCGACCACCGCGACATTGACGCTCCCACCTGGACCGCCTGTCAGGAAGGCGGCTGCCCGAGCGCGGAATTTGGAGCGCTTATGGTTAATATTCGGCAAACCGAACCGCCAATTTTGCCGGCTTCGGTAAATACTTCCGCAACGATCACAAGGCGTTGGCGTAAAGTTCCTCGCTAATGCTGCTTGTTACAGTTCCTTGGCCGCGGCCAGGACCTCGTCGGCGTGACCGTCGACCGAAACTTTTGGCCAGACTTTAGCAATGCGCTGATCCGGTCCGATCAGGAAGGTCGCGCGCACGATGCCCATGAATTTCCGGCCATACAGCGACTTCTCCTGCCACACGCCGTAGTCCTCGATCATCCGGTGGTTCTCGTCGGAGGCGAGCGCGATCGAAAGCTTGTGCTTGACCTTGAACTTGTCCTGGGCCGGAACCGGGTCCGCAGAGACGCCCAGGATTTGCGTGTTGGCCTTGGCGAAGGTGCCGCGCAACCTGGAAAAATCGATCGCCTCCCTGGTACAACCGGGAGTGTCGGCGCGCGGATAGAAATAGAGCACCAGGTTCTGACCGGCGAAGTCGGCCAATGAAACACTCGTGCCGCCGTCGCGCGGCAGCTTGAAGTTTGGAGCCTTGCCGCCCGGCGCTACTTTGCCCGATGGCGCCTGGCTCTCGTCGGTCGCCGCCTTTTTCCCCGTTTTTTTGGCGGTTTTCTTGGCCGGCTTTTTGGCGGCGGATTGCTTCGCGGGTGGGTTTTTACGGGCCATATGCCTTCCTTTCGACGCTTTCCAAGCGGCATTCTCGAAGGCCAGAGTACGCGCTTGGGGTGGTGCGGTCGATTCTGTCAACCTTTAGGGATTCGCCGGCGCGCACGGCACTTTCAGTTGCTGCGCTTTCGTTCTGACTGCACCACGGTCGAGGGGACGCCCGAGGGGGATGACGAACCAGGACAGGCAGAGCGCGGCTCACCCGAAATGGGAGTCTGGCGCGCATTCGCGTCGGACGACGGCGCGCCCAGTTGACCCTCGCGTGCAATACCCCGGCGGGAATCCGTACGCCGCCGCTTATCGCAGGCTGCTGGGCCGACACCGCCGGCTGATCCGCCGCGTCGGAATTATTAGCGCCGTTGTCGCCGGCGTGATTTTGGTTGCCGTGGTCGGACTGTTGTGGCGGCTTTCGAGCGGCCCCATCCAGTTCGATGTAGCCACGCCTTGGCTCACGGCAGCGATCGAGGAGAATTTCGGCAGCCAGCACAGAGTTCAAGTCGGCGGCACGCAAATCGAGCGCACCTCGAACGGCGGCGCGGCCGTGCGCATCCGCGATATCGTGGTGCGCGATCCCGACGGCACGGTGGTCGCGAGCGCGCCGAAAGCCGAAGTGCGCGTATCCGGCATGAGTCTTTTTAGCGGGCATATGCGCGCCGAAAGTCTCAACCTCGTCGGCGCCGAGATGGCCGTGCGCATCGAGCACAACGGCGATGTGACGGTCTTCGCCGGTCCCAACAAACATCCGATTGCAACTGCGGCCGGTCCGGCAGCTGCGCCGCTCGCGGCGGCTTCAGCGATCGGGACACCGCCAGCGACTACGGCTTCAAGGCCGGCTACGGCCGCGGCGCCGCCACCTCGCGCAGACAGCGATATTTTTGCCGCTCTGCTGAATTGGATCGACGGTATTGGCGAGAGCGGACTCGACGGTCACGAGTTGCGCGAGCTTGGTCTGAAAGACGGAAACCTCACGGTCGATGACGAACGCACCGGCAAGCAGTGGAGCTTTCAGGACATAACGCTCAGTCTGGAGCGGCCGCGCGGTGGCGGTGTGGTCGTGACGCTTGGTTCGGATAACGAGGCGCGGCCGTGGGGTTTGACGGCTTCGGTCAAGCCGAGCCGCGATGGCGCGCATAGCATCGCGCTGGAAGCCCGCCGCGTCGCAGCCAACGATCTCATTCTCGCCGGTCGTATCGGCGACGGCACCATCGAAACCAACTTGCCGCTTTCGGCGAGCTTGCGCGGCGAGATCGGCCCCGATGGCGTGCCACGAAACTTGACCGGGCGGATTGTGGCCGATGCTGGTTTCTTCAGTAGCGGGGGCGATGGCCGCGTCGATCTCGATCATGCCGAGATCAAGCTCGACTGGGACGCCGGCAACCGCGTACTGACGATGCCGGTTCAGGTCATTTCCGGCCACAACCGCCTGACACTGCTCGGCGAAGTACTCGCGCCGGAACAAGTTGGCGGTACCTGGCAGTACAGGGTTGGCGGCGGTTCGATCGTTCTCAATTCGTCCGCGAGCGCGAGCGACGCGTTGGTTCTCAACCGTATCGCCGTGATCGGCCGTTACGACGCGTCCAAACATATGTTCTCGATCGATAACGGTGACATCGGCAACAGTGACGTTGGTGTCGCGATCTCCGGCAAGCTGGAACCTGCAAACGGCGACATTCATGTAGCGGCGGGCATTGCCGGCACCCGCATGCCGGTCGACTCGTTGAAGCGTCTCTGGCCGGTTTTTGTCGTGCCCAAAGTGCGTGACTGGTTCCTCGAACATCTCAAGAGCGGAACGGTGGAGCGCGTGGTGATCGCGATTAACGCGCCGTTTGAAACGCTCAAAGCCGACGGTCCGCCAGTGCCCGATGACGGCCTCTCAATCGATGCTCAAGCCACCAATTGCGTGTTGCAGCCGGTGGCAGGTCTTCCGGACCTCCACGATGCCGACCTCAATGTTCATATCGTCGGCCGCGACGCTGTGATCTCGGTGAACAGGGCGGTGGCGGATATTTCGGCCGGCCGCAGACTTGTGCTGTCGTCGGGTGTGTTTGAAGTGCCGGATACGGCGCCGCACGAGCCGCCGGCGCGCGTTCATTTCAAGCTTGACGGCCCCGTGCCGGCTGCCGCTGAATTGTTGGCGACGGATCGTCTCCGCGACGCTTCCGGCGTGCCGTTCGATCCGGCGACCACGCGCGGCACGATGAGCGCACAGGTTCAGCTCAGCATGCCGATGAAGGCCGATTTGCCCCCGGGGACGACGCAGTACGCGATCACGGTCGATGCGACAAATTTTTCCGCCGACCGCCTGATCATGGGCCAGAAGGTGGATGCGGCGCTGCTCAAGGTTGTTGCCAATAACCAGGGTTTCGCTCTCAAGGGCGACGTCAAGATCGGCGGCACGCCGGCAAGTCTCGAATACCGCAAGGCGCGCGGCGATGATGCTGCCGATGTCAGTTTGACCGGGATGCTCGACGAGAACGCGCGCAACAATCTCGGCATCGATCCCTCGAACTCGATCAGCGGCTCCATTCCGATACGGCTTACGGGCCGAATGAGCACAGGTCCCGATCGAGACGGCCGTTTCGCGGTTGAAGCCGATCTGACGTCGGCGATGATCGACGGATTTCTGCCGGGCTGGGTGAAACAATCGGGCAAACCTGCGCGCGCTACTTTCACGCTGACCACGAAGCCGCAATCGATCCATATCGAGGATATGTTGATCGAAGGCGCCGGCGGCGGTGTCAAAGGGACGGTCGATCTCGACGGCGCAGGCGATCTGCAATCGGCGAACTTTCCGTCCTACGGCTTTTCCGACGGCGACCGCGCCAGCCTGAAGGTCGATCGCACTCCTGATGGCGCGCTCAGAGTCGTCATGCGCGGCGACGTGTACGACGGCCGCAATTTCATCAAAACCGTATCCGGCGGCCCGACTAGCCAGCCGTCAGGCAAAAAACAGAGCCCAGATATCGATCTCGACATGAAGCTTGGCGCCGTGGCCGGCTTCAACGGCGAAGCGGTGCGCAACCTCGATTTGAAAATGTCGCGCCGGGCGGGTGAAATCAGGAGTCTCGGACTTTCAGCCAAGATCGGGCGCGATGCGGGACTGACCGGCGATTTGCGCGGCGGCCGCGCGGCAGGACGGCAGGCGATCGTTCTAACCACCGGAGACGGCGGTGCGCTGTTCCGTTTTACCGACGTCTATTCCCGCATGAACGGCGGACAGCTGGTCATGATGATGGATGCACCGTCCACCCAAAATCTGATGCAGCACGGCGCCATTACCGTCCGCGATTTCTCGGTGCACGACGAAATGCAGTTGCAGCAGGCCGTGAACAACAATGGCAGTCCTCAGCAGCGCAACGACATGGCGTTCTCGAGCATGAAGGTTGATTTTGACAAATCGCCTGGAAAAGTCGTTTTGCGCGACGGCGTGGTGCGTGGACCAATGCTCGGTGCGACTATCGACGGCCTGGTCGATTACTCACGCGACGAGATGCGCATGCGGGGCACGCTGGTGCCGCTTTACGGGCCTAACAATCTGCTCGGACAATTGCCGATCGTCGGCTTGTTTCTCGGCGGCGAGAAAGAAGGGCTGATCGGTATCACCTATGAAGTGGTCGGCCGGCCGGGCAATCCGGTCTTGCACATCAATCCGGTTTCGGCCCTGGCGCCCGGCTTGCTGCGCAAAGTGTTTGAGTATCCGATGGGCGCTAGCCAAGCTCCGCCTACGAGCGATGACAGCGGCGACAACCAGTAAATCTCAGACTGGCAAATCTCAGACTGGCCTGAGCAGGACGTGACGCTTCCGGCCGAGCGAAAGCTTCACCACGCCGTCGGCGGTAACGTCACTTTCGCCAATCGCTGCTTTGTCGCTGGTAATCCGCACGTCGTTGACCATGATCGCGTTGTTCGCGATCGCACGGCATACTTCACCGTTTGACTTCGCCAAGCCGGCTTTAACGAACGCACTCAGCACGCCGAGACCCGCTTTAATCTCGTCGCGGGGAACGTCGATGCTCGGAAGGGTGGCACCAAGGCCGCCTTCTTCAAAGGTGGTGTGTGCTGTCCTGGCAGCTTCTTCCGCAGCAGCCTTGCCGTGAACCAGCGCCGTCGCTTCGGTGCCGAGAATCTTCTTGGCTTCGTTGATCTCCGCGCCTTGGAGCGCAGCGAGACGTTCGACCTCGTCGAGCGGGAGGGTGGTGAAAAGCTTGAGAAAGCGTGCGACGTCGGCGTCCTCGGTGTTGCGCCAGTATTGCCAGTAATCGTAGGGGCTGACTTGCGACGCATTGAGCCACACCGCGCCGGCCGCGGTCTTGCCCATCTTGGCGCCGGATGACGTTGTTAGCAGCGGCGAGGTCAGCGCAAACAATTGCGCGTTGTTCACACGGCGGCCGAGATCAATGCCGTTGACGATATTGCCCCATTGATCGGAGCCGCCCATTTGCAGAACGCAGTCGTAACGCTTGTTCAATTCGACGAAATCGTAGGCCTGCAGGATCATGTAATTGAATTCAAGGAACGAAAGTTCCTGCTGCCGCTCCAGTCGGAGCTTCACCGAATCGAACGCGAGCATCCGGTTGACGGAGAAATGCCGGCCGATATCGCGCAGGAAATCGATGTAATTGAGCGTGTTCAGCCAGTCGGCATTGTTGGCCATAATTGCATCGCTCTTGCCGTCGCCGAATTGCAAGAAGCGCGAGAAGATTTCGCGGATGCTTTTGAGATTGCCGTTGATGATATCGTCGGTGAGCAGCCGCCGACTCTCGTCCTTGCCGGAGGGGTCACCGACCCGAGTGGTGCCGCCGCCCATGAGTGCGATCGGTCGATGGCCGGTTTGCTGCATCCAGTGCAGCATCATGATCGGCAACAGCGAGCCGACGTGAAGGGAAGGGGCGGTGCAGTCGAAACCGATATAGGCCGTGACGGTCGACTTGCGTGCGAGTGCGTCCAGGGCCTCGGGCTCCGAGACCTGGTGAATGAAGCCCCGGGTGGCGAGAACGTTAAGGAAATCGGACTTGTAGGCGCTCATTACCATTCAATTGGGTTGAACCGCGGCTCGGCGGCGCCGCTGGTGTAACAGGTCCAGTGCGTGATTCAACTCTTACAAAGGGTATGGTAGCGATGGCACCGTCGGTGAGCACCGGGTTTACAAAAGCACGCCGCACGACGGCGTCCGCTGGCTTGCTGGTGAGGCCGTGATGGCGCCGAAAGGCAAGGTCTGGCTGATGAAATTGAAATCAGGCGCGATCGTTCTGGCGATATTGGTGGCGTTACTTTCGCCCGCGCATGCCGATCGGCTCGACGAGGTCAAGGCGCGAGGCACGTTGATTGTCGGCGTCAGCGATACGACCCCGCCGTTCTCATTCAAGAGACCGAGCGAAAACGTCGTTATCGGCTACGACATCGATCTTGTTCGAGCTGTAGCCAAACGCCTTGGCGTCACTGTGCAGACCGTTTCGCTGTCGAGCGCAGAGCGTATTCCGATGTTGCAACAAGACAAACTCGACCT